>Ga0187833_10004401_pt1 | contig 13794 bp, 14 predicted proteins | sample ETNtaG_37_FD_167968 | JGI IMG/M metagenome (GOLD analysis project Ga0187833, IMG submission 167968) | Marine microbial and viral communities from oxygen minimum zone, Eastern Pacific Ocean - ETNP2014_SV_400_PacBio MetaG (Illumina Assembly) | ecosystem: Environmental > Aquatic > Marine > Hypoxic... | reverse complement strand
CTACTTCGCCATAACCTTGGAGCTACTGGAGGGGCCAGCGGAAGCCCAATATTCAATACTAGGGGCGAGGTCGTGGGTATCCTCAACGCAGGTAACACCATATACAAATATATACGCGACAAACAGGGAAAGATCGTATTTGACAAAAGTGGTGACCCCATATGGGAGCGCACACCCAGCGGTGTTATGGTAAACTTTGCACAACGGATAGACCTCCTAAACAATATTCTGCCTTAATGAAAACCCGTTTACGGATTTTTTGTTAGGGTATCGCCATGCTTACGTACGTACGTTTGTTTGAGTCCCGTAGTGGATTTACAAAAGGCAACCACACAAACTATAAACCTCTATAGGATTGATTGAGGTTTCCTTCTTTTGACATTTCTCATCATTTTGATGAATGCCATAAAATCCCTCTCTCGCCCTTCCATAACCTCCTCTGAGGGACGGCCGGATGGCTCGGTCGCCCGATAATGGAGGTTATTCATGACCGATCCTGGCAGTGGAAACGCTATGACGGAAATCGCCCTGGCCCTGGCCATGGCGTTCTTCTCCATCATGGTGCTGACCATGATTTCCATGGGTACTGGAGTTCAACCTAAACGGCCAACCGTGGGTGCCGTCCTGGCGCCTGCAGCTGCAGCGCATTCGCCAGCTATAATCACACCTGGGCCTGAAGATCTGATTTTAATCCACTACCAGGGCCGGTTTTTCGACCGAGAACTTAAGCCTATTGAACCAGCTGTCCCAAAGGGAGGAGGTCGAATCATTCTGGCCCTCTCGCCGGAGATTTCGGTGAAGGAGGCCCTAGACATCCGTGCCCAGGTGAAAACCCAGAACCTGATCGTCTCCACTCTGGGAGAGCGATGGCTCAAAACATTAAGGAGTATGCCCAATGTTGATAAATAGACTTTCTCCCATAACAAACTTTATCTTTCTAAGCCTTCTCGCTGGCTTCGGTGCACTGCTGCTTTTTGGCACCCCTGTCGAGGCCTCAACGCGTGCGGATGTTCAACAATGGATCATCGAGGAGGCAGAGTTGACAAAAGTTCCTCCGGCATTGGCGTTGGCAGTTGCCAAGGTGGAATCTGATTTTCGCGACGACGCCCTTGGGTCTCATGGCGAGCGGGGCGTGATGCAGATTATGCCTTCTACCGCACGCGGTGAATTTGGGGTCGCAGCCGGACGCCTCTGGGATGGGCGTCTCAATATCAATTTAGGTATCCGTTACTTGGAACGGCTCTACAACCAGTACGGCAGGCGATGGAACCTAGCGCTGTCGCACTATAACGGCGGCACTCTGAAGGGCCGTGGCGCTAACGCGGTCCCTCATTCTTATAACCGCAAGTACGTCATAGACGTCCTTGGCTGGAGAAACATGTTCGAGCGTCGTAACCTCGTTGCCCAAATCAAGCAATCGGTTGAGCTTGCTGATGCCACCCATTCGTCGGACGTTGGCACCGTGGATTACTGGATGTTTGATGACCCCGAGGTGGAGAAAGGGTGGCGGCATTACGCGGACGTAGCAGCCTATTGGTTAAAGCCCAAGGAAGAACGAATTCGGATTGCCGATGCCCGCCGGGATCGCGCTTATAAGTCGACCGAAAATAGCGCCGTGAACGTAAACGGGACCTGGTCTCAGGACGGTTGGACGGAAACCCGCCCCTCAGATCGCTTGAAGAAGGGCGTGGCCCGGCTTCGTCGGTCATTTCGGCGCCATTTCCGAGGCGAGGGGAGACACTGGGCTCCGAATTTCCATGGGCATCGGATGCGCCCGGGGTACCGCCAGTATCAAAACACTTATGGCTAATTCCGGAGGCATTCCTAGGCTGCGCGCGACAATTTTTTTGCTTCGGCCGGTCACTGTCGTAACATGGCGCGACGGCCTCCAAGGTCGAATTGGATGAACTGGATATGAATGTGTCCTCTGCAACAGTTGAAACTCTGGTGTTGGACGCGGGTCAAAGCCCTGAGCTGGTCGCTGCGTTTAATCTGGTCGCCGAGGCTGACTTTGAAGGCGAGCCAAGGTTCACGCATAAGGTTTGCCACGAGCTAAAGCAAGCCATCGTCTGTCGCACTTATGCTACGCCAGTCCTCGAACTCTGTCATCTTGTCCGCATTGCCGACGCTTGTTCAAGCGGGGCCGGCTACGAGATGTTTTTTTGGGGTGGAGGAGCCGCCCGGGCGAGCGCCTTTCGCGCTCAAGCAACCATGGCTGGAGACTTACCACTGTGCGAAGTCGACGAGAATGGGGTCAATGCGTGCTATCCAGACGGTCGGTTCAAGGTGAGCTTTGGGCGGATGCCTTTCCTGTCCGCGTTAATGGAATTTCTGATAACTGCGCTTGGTTACGATATTGTGGACGGAACTCTCCACCCTGTCACAGAGGCGGATGTCACTGTGGAAACTGTCTCCACACAGGCCAACAATTTATCTAGGTCACTTTATAGCTACCTCAAGGAGCATCTTCCGGCGGTTCAGTCGCAACAGAAATTCCGTAGGCTGATCAGTTTCATGGAGGAGGAGAAGGGCGCAGATTTTCAACTCGCTGATGTCGATGACGAATGCATCATTGCGTTCTGGGAGCGTGTGTCCCGAGAAGCGGATGAGGGTGGCGCCGACTTCAAAACCTTCGCTGCCACGTTTAAGGCGTTTACGCGTCTAGGTCAGGTTCTGGAACACGCCTTGGACTTGCATGGGCTCGAGCGTGCCCAGCCCATCGGGTCGGACCGGGAGGCGGGCGAGATTGACCCCGAACGGCTTTCTGAATTGCTCGACGATGTCAGCGAAGAACTCAACCCTCTTCTCGCCCTAAGCGATGGCTCGGCTGCAGCGATCAAGTTTCTCAACAAGCGCGAGTTTGAGGCCTTGGAAACGCTGTTTGAAAGTGGGCGAACCGGTCTCGGTATGCCGCTTTCTTTGATGCGGTGTGAAGCATTCGGCAAAGGCCAGGGTAGGATCACCCAGGCACTCAGGAGAAAGGCAGGGGGAAGGGAGCTCCATGATTTGATAGAGAATTGCGCGGCACTGACCTTCGAGGAAAAGGGTGTGGAGTTCCGCAAGCTTGGCGAACACTTGGAGCGCGTCCTGCTGGCAAGCCTGCACGCCCTTCTCAGCCAGAGAGACGAAGAGGCGCTATCGTTGATGCTGGCGCTCGCTCCAGATGCCGATCTCTCGCCGCTAAAATCGCTTATTGGAGGGATTGCCGACGAGGAAGAGGAAGCCGCCGACAGCAACGTGGTTTTACTGCGCCCTGAAGGCGTGGCCAGCGCGGTGATTGAGGCTGCAGCTGATCCCGCGTTGGTTGGCGATGACCTTGCCAACCTGGCGAGAAGGTCAGACAAGGCCTTTGATGGACTGTCGCGCCAGGGCTTTGGCCTTGATGACGTCCATGACCCCGACGTCCAGGAGGGGTTTGCCGAAGGCGCTAGGCATTTGGTCCGGGTGAGAGAGTACGTACGGGAGTTTGTGAAAAAGTTCGAGACGACGGACCTTCCAGAAGGTGGATGGGTACCGCAGTTCGACGCTGACCGCCCTAGGTTTGCCCGGCAATTCCAGGTTCTTTACGGAGAAACATTATGAACGATACATGGAAATCCCTGAGCTCTGCAGATAAGCAGGCAGCCGAAGAGGCTTTTTCGGCGTTGTCGATCTTCGACGATCTGGGCGATGCCGCTAAGGCCAAGGATGGCCGGGACCAGACCTTCGGTTTTCGCGATATCTATGCGTTTGCGACCGGCTTGGAGGCACCGACCCAGGCTCTAAGGGAAGCGCTTCTCCGCGACCGCCGGCTACGCTCAGACCTCGATCGGTTGCTGGACAAGGTTTCGCTTTACAGGTTTCCAAAGGTTGCCGCCGCCTCCAGCGGCGCAGTAGAAGGCAGAGATGGTGACAATTACCGGATCAGGCTCAAGGTTTCGCGTGCGGCGCCAGAACAAACCTTCGTCATTATCGAATTCGACGATCCCAAAGCCAAAGTCCCGGCGGCACTGTTCTTCCGAAGGCCGGACGGCGAATATGGCGTCCATCCGCTGCCCGAACCCGAAGGGGGAGTGATCCAGGTACTGGCCGACAGCAAATCCAGTCTGGTTTTGGCCCTCGGCAACGTCGAAACGGAAGTCTATCTCCGGTGAAGCGGTTTTCCGTCATTATCGCTACCACCGAGGGCCCGGTCCTTGTACAGCGCCTTGCCGAGGAGGACCCGGATGTTCGCTCCGTCATATGTCTCAACGGAACCTCAGAGTCCCTTCCCATCAGCGGCGCGTACGATGCGTTCGTTCGCAAGCCGACCGGCGTGATCGAACGAATGTTTGGCCATACGGTCTACCGCATGGACGTCTCGGATAGGGTCTCCGGTGGCCGCAGCTGGCAATTGGGTGCATTCGCGGCGCACCTAATTCACGACCAGGGCAAACTGGCTGAACGTTTTGAGGACGCGACCCATGTGCTGTGGTTAACTGGCGAAGTCAACAACGACCTCGATGTTGGAGTTGTCAATCATGTCACTGAAAAACTCGAACGCTCCACCGAGATGCTTTTGAAACTCGCTGCCCGGGGAGTAAAAATTATCCTCGGCTACCCAAAGGGCAACTCGGACGAGGTCGAACGTGTGCTGATGGCTAATCAGAGCCTTGCGGATGCGGTTTTCAAGGCGGCGCCTTTTAAATCAACGGATGACCTTGTGGCCGCTCTTTCCCTCGACACCGGGGCAGGGTCGGTTGGCTTGAAATTGGTTGAGGCGGGTGAGAAATTTCCAACGCTGGATAAGCTGCGGCCGGGCCTTGTGGGGTTCGCTTGCGTGTTGACGGTAATCGCCCTCGGTTTGCTTGGCTGGAACGTGTTCGGTGAGGTATCGCGCTGGCAGGCCTTAGCTGCGGGGGGAGCCTACGACAAACTGTTGCGGGATATGGATGCCGCAAAAACCGGGGACTGCATGACCTGCCGGGTAGCCGCCGCAATCTATCCTGTGGTAGCGGGGCTGGGACAACCTGGTAAGGGTGACATTGAAATGACCGCAATCGAGGTCCGCGCACCTAACGGGCGGCCCTGCTCGTCGATCCGGTATGACGCCCCCCCGGAAGGACGACCGGTCCGCACGAAAAACGACGGCCGGTTTGCCACCAGCTCGTCAAAGGGTTTATGCAGGCTTGTCTATCGGCTTAAGAACACGGGGTCCCAGCCATTCTATGTTTGGCTGAGTGCCCGACCCAAATCCGGTCTTCAGGTCCGAACCCAGGCTCGTCGCCGGGCCGGCACCAGGCATGCCCGGCTTGCGCCCGGTGAAATCCTGGCCGTCCGGGTCAGGGTTCCAGAATGGTTAAGAAGGGATGTGACCTTCAGCGTCCTCGCCCTCGCTGGCGAAGCACCAGTAAACGCCGCCGCCCGCTGGGCTATCGGGAGTGCAGGAAATAGCTCGGGTGAGGAACGGGATTCCCGCCTGGCGATTCTTGGCCTGACCGAGCGGTTGATGGTGCACTCGATCCAATTGGCGGGAAAACAGTAAAGGGCAGGAATTTCGTCTGACTTTGGGCCGCCCCCTGAAAAAACGCCCAGGTCCTTTCATAACCTCCATCAGATAACCACCGTATGGAGGTATTCATGAGAAACCAATTTGACACAAATAATATCAAAGCGCTTGCCCGTCAGGCTGGCGCCGTAACCGCAGTGCTTCTCCTTTCTGCCTGCGCCATGGGTGGACCTGACCCCTTTGAAGGCATCGGTTTTCGCGAGCAACGGTCCCAAGCCCTTGAGGCCATGCGCGATTACCGAAATTGCCGCGACGACGCCATGGATATGGATGCACAGGCACGCAAAAGCGGAGACGCGGGCCGCTACATCGCAAGTGCCCGGCTTTTGGAGAAGTGCGAAAGCAGACTTTCGGGCGAAGCCTCCGAAGTCGGCCGCGACGAGCGGGTACGTTCGTTTGCGCTCAGCATCCAGAACCACCTCAAGGGCGGCAACGTGGAAAGTGCGCGAGCCAACCTGGAAAAGTTTAAGAAGGCGTTCTCCGACACCGACCTCTATTACCCTGACGGATCATCCTTCATTGAGACCATGGATTTGTTGCTCGGACAAAAGGATATCCGCGAATACGGTCAGTTGGCGACGCTCAACGTAAACACACTGCTCAAGGACGAAATCCGCCGCAGCCAACACTGGAAACGGAACTAATTCCAGGAAGGAGATGAAGTTATGAAATTTTCAAACACCACCACCCATCGCGCCAACCCCCGTCCAAGATGTAGTGGCGTTGCATTGATGACGGCGGCGTTCGGGCTTAGCGCTTGCATATTGACTTATTCCATGCCGGTTCAAGCCGAGGAACAGCCCGAATGGCGTCCGGCGCCGACGGAGCGACTGGTAAAGCTACCTAGCGCGTACCTGAAAAAGGTGATCGAGCGTGACTTTTCGGAGTCGGGACTGGCCGACGCTATCGGTGATCGCGACGCCCGGATAGCACTCAAAGCCAAGACGCTGGCGGATCTCCGAGACACCGTGGATGATGCCGAGGGCGAGGTACGGACGGAACTCCGCCACCAGTTCCTAGCTGAAAAGCGCGAGTACGTGAAGCTTTTGGGCGAGCGCCAGGAACTGCAACGCAAGCAGCTTCGCACCAAAGTGCGCCTCTACGGCCGCATCCTGAACGACTTGAAACGCAAAAGCGGTTCGAGCGAGACGACACAACGGCTTTTGAAAAAACAAGAGGAAGCGCGCAAAAGACTAGAGCGCACAACGCTCAGCGTAGACATGAAGGTGTTTGGCTCAGGCGTTGGCGGCGAGAGTAAGTACTCCCGTGAATACCAGAAGAACATGCAGGCGGTGCAGACATTGATGGCGGCGCTCAAGGATCATCCCATGAACGCTGAAGCGGAAATTGATGGCAAACGGATCGGCAAGAAGGACTACGTCCAACAGTTGGCCACCAACGCCGAGGCGGAGATGGCGCTGTTGGATCAGGAAGAAACCATCCTCGGCTACATGGCCAAGTTGGTCGCCCTGGACGCCATGGCGCTGGCCGAGAACCTGGATGAGGAATTCCACTTCGATGGCGACGATGAGGAAGAAGATACCAGTGTTGCCTCCGCCATCGACTTATTCACAACCCGCTAGTCGGAAAAAATGGAGAAAGAGCATGAAAAACCCATTGAAATTTGCGTTGTTGGCGGCAGTTGTCATGGCCGTGCCTGGCATGGCTGTGGCAGGATCGCTGGCAAATCTAGAGCGCGAACGTGCGATCCTGTTGGAGACTATGTTCTCACCCTCTATCGAAAGCGAGGCACGCCACGAAAAGCTGGCGCTCGGAAAACGCCGGCTCGTTGATTTGGAGCGTATCCTGCTTCGCGATAAGAGTGTCATTGGCCGCAATACACCCGAGGTACGGCGCGCATTTGAGAATTACGATCTTACTTTTCTGGTCCACGCGTCGGTCGATAGGGATCTGTCCATGGTAGATCACTGGATGGAGCAGGTTGGCGTTTCGACCCATTCGCTGATGGGCGCGCGCGTCGGGAGGCGTTGATATGGCGCCAGGTATCATTGCCACAGGCCCGCGAGCGTTTAGCTACATGCTGGGCGCCATCGTAGTCGCAGTTGCTGTAGCCGCCAGTTTCTCGTCCACGTCGCTTCCGGAAATTGTTGATTGGGCCGAAAGGATCTTCGGTATCACGTTTCTCACCGTTACCAGCGGGCTGGTTTTTGTCGCGGTCTACAGCTGGACTAGGATCATCGAACATCCCGGAGACAGGATGTGGCTGGAGGCCGGCCTTCAGGCAGCCAACGGCATTACTACGCTGGCGCTGACCTATACGCTTTTAGGCATCAGCCTTGGCGTAGGTAGCATGGCTGAGAACGAGCTCTCCGCTGACACCGTACAAACGGTGGTCCGCAATCTCACGGCGCAGTTCAGCATGGCGTTTCTGACGACAGTGGTCGGCCTGCCTCTTTCGGCGGTACTACGCACCGTGCTTCTTGTCACCCATGCCCGCCAGCAACAATGGAAAACCCAAATGAAAACGGAAGGTTTGTCATGAAATACCTGCTTTTTAGCTCCGCCGTCGTTGCGGCGCTTGTCATTTTGGCAACCGAAGAAGGTGGTAGCCCGAATAAAATCTCCGCTGGTTTGAAATCGGTGAGTGAAAAGGTCCGCTCCGAGGTAGCCGCAATCGTTGATCGTCCTACAGACCCAAACATAAAAGCTACTGGAAAAATCGCCGAAGTCTTGGCCCAGGTATCTGGGAACGACACACCTGAAAGCTACGTTTCGCCTTTGCCCCCCCCAACCTCTGTGCCCTTGCGTTCGGTGTTCGCGCCAAAAATGAAGTCGGTGAGTGAAGATGCAGAACCGAAACGGAAGGAAAAACGTGCTGCGCCTCCGCCACCGCCAGCCCCGCCGATATCTGGAGGCACGAAGCGGGTCAAAAGCGTCTCCACAAAACCCGATTTCAGGAGCAAGACGCAGGAAATCCAGCTTGCTGAGGGCGATAGTCTGATGACACCGAAACAGCGCCGACGCGAACTGAATGCGTTGGCACGTGACATGGAAACCATGTTTCTCGACAAGGTCGTGAAGTAGCGGAGCCATGTCCATGACAGGTCGTCGGGTGTTTGTCGTTGTTTTTATTCTGGCCGGGGTCTTCCTCCCGCTCTGGCTGTTCGGGAGTAAAAACGTGGTTCGACCACCCGACGATCTACTTCCTCCCCCGTCAGCAGAGAAAAATGGCGTCCAGCAAGAAGACCGAGCGCGCTCACTGGACACCTTGCCGACTCCGGCTACCGTTGTGGCGGTGCGCTTACCGCCGCCGCCGTCGCTTTCCACCCCTGCGTCAGGATCTGTGACAAAAAATTCTGTCCAGGTTTCTCCGTTGAAGGCCACAGAGACTAAGTCCCCCGTCCCCCGGGCCGTTGCGGCGCTGAAGCCTGCCCTGGCCAAACGGAAAAAGCGCTCGGAACCAAAGCTGGCAACGCTCAAACCCATCTTGCGGGAAGTGGCGTCAAACGGGAGAAAATCGGTCCGCGCGTTGCGCCCGGCGCCAACACGAAAGGAAACTCCGCCCAAGACCGAACACGTGAGCGTACCAATGATCGAGCAAAAAGCCGCGGATCAAATCGTTGAGGTGCGGGTTCGACCGTCGGCGCCGGAGGTCCGCAAGGGCCGGAGGCTCTTGAAACTACTGGAACACGGCAAGGGGCCGGTGATTGAGATTGCATGGCCGCGCAGCGAAAAAGAGCGCACCCGCCTTTTTGGTTATCTCAATTCCTGCTACGGCATGCGAACCGCGTTAATGGACAGTGGCGGGCGGCTCTACGTCGAAGGCGGCAAGCGCGGACGGAGGTGGGAGATCAACCTGGATCGGTTTAGCGGGTTCGTCCGTCGGCCCGACGGCATCATCGCACCCGCCGAACGGAGGGCGGCCGAAAAGGTGCGACAATATCACGGGCTGATCCCGGCAGTGCATGTGGTTAGGGTTTTTCCGCGGGTTGTTGATGCGGCGCTTCTGGGCGGGCTCAAGCGCTTGATGGGGGATGCCTACTCACGCGCCACGACGATCCGTGGGCACTACCGCAAAACGCTGAGTGGGCTCGTCGTCGAAGCCATCGCTTACGAAGGCGGGAACGTTTTAGGCGCTATTTCATTTCCGCCCGTGGGCGGTTCATCTTGCGGATAGGAGGAAGAGCGATGATCCAATCGGGAACCCGTATGGCATCAGTGTTTGCCGCAATGATGTTGCTCAGCAGTTGTCAGTCGGTTTCATATGTCGACTATAATAGTGCTCCCGAAGTAACAGATACGTCGCTTTCGCGTTCCGTAGCATACGAGGTGACGCCGGCGTTTGAGCTTTCCCCACCGAACTGCGTTGTTGTGCTGCCTTTTGGCGGTAAAGAAATGTCCTCAGGTCGCGGTCATGCCGTCGAACGCGCCCTGGCACGATACCTATTCGAGAAGGTTGATCACGTCGTCGGGCCAGTGGCCCGCGATCACGTCGCGGAGGTTCAAGGCATTGATGCCCGCTCTTCAGACGGTATGGAACTTCTTCTCAGGCATTTTCGTTGTGACTATGTCATCCGCTCCACGCCCGTCGGCGACAATGGGGTATACACACTGGTCTGGGCGCAAGCTCGGGTCGGGCTACAAGTGCAGTTGGAACACGGTCGGCGCGGCACCGTATTGTGGCGCGCCCGGCACGTCGCCACTCGGTCCGACGGTGGGCTTCCGCTTTCACCTTTGGGCGTCGCCGCCAATATGTTCTGGGCGGCGCGGTTCCAGTCCGACAGAGAGGAATACAAAACCCTGACTGATGATGCCGCGCGGCGAATCATGCGAACATTTCCCAACGTCAGGCGCGAGGACGTGAGGGAGCGGGCTGGTTATCCCCAAAAAATAGCAGTAAAATCTCGGTGAAGGGGGGATGTCGTGAAAAAACAGAAAACCATGGCATTCGTTTTCTTGTTCGTTGCTGCGGGCATGCTTTTTTTGACCCATATAACAGTTCCCGTGGTTGCCCAGGAAATCAAGCGGGCAATGGAAATTGAACGCAGGTTGATCCCAATCACCGGCGACGAAGGAGATCGGGCGGTTGACCTCGACATCCGGTTTAGCGTCAACCAAGCTAAGCTGACAGATGCGGCCCGACGACAACTCACGGAGCTTGGGCGGGCCCTCAATTCCGAGAAACTTGCCGGCGCCCGGTTCGAGATCAACGGTCATACGGACGCGTCAGGCAAGGCCGCCTATAATAAGGCGCTGTCGCTGAAACGTGCGAAATCAGTACGGGATTTCCTGGTCAAGTTCCATGCGGTCAAAACGACACGGCTTGTCGTCCACGGCTATGGTGAAGAGCGCCTGAAGAATGCGCTTGAGCCCAAGGCGGTGGAAAACCGCAGAGTGGAAATCATCGCAAAACACGAACGCCGGGACCCGCCAGCACGAAACGAGGGGGGAAAGAAGGGTTGGGGGGTAATTCAGTAAGGGGTTGGCGTGGCAAATCGTTTAAGAGCGATTAGGGGAGAATATGGCTTCTGGATACACAAGAGTTCTCAAGATAGTACTGGTGCTGATTGCAGTCGGCGTGGTTAGTCCCGCAAGGACTACGCTCGCTAAAGAGGTTGAAAAGAAGAAGAATCCGACTTCAATTGAGGTGCTGGCCGGCGAAATTCTCGACGGCCTTAAGCGCCGTACAGTTGGCTTCAAGGGCAATCTCAAGGCTCGCTGGAAAGGAGGCTGGAAGGTTGCCGTCTGGCCGTTTGATCGCGAGCCCATTCCTATTCCCCGGAAGCTGGCGCAATCGTGGAACGAGGAACTCCTTGACGCCCTCGTTAAGGGCACGCCAAAGGGATACACATTCGTCAGTCGAACCGACCTTGAGACCCTGATCAAAGAAGTTGAAGGTATGGACCTGACGGGCCAAATCAAAAACCCGGTCGCCGCGGTGGCCGGGAAGGCGAAGGTTGATATTCTGATTATCGGAAAGATGTTGACTGTTGCGGGCGGTGTCAACTTATCATATCGCGCTGTCGATATGAGCGGCGCCATCATCGCCACCACCGGCAAGCAGCGGATCGGACTCGATGCCAGAACCGTAAGTGCCAGCAAGTCGAGCCTAACCATGGATGCCGCTATTGAGGCGGCCGTCACCAAAGCAACGGCGCTGGGCGAAAATCTGGAAAGCGTACGGGTGAGCGGCATTCGCTACGCCGGAAGTGGCATTCAGACGCCGTTCGGCCGATATGTGGTGGAACGGTTCACCGATGCCCTACAAGATAAAATGCTGGATGTTCTAGCCGGCAACTCGCTGAAGGTCACGGACGCTATGATGACAAGATCAAAACTTATCGGGCTGAGGGGCGTCGATGTCACGGCAAAAACGGTGGAAAAGATCATATCCGGCCAAGGTGAGGGCGACTATATGCTGAGCGGCAATTACTGGGACCTGGGTACTTTCGTGCGGCTCAGGATTTTACTTCGAAATAGTGAAGGAAAAGGGGTCAATTGGAGCGGCAGGATTCTCCGGGCGTCCGTTCCTGCAGGACTTAAGCTCCTTCCTTCGGATCGTGAGTTGACAGAAGGAGACAACCATGGGTACGGCCCTATCGGCCTAGATCTTTCCAGCAACAAAGGTCATAACCCGGTATTCCGCATCGGTGAAAAGATGATACTTCTTGTGCAGGCTTCCGAGAGCGTATTCCTCAATTGCTTCTACCGGCAAGCTGACGGAAATACATTTAAGATATTTCCCAATCGGCACCACAAGGATGCGAAGGTCACTGGCCGCTCGCAGTTCCAAATCCCAAACGATAAAATGGGGTTTGATTTCAAACTGGCGCCACCGACTGGTTCGGAACGAATACGCTGTATCGCCAGTGACAATGATCTGTCCACATTTCTACCACCTGAGATAGGACAGCGCGACTTGGAGCCCATACCACCAGCTCTTACCCGGAACCTTATCCGCCTTTACAGGTCCCAGCCCAATGTCAGAGTTTCAGAGGTCAGTATGTCGGTAACGGTACAGCAATAGCGGCAAATGAGCGTGTTGTTAAGAATACCGTGTAAACGGAATATAGTGCTATGATTGGCGGCGATACTAGCGGGTCTAATTTTCATTGCCCTGACAGGGGGCGAGAAGATGCGTGGGCGTATAATTAGGATTTTCCCATCCCGCTTCAATTGCTGCGATAAGAGCGGCTTTCTGTGTGGGGCTCGTCGTTGGCAATTTTATGTTTGTGAGGAAGAGGTGAATTAGTTGTTGAGCAAATTGGCGGATTGATAGCGACGAAGGGCGTGGTGAAGGTAGAGGGAGGGCGCAAGAGTGTTTAGCAATCTTTCAAAAACTAAAGCGGTTTTGGCAGCAGGTTCCTTGTTGGCGATGGTGTTTGGTTTTGTTCCATCACCTGCTGGTGCTGCGGAACCACCTACACTACCCCCCGCCGAATACAAGCCACTGCCTGTAGGCACGAAGGTCCAATATGACAACTGGGGATTTGTTGTTAAAAGGGATGAAGGCCTGAAAACTATTATCCAAAATACGAAAACGAATAGTTGGTATAGTTTAACTGCTGTCTTTGGGAGGGAAGGGAGTAATTCAAATAGTGTTCGTCCTGCCTTTCCAGCAGAAACCGATTTTGGTGAAGAAACTAGATCGTTATTACAAAGGGTCTGGCCTCTTAAGGTAGGAAAGAAAGTAAAATTACAATTCAATGAGGCATTCCCAAGTAACCTTAGATACTGGAACGTCTCTCTGGAGGTGGTTGGGACAGATTTTATTAATTTAAACGGGATTCGTTACCAAACTTACATTGTTAAGGAACACTCTACCGCCTCTTCAGTAGGAAGCGGTTCAACAGCACCTAACCCATCGGCAATCGAATATTCCAATACCTACTGGTATCATGAAGGTTCGGGTCTCATTCTCAAGTCTGAGGGAAAGTGGATTGTAGGACCCGGTAGTGGAGATTATTCAACCCCCATTAATTACAACCTCGTTTCAGTTAAGTTCCCTGAGGGGACGACCACCCATGTGCTGAAGGGAACCAGGGGTGGGGCCATTGCTGAAGCGAAGGCCGACCAAGCTCTGTTAGCAAAAACAGAGAAGTTGAAGCGGGAAGCCGAGGAAGCCCGCAAAGCGTTGGAGGCTCGTAAGGCTATAGAGGTCAAAGAGGCTGAAATAAAAAGAAAGAAAGCTGAGGAAGAACGTCGTCAGGCTGCCGAACTGAAGCGTAAGAAGGATGCTGAAGAGAAACGACGTTTGGCAGTAATTAAAAAGAAGAAGCAGGAGGCCGCTAGACTTCGTGCCGCCG
>Ga0187833_10004399_pt1 | contig 13799 bp, 15 predicted proteins | sample ETNtaG_37_FD_167968 | JGI IMG/M metagenome (GOLD analysis project Ga0187833, IMG submission 167968) | Marine microbial and viral communities from oxygen minimum zone, Eastern Pacific Ocean - ETNP2014_SV_400_PacBio MetaG (Illumina Assembly) | ecosystem: Environmental > Aquatic > Marine > Hypoxic... | reverse complement strand
CGGACTCCGCTCCAGCCGCTGGTGACGTCGCCTCGGAGGATGGAGCCGGTGAGCCAGTAGTCACCCTCGACGTGCACTCGCGCGCTCTTGATGCCCAGTTTTTTCATCGAAGCGTACCGCTTCAATTGCGTGAGCAGTCAAGCGCCGATGCCCATGGCGATGTAGGTTAGCGGCTGCGGGTAGTTGTCGTCGCCGCCCATCGTCGGAGGTTCGTCGACGAAGACCTCGAACTGGTTTCGCGTCGCGCGGTGGAGCATCTTTTCGACGTGCTCCACGTCGACGGCGACGGTGCTGCGTCGTACGCCTCGAGGCAGCTCCTCTCCGAGGACTGATTGCGGGACGTCACTGGGCATGGGGGGTGTCCTTTCGGTTGCGCGAGGGGTTTCCATGGTTGGTGCAAGACGGTGGAAGGACGCAAGGGACCTTAGGGACGAAAGGGGATTTTCGGCGTGGGTTTGAGCCCAACTCTACGTCCCGTCGCGGTAGGCGGGCAGCGGCTTCACGTTGAACTCCGCGCCGGTGCCGGCCATGCTCTCGACGGCGGCTCGGGCGGTGTCCAACGACGTAAAGCAGGGCACGCGCATGTCGACGGCGGCTCGGCGGATGCGGAATCCGTCTTGCTGCACTTCTCGGTCGCGGGTCACAGTGTTGACGACGGCGTCGATGGTACCGTCCATGATGACGTCGAGGACGTTCGGGTGGCCTTCGCTGAGCTTCTTGGGTACTTCGGTGACCTCGACTCCTAGTCCTCGAACCAGATCGGCGGTGCCTTCACTCGCGTAGAGCTTGCAACCAGCCTCGTCCAAGCCCTTGATCATCTCCACCGAATCGGCTTTGTCGCGGTCCGCGATGCTCAACAACACGGCTCCGCCCTTCGGGATGGTCAGGCCAGCGGCCATGAGCGCTTTGGCCACCGCCGGTCGGAACTCGGTGTCGATGCCCATGACCTCGCCGGTGGATTTCATCTCCGGTCCCAGGTACGTGTCGACTCCGGCTAGCTTAGACATCGAGAACACGGGCGCCTTGACCCCGACGAGTTTTTGCCGCTTCCACAATCCGCCTTCGTATCCGAGGTCTTTAAGCTTCTTCCCGAGCATCGCTTTGATGGCGAGCTTGACCATCGGCACACCGGTGACCTTCGAGATAAACGGGATCGTACGGCTGGAACGGGGGTTGGCCTCGATGACGTAAACCTCGGTTTTTCCGTTGCTCGTTGCGTCGCCCGAGTCGGGGCTACGGTAGGCGTCGCCGCCCACGACTACGTACTGGATGTTCATCAGGCCTCGAACGTCGAGGGCCAGCCCGATCCGGGTCGTGTAGTCGACGATGGTGTTGACTTCGTCTTCGGTCAAAGTGAGGCTGGGGTAGATGGCCATCGAATCGCCGCTGTGCACCCCTGCCCTTTCGACGTGCTCCATGATGCCTGGTATGAGCACCGTCTCGCCGTCACAAACCGCGTCGACCTCGACCTCGCGGCCCTCGAAGTAGCGGTCGATCAGGACGCGCCGGCCAATCCCGGCTTCCAACGCGGTATTCATGTATCGGACGAGCTCGGTCGCGTTCTGGACGATCTCCATCGCTCGACCGCCGAGGACGTAACTCGGCCGGACCAGCACCGGGTAGCCGATCTCCTGGGCGACATTCAGCGCGTGTTCAAGTGAGGAGACGGCGGCGCCCGGTGGGTTGGGGATGTCCGCGCGGGCCAGGAATTCCTCGAACAGGTGACGGTCCGACGCGGTGTCGATCGATTGCGCAGTCGACCCGAGAATCGGGAGTCTCGCTTTATCCAACGATTGGGACAGGTTGATCGCCGTCTGGCCGCCGAATTGCACCATCGACGGCGGAACCTCGACGTCGTTGTTTTCGTTTACGATCGTTTCGTTTTCGATGATGTCGCGGATGCTCTCTTCGTCCAGTGGCTCGAAGTACAGCCTGTTGGACGTGTCAAAGTCGGTGGATACGGTCTCCGGGTTCGAGTTGGCCATCACGCTCTGGATGCCCTCTTCTTGCAGCGCCCACGCGGCGTGGACGGAGCAATAGTCGAACTCGATCCCCTGCCCGATTCTGATCGGTCCGCTGCCGAGCACGATGGCTTTGGACGCTTCGATGGGCGTGGCTTCGTTCTCTTGTTCATAGGTGCTGTAGAAGTACGGCGTCTGAGCCTCGAATTCCGCGGCGCACGTGTCGACCATCTTGTACACGGGACGGATATCCCAGTCGTTGCGCAGTTTGCGAACCTGATTCGGCGTCCGGTCGGTTAGCACGGCGATTTTCTCGTCGCCGAAGCCCAGTCGCTTCGCGAGCCACATCAACCGGGGCGTCAGGTTCTCGGACAGCAGGCGATTCTCCATCGCACATAGTCGTTCGAACGCGCGCGTGAACCACGGGTCGATGCCAGTGATGCGGGACAGCTCGTCCGGGCTCGTTCCTCTGCGAAGAGCGGCCATCAGCGCCCACAGCCGATCGTCGTTGGGATGCAACGGCAGGCTGTCGATGACGTCGTCGGGTTCGGCGCCCCAGCTCGGGTCTTCCCAGAGCAGGTTGCGGCTCGTGATCTCCAGCGAGCGCACCGCCTTCTGGAACGCGGCTTCGAACGAGCGGTCGATTGCCATCACCTCGCCGGTCGCCTTCATTTGGGTGCCGATGGTGTGGTCCCCGTGCGGGAACTTGTCGAACGGCCAGCGAGGAATCTTGACCACGCAGTAGTCGAGCGCGGGCTCGAATGCGGCGAGGGTTTGCTCGGTCACGGCGTTCGGTATCTCGTCGAGCCGCTTGCCGACGGCGATTTTCGCGGCGACCCTGGCGATCGGGTACCCGGTCGCTTTGGATGCGAGCGCCGAGCTCCGGCTCACGCGCGGGTTGACCTCGATGATGTAGTAGCGACTGTCGGCTCGTCCGACGTCCGGCAGCGTCTCGGCCACATTTGTGCCCGGTTCGAGCGCCATCTGGATGTTGCAGCCTCCCTCGATCCCGAGCGCTCGGATAATCTTGAGGCTTGCGGAGCGAAGCAGTTGGTAGTCGTTGTCAGACAGCGTCTGGCTGGGCGCGACGACGATGCTGTCGCCGGTGTGCACGCCCATCGGGTCGATGTTCTCCATGTTGCAGATCGTGACGCAATTGTCGGCGCCGTCGCGCATGACTTCGTACTCGATCTCTTTCCATCCGACGAGCGATTTCTCGACTAGCACCTGAGTAATCGGACTTGCAGCCAAGCCGCCGTTGACGATGCGGTCGAACTCTTCGATCGTCGAGGCGATCCCGCCGCCGGTGCCGCCGAGCGTGTACGCGGGCCGCACCACGAGCGGCAGTCCGATGTCGGACACCGCCTTGTGCGCTTCGTCGATCGTCTCGACGATGGCGCTCGGGGGCACCGGCTCGCCGATGTCGGTCAGAAGCGTCCGGAACAACTCTCGGTCTTCGGCGTTCCGGATCGTCTGAAGCGACGTTCCGAGCAGCCGTACGTTGTAGCGGTCCAAGATGCCGGCGTCGGCCAGTTCAACGGCCAGGTTGAGGCCGGTCTGGCCGCCGAGGGTCGGCAACACGCCGTCCGGCCGCTCAGCCGAAATGATGCGTTCGAGGACGTCCACCGTCAGCGGCTCGATGTAGACGACGTCGGCGATGCCTTCGTCGGTCATAATCGTGGCCGGGTTAGAGTTGACGAGCACGGTCGTCACGCCCTCTTCGCGAAGCGCCTTGCAGGCTTGAGTCCCGGCGTAGTCGAACTCCGCGGCTTGTCCGATGATGATGGGCCCGGAGCCGATGACGAGAACTTTTTGGGGTCGATTTTTCGACATATGTTGGGTCAGCGTCCTATTTCTTTCAGATATTCGACGAGCTTATCCGGGAAGTTGATTGTCATCCCGTCCGCACCGCAGTCAACGGCGTGGCGCATCAGCGCCTCGTCGAAGATGCCGTGGCATCGGACCTCAAAGCCTGTCGAGTGCAGCATCTCAACCAATTCGGGCGTCGTGATGTCGGCTCTGGGGCACACCTGAGTCAGGCCCATTTCCAGCGACTGCTCAACTATCGAGTCGTCCCACTTGCTGCCGGGTCCCATCGGAACCAGCCAACCGGTGAGAAGTTCCGGCGCGTACGCCCGCGTCTCTTCGAGCCACGGCTTCCAGAACGACGTGATCGTGACCTGGTCGGTCATCGCGAACGCACGGATCATATCGGCCGTGCGGGTTGCGAGACCTTCCGCGCCGGGCCGTGCTTTGACCTCGACGTGGAAATAGATGCGACCTTTATAGTGCTCGAGAATCTCGCTGAAGGACCGGATTCGCTCTCCGGCGTACTGAAGCGAGAACCAGGTGCCCGCGTCGAGCACCTTGAGCTCGGCCAGCGTGAAATCGGCGACCGGCCCCGAGCCGTTGGTCGTCCGATCGATGCGATCGTCGTGGATGACCACGATCTGGTCGTCGCTGGTCAAGTGGACGTCGAGTTCGGCGTGGTCGACGCCCATGGCGAGCGCCCGATCGAACGCGGCGAAGGTGTTTTCTGGCGCGTACGAAGACGCGCCTCGGTGCGCAATGTTCAGAAATCCCGTGTTGGATGGCATGGCCTGTCCGTCTCGTTTCTTGGATCAGTTTCGATTATTTCGTGCGTTGAGAGGCACCGTCACGCGAAGCTATTGCTTTGCGTCTTCGACTCGAAGTTCCCCGTCGGCCATCAGCTTGTCGACAATCCGGAGTTTCTGGGCGTAAGGCATGTTCCGCTCCCTGTCGGCTCTGCGCTGCTGATCTTTAAGGAGATTTCCCAGTAAGCGTTTGGTAACGCCGCTTGAGTTCGCCGTCATCGTCCAATCTCTCCAGCAGCGCTCGTAGCGACTGCTTGTCAATCACGTCATCGAGCAAGAATACGCGTCCCTTGTCCTGGTTTCGATTGACCCGTAACGCTTCCAACAACAAATGCTCCGGAGGCGCCACCTTGACCACGATCCCTTCGACTCTTTTTCGGCCCGCATGATCCAGAGCGTCCTGGATGATCGGGCTGATGTCGACAGGGAACACCTCCACGGGCGTATCGTGTATTACCACCGAATGCCCGTCAACCGTCCCAAACTCTGTCAACCGCTGGAACAGCGCCCAATATTCTTGGTCCGAATCGACCGCCACCCCGATATCGATGTCCTTCGTGTAGAACGGGCGGGTGTGCGCCATTGCGGCAACGGAGCCAAACACGAGATAGCCTTGTACTGCCCTTCTTTCTAGAGGTCCCGGAATATCTTGAGCACGTCAGCGATCGCCATGGGTATTCGCTATTCTGCCGCCGCCATCAGTTGGTCAGCATTTCCAGCAACTCGATCAAGTCGGCGACCTCGGCCACTCCGTCGATTTCATCAGGTCGAGCCGCCCGGTGTCGGTTGACCCAGACTGCTCGGACTCCGGCATTCATCGCGCCCAGAACGTCGTGATCGACGTCGTCGCCCACGTGGAGCACCTGGTCGGCCGAACAGCCCGCCTCACGAACTGCGATCTCGAATAACCGTCGGTCCGGTTTCGCGACGCCGTGGTCTTGTGACATCACGACGAAGCGGAACATGTCCCCGATGCCAATCAGGCTCGGACGACTGTTGCCGTTCGACAACGCTCCAAGGTCGTACCGACGACCCAACGCCTCGAGCGCCGGCAGGGCATCGTCGTAGAAGGCGACGTTGGTGAAGCGGTGTCTGAGGTACAAAGCGTTGATGCGCTCTGCCAACTCGTCGTCTCCCCTGTCCACTTCGACTAACGTCCTTTTGAACGCCTCCAATCGGACAAGACCCAGGTCCACCACCGGCGGAACCAACTCTCGGGACACCATTTCGCAGATGTCGACCATTCTGTCCACGTCCAGCATCGAGGCCGCGACCGCATCGTGTTTGCCGAGTTCGGCGAGCGCGTACGCCATGGACCTACGCATCACCGTGTCGTAGTCCCACAGGGTGCCGTCAAGATCGAACGTTATGGCCTTGATCCCGTTTAAATGATGAATCGCTCGATTCATTGACGTTGACGCCATTCGTGTGTTCGATTCTGTCAAGCTCATTAATCCGTTGGCGATGGCGAGTAAAGCTCCAAACCCGGTATCCGCCCGAAATGTTCGTCTAGCGTGTACAACGGCTGATTGTATTCTAGAGCCAACGCCGCAATAACAATATCAAGCAGTGCGACGGGAGTGCCGATCCTGTACAGCTGGTACGAAATTTCACCGCTCCTGCTCCAGATATTCCTTGTAGTTTCTATGAATGGGAGCGCTGACAATCGTGATCGCAACCGATCGTATTCGCCCGCATTTCGGGAACCCTGGAGGATTTCGCCCATCACGGGTCCGATCATCACAACGTCATTCGATTGCAATAGCGAATCCAGAACCTTTCGCTCGTTTGACGTCTCAATTCTCATCGCCCGGATCCAGACTGACGTATCTGCGATAACCACGCCTGCTATCTCGGATCCATGTGACGAAGTTCGTACCAATTATCGACTAGGTCCGTCTTACCCAACATGTCGCGCAGCTCTTGGATTCGCTGGTGTCGTACAAAAGCGGCCAGGGCTGTGCTCACGGCCTTACCTTTGGTCCTCTCGCCGGTCAATTTGACAACATCGTTCAACAAGTTTTCTTCGATATCCAAAGTGGTGCGCATCAATCTGCCTCATCAAAATAGTGCATCACAATTGTACATCAACATTTGCGATCTTGGACGAGCCTCAAGAAACGGTCGAACAGGTACTCGTTGTCACGGGGGCCGGGCGACGCCTCCGAGTGGTATTGGATGCTCATGATCGGCAACGACTTGTGACGTAGGCCCTCGACGGTGCCGTCGTTCAAGTTGACGTGGCTGACTTCGAGCTCGGCCGGAAGGCTATCGCCGTCGATCGCGTACCCGTGGTTCTGGGCGGTGATGTGAACGAGGCCGGTCTCGATATCGCGAACCGGATGGTTGCCGCCGCGATGACCGAACTTGAGTTTGTACGTGTCGCCGCCGAACGCGCGGGCGAGGATCTGGTTGCCGAGGCAGATGCCCATAATCGGCACGTTGCCGATGAGACCTTTGGCTGTTTCGACGAGGTAGTCGAGCAACTTGGGGTCGCCAGGGCCCGGCGACATCAGGATGCCATCGGGCTTCCAGTCGAGCAGCTCTCGAGCGGACACTCTGGCCGGGTAGGCCACGACGTCGCAACCGCGAGTTTTGAGCAGGCGCAGGATGTTGTACTTGAGCCCGAAGTCGCTGACCAAGATGCGGTACCGTTTACCGCCGACTCCGGTGCCTGGGACGGGTTGGTCCCAGGAGTACGGCGTCGCGGTCGTCACACGGCTTACGAAGTCGGTGGCTGCATACGGCGGCAGTTCTTGCAACCTCGCGAGCGCTTGCTCGGGGCTCTGCTCGACGGCGATGATCCCCATCATGACGCCCCGCGTCCTGATGCGCCGCGTTATCGCCCGCGTGTCGACGCCGCTGATACCGATGACGCCCTGGGACGCCAGGAACTCGTCCAACGTCATGTCGCTGTCCGGGTGGCTGGGCGCGTCGCAATGATCGCGGACCACGAATCCCGCAACCCGAATGCGCCGCGATTCGAAGTCATGCCTGTTGATCCCATAGTTGCCGATGAGCGGGTACGTCGGGACGACGATCTGTCCCGCGTACGACGGGTCCGTCAAGATCTCCTGGTATCCGGTCATGGACGTGTTGAACACGACCTCGCCATAGGTCGAGGTCTCTGTGTCGCCGAAGGCATCTCCGGGGTATACGGAGCCGTCTTCTAGGACGAGTATTGCGTTGTGGAAGGATGACGTCATTGCTTTTTGATTTTCCGGTTAGCCAGTGACGGCATAGTCGAGAGCTCTCGGATCCTCAATGCGTTTCGAAGCCTCCAACACCTCAAGCCCGACCATGTTGCCGTTGGTGTCGTAGTCAAGGATAACTCCGGGTTTGTCTTCGTCACTCTCTTCGATTTCAGCATTGCTGAACACGATGCGGAGCACATCGACTTCTTGGTCATATACGACTTTCATGTCACCTTCCAGTATTTGTTGATCTTGCTGATACGGTAGACGGTTACAACGGTCCCAGATTCGCCGCTGAATGCAACGATGACTCGTAAGAGAAACAACTTGCCGTTGATCTCGACTTGCGACTGTAAAGCGACCGTACCTCCGAATTCGGGCACGACTTGCCCAGGCGCGCCAATTGTACGCTCCACCATTTCGCGGGGAATGCCGCGCCGCCCCAACTGCTCCAATGCATGACGCGAAAACGTGTACTTCATCTTTAAACGGTGTACGCCGTCTCACCTCCTACAAGCGTCGTCACCACCGCACCCTTGAGCGTCGCGCCGTGGAGTGGTGAGTTCTTGCCTCGGGAGAGGAACGCGTCAGCGTCGACAGTCCATTCTGCGTCTGGGTCGATTATCGTCACGTCCGCGTTTGCGCCTGGTTTGAGTGTTCCGATATCGGTCCTGCCCAGAAATGAAGCTGGGGCCGATGTCAGTTTCTCGATCATTGTCGTCAACGGCAGTTGGCCTGCGTGCACTAGCGACATCATCGAACCGAGCGCGGTTTCGAGCACGCTGATCCCGAAGGCTGCTTCCTCGAAGGTGGTGAGTTTCTCGACGCTGCTGTGTGGCGCGTGATCTGTCGCGACGAAGTCGATGACACCGTCAGCGAGCGCGGATATCATCGCCTGCCTGTCCGCCGTCGCCCTCAGCGGCGGGTTGACCTTGGCCGTGGTGTCGTAAGCTGCCGACGTCAGGGCGCCGTACACCGAGCCATCGCCAGCGTTTCCCATCACTGCTTCGTCGGTGAGCGTGAGGTGGTGCGGGGTGACCTCGCACGTCACCAAGACGTCTCGCTCTTTCGCCAGTCTGACAGCCTCGACCGCACCGGCGGCGCTAATGTGGGCGATGTGGATCCGCCCGCCTACCATTTCGGCCAGCGAGATGTCTCGCGAGACCATCGTCTCTTCGGCGGAATTCGGGACGCCTTTGATGCCCAGTCGGTTTGAGACCCAGCCCTCGTTCATCGCGCCGCCACGGAAGAGTTCCGGCGTCTCGCAGTGATTGATGATCGGCAGGCCAAGCGCGGAGCTGTAGCTGAGCGCCTGCCTCATGATGTTGGGGTCGGCGACCGGATTGCCGTCGTCGCTGAACCCGATGCATCCGGCTTCGGCCAATTCGCCCATCTCGGCGAGCTCCTTGCCGAGGCTTCCCTTCGTCACGCACCCGATCGGGAGCACGCGGACTGCGCCTTCGGTGCGTGCCTTCTGCAGAACGTAGTCGACCGTCGCTCTGGAGTCCATCGTCGGGATGGTGTTGGGCATGGCGCACACGGTTGTGAACCCGCCCTTCGCCGCCGCTTTCGTGCCGGTTGCGACGGTCTCTTTGTATTCGAGTCCCGGCTCGCGCAGGTGGCAATGCAAATCGACGAAGCCGGGACTGACGATCAACCCGATCGCGTCGATGACGTCGCCACCGTCCGGGCCCGATATCCGGTCGTCGATACCGGAGACCCGCCCGTCTTCAATGAGAAGGTCGGCGACTCGGTCGATCCTTTGCGACGGATCTACGATGCGTCCGCCTTTGATTAGTGTCGATTTCATACGTGTGGTTTCTCGGCGCCCAACTTGATTATCCTGTCGTGTCCCTGTTCGCGGCTCCTGATCAAAGCAGCATCTTTCGTTGTGCAGGATCCACGCTACGCCCAGACTTGCGTTTGCGCTCTGATTGCCGACGGGCGGGGGTCGCCATGCTGTAAAGCAGCGCCATGCGGATCGCTACACCATTGGTAACCTGCTCTTCGATCACCGAGCGGGCTCCGTGCGCGACTTCGGGGTCGATCTCGACGCCTTCATTCATCGGGCCAGGGTGCATGACGAGGGCTCCTGGCTTGGCCAATGCAAGCCGCCGCTCGTTGATCCCGTACAACCGCGAATACTCTCGAAGCGTCGGCAGATGGCCGGCGTGCTGGCGTTCGAGCTGGAGCCGTAAGACCATCACTACGTCCGCGCCTTCCAGTGCTCGCTCAACGTTCGATTCGACCTGAACCGAAGCGAATGGGTGGCCGTCTTCGGAGCGACTGCCATCCAGAAAATCGAGAGGGATCAGCGTCGGTGGTGCGCAGAGCACGACCTCGGCGCCCATGGTCGTCAATGCCCACAGGTTCGAGCGAGCAACTCTGCTGTAGAGCGCGTCGCCGATAATCGCAACTTTCAAACCTGCGATGTTGCCCCGGTGATTGCGGATCGTGTACAGGTCCAACAGCGCCTGAGTCGGGTGGGCGTGAGTGCCGTCGCCCGCGTTGATGACGCAAGCGTCGAGATGTCGCGCCAGGAAGTGGGGCGCGCCTGAGTGTCCGTGGCGGATGACGATGATGTCGGCGTTCATGGCCTGCAGGGTCAGCGCCGTGTTGTACAGAGACTCGCCCTTCTTTGCGCTACTGCTGTCAGCGGACACGTTGATCACGTCGGCGCTCAGAACCTTGCCTGCCTGCTCGAACGACACCCGCGTTCTGGTGCTGGCTTCGTAGAATAGAGTCACGACCGTTTTCCCGCGCAACGTGGGAACTTTCTTGATGTCGCGATTAAGGACTTCGGTCATCGCGTCGGCATTCTGGAACACTCCCAGAATCTCTTCGCGCGTAAAGTCGTCCATGTCCAAGACGTGGCGACGCCCGGCCGCGAGTCCGGATTTCGGAGCGTCGATTCGAGCCGCGGCAGCAGGGGGCGACGCTGCGCCCAGATCCTGGCCGTTCGTCATTGGTCGCGTTTCGGTACGCTCAGCGCCAGTCATGCGTCTTCCCTCCTGCACAACACGACTTCGTCGGCGCCGTCGATCTCGATCAGATTCACGTCCACCTCTTCGTCTCTGGAGGTCGGGACGTTTTTACCGACGTAGTCGGCGCGAATCGGCAGCTCTCGATGGCCTCGATCGACCAGAACGGCGAGTTGTATCTGTTTGGGGCGACCGAAATCGGTTAGCGCATCCATCGCCGCTCTGATGCTGCGACCCGTGTAGAGCACGTCGTCGACGAGAACGACGGTCCGGCCTTCGATGTCGGGTAGATCCGTGCGCTGCATCAACGGCCGGGAGCCGTCGGCAAGGTCGTCGCGATAGAAGGCGATGTCGACGGCGCCAACGGGCACGGTCTCACCTTCGATCTCGTTCATCGAAGCGGCCAGACGCTCGGCCAGAGGGACGCCGCGGGTGTGCATGCCGACCAACACGAGGCTGGCGCTGCCTTCGTTGCGTTCGAGGATTTCGTGAGAGACTCGCCGCAAAGCACGCCGAATCTCGTCTGCGGTGAGGATCCTGCGTCCCGGGTCGCTTCGGCTCGTATTTGGCGGATTTGTGGCCAATAAAAAACCTCTCGCCCTGGTACGGCAAGAGGCTTGCGGTTCAGCATCGGCATGCGTCTCAATACTGCACGTCGTTGCCAGTCTGTGCCCCTTGCCAGCCTCGCAGGACTGTCTTAAAGGGTAGCTTTATATTCTGTTTTCCGGCAGTTCCGCCGACTTAGCTCAGACCGCCGGTTCAACGTCTATTCTATGTCAAATCGGGACGACGGCACAACCCTCGTTCGGGTAGTTTCAGACCTTCGTAGCCTGATTTCCGTTATCGAGTTCGGCCACACACGGGGCCGCGCTGCAAGCGGCAGTCGGTTGCTGCTCGGAGCAAGCGACATGATACAATGCGCATCGCTAATTTGGGCAGGCCACGACGGTTCTCGTTGAGCGCTGCCTCGGAAGTCGCCGAGGCGATGCCGGTGTTCTGGCCGTTCACGGCCAAACCATCCCGATAACCCCGAGTGGCGCCGATCAGCCACTGCCGCCGCGCTCACATACACGGAGAGTAACCATGCTTCAACGATTCAAGGTTCCGAAAGACGACGAAGTCCGAGTAGCGCACGACGCGCTTGCCGAGACGGTCACTTCGATTTTCGAGAAGATGGGAGTGCCCGCGGACGACGCCGCGCTTGGCGCCGAGGTGCTGGTCGCGACCGACCTGCGCGGCGTCGAGACCCACGGCGTCTCGAACATGCTTCGATCCTACGTCGAAGGCTTCACTGGCGGCACATTGAACCCGAGGCCGGACGTTCAGGTGCTTCGCGACTCGCCGGCGATGGCGGTGGTGAACGCCGACAAGGGCCTGGCGGTGATCCTGGGGCCCAAGGCCATGGAGATGGCCATGGAGAAGGCGCGAAACGTGGGCGTCGGCGTCGTCACGATGTCCAATGCCGGGCACTCGGGCGCCATCGGCCATCACGCGATGCTCGCGGCCAAAAACGACATGGTCGGCATGGTCGCCACGTCCGGCGGACTGCTGGTCGTCCCGACGTTCGGCGCGGAACCTCGTTTCGGCACCAACCCGATCGCCATCGCGGCGCCAGCATGCAACGAGCCGTTCCTGCTCTTCGACGCGGCGACGTCCGCGATCGCAGGGAACAAGCTCAGGCTGGCCGACAGGGTCGGAGCATCGATGATGCCCGGATGGATCGCCGGTCTCGACGGCGCTCCGATCATGGACGAAGTCAAGCTCCCGGAGCGCGGGCAGTTCTTCCAGCTTCCTCTCGGCGGAACGCGCGAGCAGGGATCGCACAAAGGCTACGGCTTCGCGCTCATGGCCGAGACCCTGGCAACGATGCTCACCGGCGACCTCCCGACGATGGTCGAAGGCAGCCGCGGCGGAAGCCACCACTACTTCGCGGCCTACAACATCGAGGCGTTTTGCAACCTGGACGTGTTCAAAGACAACATGGACCAGATGTTGGCAACGCTCAAAGCGACCAAGCCTGCGCCAGGCCACGACGCCGTGATCTATCCTGGCGTGTCGGAGCACGAGGAAGAAAAGGAACGCCGCCAGAACGGCATCCCGCTTCACCCGGAGGTCATCGAGTGGTTCAGCGACATCACCGCCGAACTCTCGTTGCCGGCCCTGCCCACGATGTAGCAACGGTGCTTCGCCCCCGATAAATGCCAAACTGGACGCATGAAGATCCGTCGAGCCGGGGCATCCTCGGACGGAAGCCCTGACTCGGGGGACGAATGCGGATTCGTCATTCAGTCCTGCCCATTGAATTGTAGCTGAGCGTCGGCGCGAATGGGGTTTCGAATTCGTTCCCGGGGTTTCACTCGCCGGCCTTTACGCCCCCAGCCCCTCGCGCAGGGCCTGCACGCGTTCGGCGAAGGGGCCCATTCCGAACTCGTTGGCGATGGCTAGCGATTCGGCGAGCATTGTTGCTGCGTCGGCGTGGTCGCCGGGGTGTTGATTTCCGAGCAGCGGTTGCGCCTGTTGCCGATCGATCTTGCGGGTTCTCGGTGGCGGCGGGGAAGGGACGTGTACCGCCGCATGCCGGATCGCCTGGGGTTACCGCCCGCGGCAGTCGGAGCAAAGGCCGCCCACGTGCAGCGGGCTGTACGAGTCCCCGTGGATCGCCGCGATTCGATCCAGTATGGCTTTCGGCGCCACAGGGGCGCCGCACCGTTCGCACTTTGCCTGTTCGCTCTTGTACAGGGCCTTGGGTCCGGCGGTTAACGGGTCGAGCTCGGTTGCGGGAGTCGTCTTGATGGCGCCTGCCTTGTGATCTTAGGGCACGACTCCTCGCACCGACGACAGGCGACGCAAACGGCGCCGTCGAACGCGACCGCGGCGGTGTCGCCGGTCTGGTCGTACGTCAACGCGCCTGACGAGCAGGCGATGGCGCACGAGCCGCAACCGATACACGTCGCCTCGTCGATTTCGATTCGCCCGTGCGGTGCATGCGCGTGCTCCAGAGCGAGCACCGCTTGAGTCGCCGCGCGACGTCCGAACGCCTCGACCTGG
>Ga0187833_10004398_pt1 | contig 13801 bp, 9 predicted proteins | sample ETNtaG_37_FD_167968 | JGI IMG/M metagenome (GOLD analysis project Ga0187833, IMG submission 167968) | Marine microbial and viral communities from oxygen minimum zone, Eastern Pacific Ocean - ETNP2014_SV_400_PacBio MetaG (Illumina Assembly) | ecosystem: Environmental > Aquatic > Marine > Hypoxic... | reverse complement strand
AGGGTAATGCCAAGTTTTGAATTTATCAGCGCCTTGAGATGCTGCCAGGGCTTAGCCTGCACAATCCAAAAAGCAACGATTAATATGGTTAAGCTGGATATTAATAGCCTGGATAAGGGTAAAACCAAAGCCAATCCAGTGATCAGATAATGAGCCGCCCTTTGGTTATTGAGGCTAGTGACACCTGCTTTCAGAATCATTATGTTTGTTTCATCACCTAAAATTTAGCGCTGCATGGGCTGAGCCATTTATCACTACTTAATGCAAAAGCCAGTAATTGTCTCATAAATTTAACATCTGTGGCTTAGCAAAACCGCTGGAGTTACACCCGGCTCACGTAACAAGCTTAGAGATTGATAAATATAAGGAATTCAAACACTCACAGCTTTATCCGAGTGAAATACTAAGTAATCTATTGAGTGCGAACATACCACCCCCCAATCTTAATGACATTAATAACTAAGGTCATATATACTAGCCGCATATCTAGCTGTATAGACTTCAATCTCCCGCAACTTGGCCATTGTGTAAGTCTGGCTTTTATTTGCGTGCAGCTAATGGAATCAGGTTTGCCTTAATAAAAACGCACTTAGTCGCGCCTCCTGATACTTGCTTAAGCATATAGAATTAACTAATTAACTAATTAACTATGAAAGTAACGCTACTTTTTGTCCCTAATGAACAAGGGGAAACAACAAAAGACTGGGCTTTTAGAGATGATGGCGTCGGTTTTATTCCGCCATTAAGCTTATTGTATGTAGCGGGTATTCTTGAAAAAGCATCGGTTGAAGTTCAAGTCATCGATCTAATCGCAGAAGGCATATCCTATGCTCAGGCACTGGAGAGAATAAAGCAATTTGGCCCCGACCTTTTAGGCTACACCATGAACACCTACAGTTTTCACCCCATACTAAACTGGGTGAAAAGATTTAAGGAAGACACCGGAATACCCGTTCTCGTAGGCGGCGCTCATGTTTCGCTATACCCAGAAGAGACCATGAGTCATCCCGCTATCGATTATGCGATAATTGGTGAAGCTGAATTACCACTACCAAACTTTATTCAGGCATTCAGGGATAAAACATCTTTCCATGGTATAAAATCCCTTGCTTTCCGTGATAAAGGCGAGCTTTATATTGATCGTACTCATCAAACGATTGATTGCATCGATGAAACACCGAGACCTGCTATTCATTTAATCCGCAACGAAATCTATTCCAATATTCTGACCCAAAGAAAAAACTTTACCGCCATGATGTCTACCCGTGGCTGTCCTTTTCGATGTACGTTTTGTGACCAAAAAAGCCCCCCATACCGCTATAGATCAGCCGCAGACTTTGTGGATGAGGTCAAATTTAACTACCACAACTACGACATAAAGGAATTCGATGTCTATGACTCGACCTTTACCGCTAATCGTAAACGTGTCATAGAAATCTGCGACCTTCTAAAAGCAGAAAACATGGATATTGGTTGGACGATTCGCAGCACCTTGATGGCGATCACCCATGATCTACTGGATGCCTTGTCTGGCGCAGGCTGCCACACCATAATGTATGGCGTTGAAACAAGCAATCAAGACATCTTAAAAAAGATGCGAAAAAACATTCGTCCCCACGTGGTTTGGGACCGAATCAATTACACCAAAACGGTTGGTATCCGCGCACTAGGATTCTTTATGTTTGGCTATCCTGGAGAAACCAGAGAAAGCATTGAGGAGACCATTCAGTTATCCTTGGATCTACCTTTAGACTTCGCACAATATACGGTACTGGTGCCCTTTCCCGATACTGAAATATATACCTACTATCAGCAAAACAGTGACCTGGGTGACTATTGGGGAGACTATACGCGAGACCCCAGTAAAGAAAAGGTGATTGAGCTTTTAGATACAGGCCTTACTCGCGTCGAAGCCTCAAAGTATTTGGGGCAAGCCTACCGAAAATTCTACTTTCGGCCAAGGATCATTTGGCGACGGATGCTTGAACTACGCTCAAGTAGTCAGCTGATGCGCCTGTCTCGAGGTGCTATGGGTATTTTGAAAAACTCATTGAAAAGCGCATGGAAAAACATGACAAAAAAAAATACAGCATCACCCATGCTAGAACACGAAAAACGGGTATAGGTGAGAAATGTTTACAACATCAACTTCATTATCAGGCGTTAATAAACTAAAAACGAACGGCAATCTTTCAGGTTGCCGCTGGCTTGTCGAGTTCGACAATCATGTTGCATGCGTAAAAGGAAGCCTTTCCTTCAAGCAAGGTTAGATTATTAATCACCTCCAAATTCTTCATTATTTCTATGTACCATGAACGGGTATTTCCTAATTAACTTAGGATATTTAGTATCAGATGCTTAAAACAAAACAAAAAATCGCCCTAGCTCGACTAGTTCAAATGATCGTCATGTGGTGGCGAAGTCTAATTGGGCTAAGCGCCCTATCCCAGGTGAAACGCAGTGGGGTCAATTGGGAATTAGACCTTCAAGAAGGAATAGATTTTTCCATTTGGTTATTGGGTGCTTTTGAACCTGAAACGGTTCGTTGGTATCAACGAAGAATCAAGGCAGGGGATGTTGTATTAGATATTGGTGCTAATATTGGGGCGCATACTTTTTTTCTAGCCCAGTCTGTCGGTGAGCAAGGTCAGGTTATTGCATTTGAGCCTACAGATTATGCATTCTCAAAGCTGCTAAAGACCGCGTCATTAAACCCCGAACTGACATCGCGTATACAAGCCATGCAGTATATGCTGGTTGATGCTGAGGACGAAAATTCAGCCCCCCCTTCATTGTATTCCAGTTGGCCTTTAAAGGAGGAAAAGGATTTACATAACCTTCATCAGGGGCGCCTGATGTCTACAACTGAGGCCAAACCAAAGACACTGGATTCAGTCGTATCATCACTTAAACTGGATAGAGTTGATTATATTAAGCTCGATATTGATGGTTTTGAATGCGGGATGTTACGTGGCGCAAAAGATGTGATACAACGCTGGCACCCAATTATAATAATGGAGCTAGCCCCCTATGCGCTTGAAGAACAAGGGGCAAGTATCAACGAACTCATTCAACTACTGAAAGAATTCGGCTACGCCATATACAGCATGTCCTCAGCTGCGCCTATCGATATGGATGCCACTAAAATACAGACTATGATTCCCCCTGGAGCCAGCGTTAATGTAATAGCCACTAGTTCGTCAATCTAATCCTTAGGGATATGAAAACAATTAAACCCCCAAATAGCTTGCCTTGTTATCCAGCTTCGTTGTTATGAAATGGGTTGCTTAGTCCACTAGGCTCCACATCTCACACCTAAAGTCTGATTAACAATCCAGCGCCATTTGGGGGTGCTTTATTATTTCCATACCCCTTACTCAATCCCAGTGACATCATTAGGATGCACTTTAATATATTATTACATTAGTTATCGTGTCAGATTCGAAAAACAATAAAATTGCATTAATCACTGGTATAACAGGACAAGATGGCGCATACCTAGCTGAGTTCCTACTCAAAAAAGGCTATGAAGTTCATGGTGTCAAACGACGCTCTTCTTTGTTCAATACCGATCGTATCGATCATCTTTATCAGGACCCGCACCTTAAGGACGCACGGTTCTTTTTACACTTTGGTGATTTAACCGATTCAACCAACCTGATTCGCATCATCCAACAAGTACAGCCGGATGAAATTTACAACCTTGCCGCGATGAGCCATGTGGCTGTATCTTTTGAAGCGCCAGAGTACACAGCCAATGCAGATGGTATTGGTACACTGCGAATTCTTGAAGCCATCCGTATCCTAGGTATGGCAGAAAAAGTTCGCTACTACCAGGCCTCTACGTCTGAACTCTATGGCTTAGTTCAAGAAACCCCACAAACAGAAAAAACCCCTTTCTATCCGCGCTCACCTTATGCTGTAGCCAAGCTATATGCCTATTGGATAACCGTGAACTATCGCGAGGCCTATGGAATTTACGCCTGCAATGGCATCCTCTTCAACCACGAGTCGCCAGTGCGTGGAGAAACCTTTGTCACCCGCAAAATATCGCGCGCGCTAGCCCGAATAAAACTAAACCTACAAGACTGTCTTTATTTAGGTAACCTTGATAGCTTGCGTGATTGGGGGCATGCTGAGGATTACGTAGAGATGCAATGGTTGATGCTACAACAAGATCACCCCGAAGATTTTGTCATTGCATCTGGCATGCAATACAGTGTACGTCAGTTCGTTGAAATCGCTGCTCGCGAGCTTGATATCCATGTGGAATGGCGAGGACAGGGTATCGAAGAAAAAGGCTATGACCAACAAGGTCGCTGTATTGTCCAGGTTGATTCTCGCTACTTCCGGCCAACTGAGGTCGAAACCTTACTAGGCGACCCCAGCAATGCAAAGAAAAAATTAGGTTGGACGCCCAAAATAACCTTTCAGGAACTGGTAGCTGAAATGGTTCGTGAAGACCTTAAGAGCGCTGAACGCGATGAATTGGTGAAGAAACATGGTTTTATTGCTTACGACTACCACGAATAAGCCGGAGTAACTGTGGACAAGACAAGTAAAATTTATATCGCTGGCCACCGTGGTTTGGTAGGTTCTGCTTTGACACGGCAGTTAAAAGCTATGGGTTACAGCAATATACTGGTTCGCACCCATCAACAACTGGACCTGACAGATCAGCAGGCGGTGGCTAATTTCTTTGCTACTGAAAAGCCAGAATATGTCTTTCTAGCCGCCGCCAAGGTTGGTGGCATTCAGGCCAACAACAGCTTTCCGGCAGAATTTATCGCTACCAATCTCAGCATTCAAAGCAATGTTATTGATCAATCCTGGCGTAACCAAGTTAAGCGCTTACTCTTCCTTGGCTCATCCTGCATCTATCCGCGCGATTGCCCGCAACCAATGAAAGAGGAGCACCTACTCTCCAGCCCCCTTGAACCAACCAATCGGCCTTATGCCGTTGCCAAAATTGCAGGCATTGAAATGTGCTGGTCATACAACCGCCAATACGCCACCCAATACCTAGCGGCTATGCCGACCAATCTATACGGTCCAAATGACCGATATGATCTGCAAAATTCTCATGTGCTGCCCGCCCTACTGCGCAAAATGCACGAAGCAAAAATACGCAACGATAAAGAGGCCGTGGTATGGGGATCCGGAAAGCCATTTCGAGAATTTTTATACAGTGATGATATGGCCAATGCTTGTGTTTTTTTAATGAACCTAGCTGACAAGCAATTCTCTTCGCTACTCACCGAGCATAACCCGCCACTGGTTAATATTGGCTGTGGCGAAGATGCAAGTATTGCTGAGTTAGCTGAAACTATTGCCTCGGTGGTTCAGTTTCAAGGACGCTTGACTTTTGATTCCAGCAAACCTGATGGTACACTGCGCAAGCTCCTGGACATTAGTCTTCTTAAAAACTTAGGCTGGGAACCTAAAATCCCTTTACGGCAAGGCCTCAAGTTAACTTACGCCGATTATATCGAAAAAAACTGTCCCGCCTAATCCTCAGGCCCGGCAACCTAAAAAGAATTTTAAAATGCTCGCATCTTTCGGTGTTAGCATGAGCGTGTAAATTGTGAACTTCGAAACATTTAAATCCGAAGCATCTGAATATCAGCAAAAGCGAAGATCATACTGGAAGCAGATAGCGAGTGGCGCCAGCAGATCCTGGGGCAGCTACTATCGGGGTAGACTTTGTAAGACATACCGTGACCTTGTACCAGAAGGCGCAAAAATACTGGAGCTTGGCTGTGCAAGGGGTGACCTTCTTGCAGCCTTAAAACCCTCCCATGCCGTAGGCGTTGATTTTTGCCCTGAAGTGTTAGAGATCGCGCGTGAGAAATACCCAAACATCGACTTCGTTGAAGCCGACTCTCACGCCTTAGACCTCGGCAAGCAAACATTTGACTACATTATTCTCTCTGAATTGGTCAATGACTTGTGGGATGTACAGGCCGTATTAACCCAATTACATCCCTACTGCAAAGCTCAGACCCGATTGATCTTCAATTTCTACAGCCATTTGTGGGATATGCCTTTGCGCCTGGCACGCCTATGTGGCATCGCTGCCCCGATTCTTCCTCAAAATTGGTTGAAATCACATGACATGGTCAATCTTCTTGAGATTTCAGATTTTCAATCATTAAGAAAGTGGAAGGAGGTCATTGCTCCCCTACCCATTCCGCTGTTGTCTAATTTTGCCAATCGCTATCTCGCCAAGATAAGCCCGTTTCGTTTTTTTGGTATGGCTAATTTTATGTTAGCTCGACCATTAAACAAAGACATTAAGAAAACACCAACCGTAACCGTAGTGGTGGCGGCCCGAAATGAATCTAGCCATATCGAAGAGTTAATCGCCCGCATTCCGCAAATGGGGGGCGGAACAGAAATTATCTTTGTTGAGGGCAATTCCACAGATGACACCTATGAGGCAATCGAAAAATCCATTGCCCGTCATCCAGAGCTCAATTGCAAACTACTAAAGCAACCCGGTAAGGGTAAAGGTGATGCAGTAAGGGCTGGGTTCGAGATAGCAACCGGCGACATCTTGATGATCCTTGATGCAGATATCACAGTTCCCCCAGAAGACCTGCCTCGCTTCTTTGATTTGATGGTTAATGGTTCTGCTGAGTTCGTTAATGGCGTTAGGCTTGTCTACCCAATGGAAGACGACGCCATGCGCTTAGCCAACCTTATTGGCAACAGTTTTTTTTCCTGGGCCTTCAGTTGGTTATTAGGCCAACCAATACGTGACACCCTGTGTGGTACCAAGGTACTGTGGCAGAGTGATTACCAGCGAATTGCCGATAATCGCGCTCATTTTGGCAACTTTGACCCCTTTGGAGACTTTGACCTGCTTTTCGGCGCAGCGCATTTGAATCTGAAGATTATGGAAGTGCCTATTCGTTATCGAGCACGCCGTTATGGTGAAACCAACATATCACGCTGGACGCACGGTTTGATACTGCTGAAAATGGTCGCTTTTGCTGCCCGCCGCATAAAATTTGTATGACAGGGCGTTACTGATGTCCGTTAAAATCAGGCATCACCGCTTATCTTATCGGTTTAGGTAAGCGGAAATGTTAGGCAAACTCCTGCAACACCCCTTAACCCGTGGTTTGTCTGTTGATGACCCCCTGACTACCCAATTACGCCAACAAATCATTGCAAGTAAACCCTTCCTTAAAAAAATCTATTCGGAATGGTATCAGGCGATCCAAGCAGCACTTGGCGACGACCCAAAAAAAATCCTTGAGCTCGGCTCTGGAGCCGGTTTTTTTAAGTCCTATTGCCCACAGGTCATTAGCAGCGAAGTTTTCCACACCCCAGGTGTGGACCTGATCGCAGATGCAACAAGGCTACCCCTCCCTGAAAACTCACTAGACGCAATAGTGATGACGGATGTGTTTCACCATATCCCAAACGTTAGTCGATTTCTTGGCGAATCTTGCCGATGCATCAAACCCGGGGGGAAAATGGTCATGCTTGAACCCTGGCCAACTGCCTGGTCAAAATGGGTTTACACAAACTTGCATCACGAACCCTTCATCCCAGATGGAAGCTGGGAAATTCCAAATTCAGGCCCGCTCTCAGGTGCTAATGGCGCACTTCCCTGGATCGTTTTTGAGCGCGATAGAGAGATATTTTCAGAACGATTTCCACACTTGAAAATTACCTCAATCAAGCCTCTCATGCCCATTGCCTACCTGCTTTCTGGCGGAGTTTCGATGCGCACTCTTATGCCGGGATGGATGTATAAACCCGTGCGTGCTTTCGAAAAGCTATCAGGTCAACAACATTGGGCTATGTTTGCGCTAATAGAATTGGAATTAGTTTATGAGTAAACATCGTTGGAAAAACAAGTGGGCCATTTTTCTTGGCTTCGCCATCAGCGGGCTATTCTTGTGGTTTGCACTAAGACAAACGGACTACGAAAGTTTGTTAGATGCATTTGCCACTATTCGTTATCTTCCTGTTTTAGCCTGTGCCAGCGTGATGGCACTGGGCATGGCGTTGCGCTCAGTTCGCTGGCGCATTATTTCTGGCCGGCCAGCCACAGATCACCGCCATTTTTATCGGGCGACAAATCTTGGCATCTTATCCAATCAGCTTTTTCCAGGCCGTATAGGTGAGTTTGTGCGGATTTTCACCTTAGCCAAATTATCCAATTCAAGCCTACCGGGCCCCCTAGCCAGTGCGTTAATTGACCGCTTGATTGACATGCTCGTACTGATATTAAGTGCGTTAGCGCTCTATTTAATACTCCCCATTGGTGAAGAAATAGAAAAATGGCTCTCCGGCCTGCTTATTACTGGTGTTGTGATCAGCATTGTTCTGATTGTATTTACCAAAAGCTCAGGCAAATGGGAGGCCGTTCTAGCAAAGATCACCCAACGCTGGTTGCACCGTTGGCCGTTAAGACCTGAAAGTTTCCTAAAAGAATTACGTGAAGAGTTTCGTCGTATTTCTGTTGGCTGGATAAGCATAGAACTTGGATTGCTTGCACTGGTGATATTTGCTATTGATTATTTGACCGTCGCCAGCTTATTTTTTGCTTTCAACCTGCCATTTTCCTTACAAGCACCGCTACTCCTATGGGTTTTTCTAGCGGCAGGTTCGGCGCTACCATCAGCCCCAGGATATATTGGTATTTATCAAGCCGCCGCGGTTCTGGCATTATCACTTTACGCAGTGCCTGCAGCAATAGCAGTGGCACTAGCAACTGTGTTACAACTGACCATCCTCAGCGTGGCTTTAATAATGAATGGTCCGGGCTTATTTGATTTGCTCAAGCAGGCTTTAGCATCAGAAAAAGCCACCAATTAGTTAGCTTCAAAGAGAAAAATTTAGTAACGGCTATTGGTCAAGCTGAATTACATTTCTTCCTTAATGACTTGAGAACGATAAAGTAGAGATTTTGTTATGAAAGTACTCCATCCACGCACTACTTTACCTTTTGTGGCTCTCGTGGTATTCATCACTAGCTTCTCAGCTTATGTCATTCTCCGTATAGGCATATCTGATGCTTTATTCGGTGGTGATACAGTGAATATCTCTTCTCATCACCCAAGCTCTTTTACGGTTAACAAGTTAAACGTCGATTTACCTGCGATGGCCAAAGCCATCTATTCAGGTAAAGACGATACAAGCGCAAACAACCCCCATTCGTTTGTTTATAACCAGCTATCTGAACAAGGACGATTGGCCTTATCTCTTTTTGTAAAAGACTTTCAAGATTCTCGATCTGAAACGGCGTTTCTTTTAGCCTTCGATAGAGGCCTTATAGCACAGCAAGTTTCCTGGCCAAATGCTTTCCAGGGTCCGCCATTGGTAAAGGGCCGGGGTCTGCACAATCATGACCTGCGGGGTAAAAACCTGCTTGCCTTGGCTGCGGTGTATCCAATCAGACTACCCGTTAATCAAGTTGCCTATGCGTTTAAGCAAGGAGGGGGATGGCAAGGGATAGTCGCGCTGAAACCTTTTATTCAGTCCATGTTTACACTGACCCAAGCAACACGTTATACCCCACTGACCAATACATACGTCGTTGCAGTGCAGTCCTATTTAGGCGGACGGCCAGATCAAGTCATCATCGCTGTTATGATCACCGGCATACTCTTCGCTCTGCTCGCCTTGACGGTTTTCTTACTCGCTGAAATCGTTATTGGCTCAATTCCTTGGGCACTTACTGCCACCACCATGACCCTATTGGCAACGTCGACCATTGCCGCCTCGGTTACATTATTCAGCCTACCCTATCTGTTTGTACCCATAGTGATGGGGATGGCTTTTTACGCCTATCTTAAATTCAAGCAAACTGGCGCACCCGCTTGGTTATTACTGGTTTCTTTGTGTGCACTAATAGGTCCCTGGTTTAGAGAATTTGCAGCTGCCATCCCGTTTATCATTTTGGCCTGTGAAATCATGACAACCGCAGCGCGCCGCTCTTGGTTGGTCATTATTCTGTGTTTTATTTTTATTGGCCACTCGGTATACCCCTCATTCATTACCTGGGTACTGGGCATAAATAATGGCATCGTAACGGGTGTTTTTCAGCAAGCCAATACACAAGCACAGATGAGCGGTGCTAACCCAGGAAACCTGGGGATCTTGTTCGTTCAATTCCCACCTTCTTTCTGGCTGTTAGCCATCTTTGCCATATTATGGTGGTTATGGAGACGCTTAGGCCCAAACCCCAGTAAGCAAGATTTCATTTCATTACCTGGTTGGATTCAACGATTTTCCATCCCCAATTTTTCGTCGCTCTCAGGGCGAGCCAGACTGATTATAATCACCTTATTCTTGCTTACCGCATTAGCCTTTATTAAGGCATTTTTCATTAGCGGGAGCAGTGTCCCCTTCCCTATGATTCGTTTGGACAAAATATGGGGACTTAGCATCATATTTTTTGTTCTTATTGGCCTATTTTCCTTTCGATTTGGCGCCTTACCTCCTATTTATTTTGCTGCTACTTTTATGCCTTTTCTTTGGATAAGACTGGCCGAAGTACATATGGCCTTTACCCTCCCTCCCTTAGCCATCATATTAACGCTTTGGATAAGGGAGTTATTTCAAGGCTTAACCAAGGCGGAATTACAAAAAACTAAGCTCGCCGCTGTTCTTTTATTAGCTCTGGCTATCGGCGACCAAGGATTAAATTACCAAGCCTCATTAAGTGTGCAACAACGCCTAGTAGTCGCCAATCAGGCACTTGCTGACTGGATCACCAAGCAAACTGATCGAAACAGTATCGTCATCTCCAATTTTTATAACTACACCGATGTCTATTACTATTCAGGAAACTATTTCGATCCATTTGAATCAGTTGAGAACAACCCCCTAGGTCCTACCCGAACGGTTCATCATGACAAACAGATGCAAGACTTATTGGCAGACAACTGGACATTACGGGATATCTATTTTTTACAGGGAGACCATGATTTTTTCGATTGGCAGCGAGGCTACCATTCGCATAAGTGGGTCAATAATCCTCCAGGGAAAATCCGTAAACTGAAAGAGTTTCCGGTAAAGGCTTATTACTACTACATAGATCCACTAAAGTACTTTATTCCCCGAAATTTTGTCTCATTTCTTGGCTATATGGATTGGTCTACGGATTATTATTTTGATAACGACAAGCTGCCTTTCCGCCGCTTGGTGGATGTAACTTATCGTATTTTTAAGTTGGAGAGTTACGATAAGGATGATGCATGGGATAAAGAGCCACAGGCAAAGTTTGCGCCATCACCGGTTCTACTTAAGAGCTCGGTTGGCCCAACAAAAAATTTCAACCTTGTTCACTACCAACAGCATTTTTATGCCGTTCCCCAGTTATTAGGTGCGGTTGACTGGAAATCGGGGAAAGTTGGCGCAATGAAAGGGGTCATCGTTGCCACTACTCGCGCGCAAGTAATGGCTAAACTGAACAATGTAACATTGCCTTTCACAACGCTCCCCATCTTGCTAGAAGAATCTATTGGCGCTGATACAGACTTCAATTTGATTCATTATCAGGAACGCTTTTATGGCGTCCCACAGTCATTGGGGGCAGTAGACTGGGAATCGGGAAAAGTGGCGACAATGAAAGGGGTCATCGTTGCCGCCACTGCTAAAAAGGTCAAAGCTAGATTAGCCGAAATCAAACCAACATCCACTTCAAGCTTGGTTGTGTGGCGCAAAAGGTTTATCCGATGGTGGCATTCTTTATAGATTAAAAGATACCGATTATTCTGTGGGTTAACAGAATAATCGGTATCTTTTACCGTATAGCGATGCGTACAACCCACAACAAATTTGTTGATCCGCCCTAAGTTGTTGAGATAGTGTGGTAGGTGAACCTATATCCCTCAGTTAAATCGTAGCGAGGGTGGCTAAGGCCATTGTTTATCTTTAGGTCTGTTTTCTAAGGGCAGAGCGATCGAAAACTTCAACATGCAACCTTGGCCCTTCAAACCAATAACAAAGGGCACCATCATCTATATCGGATGATAAAGCATAATCTCCAAGGCTCTGCACGGTCATATTGGGCCCTCCGCTGTTTAGTTGCACCACATCACCTTTGTTAATCTCTGTCACTATTACGGCCCTCTTTATTATGATTAAATTAATCTTTAGTTAGCTGGTAATCTACCCGTTAATAGCCTTTGCATCCATATTTTTTTCTCTTTATTCATCATTTACTCACTTTTCTTTCCCAGGTTAGAAATGCCTCTATAATGGAAAAACAGATTCGTTAAGACATTTGTATTAACAGGCAATCAATAACACCACCTGATGAAAATATTCATCTTCACAACAGCGTTTATGCCAAACAAGAATAGATGTCAGTTTTCCATTTCCAACAATTTAGCATTAACCAGAAAAAATCCGCCATGAAGGTTTGTACCGATGCAACACTGTTTGCATCGATGGCACCAATCAAAGGCGGCGAAAGAGTATTAGTTTTGTTATACCAAGCCCTATGCACGGCCGCTTTTATAGCAGTAGGGTGTTTTTTTAGATAATTAACTATGAGTTGGAAAGGATAAGAATGTTTAAAAGGGCTTTCAAAACGCTATTGGAAAAATGCAAAGTAAAGGTGAAAACATCACCGGTTCTCTTTAATTTTTTCAAGTCTTCCAAAGCAGCTAGACTTATAAATAGGTCCATTAATGATATCCTAAGTCCTTATCCCATTTCCATACCGACGATAAAGGTTGATCCGTCGCTGGATTTCCTTTTGTTAGAATTACCACCTCGTTACATTCCCATGATGCCTAATGGAATTGGATATGTTCACAACATACTCAAGAAAACTGGCGTTCGCTTTCAAACAATTGATTTAAATGTTATTACCTACCATCAGTTCCATTCAGAAAGGATCCTTGAAAAAAAACCTATCATGACAGCCGGAGGGTATGAGATGAAAGAGGATCCATGGGATAATATCCATACTGCTGAATGGGAACGTCCGGAGGTTATAGAATATTTTTTAGAGCAGTTGGAAGGTCTTATAAGGGGTATTGCTTACTACCAACCAAAGGCGGTGGGTATTTCTGTTCAGGCCAACAGTCGGCAACTTTCTAATGCATTCATCAAGGTTCTTCGTGTCAGGGCTCCTGAGGTCGCCATTGTCATCGGTGGATATGATTGCGTCTATCATTATACTGGACCGTACCTGGTTCCTGATTTTGATTATATGGCAATCGGAGATACAGAATTGACACTGGAACCTCTTGTTAAAGGATTGGCCAGAGGAGACAGGCCTAAAGACCTGCCTGGTATTATTTCTCGCTATGACTCACCCAATAGAAAATGGGTAAATCCGCCGGTACTGGAGGAACTCGATTTAATTGATTTTCCAAAGTATGAATGGTTAGATCCATCAATTTATCATAATTTTACTGGAGGCCATCTGGTGCCCATAGTCGCTTCACGTGGATGCAAATGGAGCAGGTGCCTTTTTTGTTCTGAGTGTTTTACGTTTAGGAAACGATCCCCTCGACAAGTAGCAGATGAGATTGAATTCTGGACTTCACGAAAATTTTCAATATTTCACTTTAATGACAGCGATGTCAACGGTGATCCACAACATTTGTATGATATTTGTACAGAGATAATCAGACGCGGTTTGAAAGTTACATTGGTTGGACAGCTGCGAGTTGATAAACATAACAAGAAAGAATATTTTGAGCATTTGTCAAAGGCAGGTTTTCGCCATTTGCGGTTTGGTGTTGACGGTTGGACTGATGCCGTCCTTCGTATTCTAAAGAAGGGTTATAATATGAAGCTGGTAAAACAGAATTTGCGGGAC
>Ga0187833_10004394_pt1 | contig 13810 bp, 7 predicted proteins | sample ETNtaG_37_FD_167968 | JGI IMG/M metagenome (GOLD analysis project Ga0187833, IMG submission 167968) | Marine microbial and viral communities from oxygen minimum zone, Eastern Pacific Ocean - ETNP2014_SV_400_PacBio MetaG (Illumina Assembly) | ecosystem: Environmental > Aquatic > Marine > Hypoxic... | reverse complement strand
GGCGTTGTTGAAAAAGTCGTTTTCACACGTAAATAAAGCTGGTTCATAAAAGTAATAAGATCTTAAATACTTCATTTTACAAAAAGCACTACTCCATCGTTCTTACGGCACGGACACTTATTCTTTTACTGTCATTCCCAGAGACCACGGGACCAAAAAAAAGATTTCCCTTAAAATCAACATACCAAGATTCAATTGGACTTTTTTTGTCACAAGTCCAGATACGCTTCTGCCTGTTGTCAAATACCCTATCTATTAAAATACCATTTCTCTTACTAGATTCCAGCAAGGATGCTGCTTCTTCTACAGTAGGTAACCGCCAATCATTATAGCTAACATAACCTCTAACGTTTAGTTCGCTCACCCATCGTTTTGCCTCTTTCCATCTCATAGGTTTTGGCGAGCCTGACCTTTGCCACATTAGTCTTGTAGTATGGTCGATGACTATGTCGTCATACTTAATTGCTTTCTCCTCATATATGTGGTCAATATAAGGCAAATTTTTTCTATCAAATGTCAAAAGGTTATGCAACTGATGTGAACGTAATGTTGGCTCACGGTTTTCCACCTTCCAGAAATCAATTCGTTTAGCTACGTATTCACGCATCTTATCATCTTCAATGCTGTAAGGGTTTTTCCTGGAATAGTCGCGTATAAAACCCTCCAATATTTTTACCTTTTCTGTTTCCTTCAAATTACTTTTATCTATTAGCATACAATCATTATAACGTCTTGTCATATGCAACAACTGTCTTGTTTCCTCCATCCGTCTTATTTCCTTTTTATCTTCTTGCATATGCTTGTCAGACACAAAAACAAAACTTCCCTTTTTACTACCAGGACTATTGGGGTCGCCATGCCTCTCAAACTGAGGAGTTTGGTTTGGATTATACATCTGCACTTCCTGGTAAATAAATGGTGCTAACTCATAATCACAAACATAGCCATCTTTGTCCCCATCGGCTTCCCCAGCTAACGCCCTTATAAACACTGGCACAAAAATACTTTTTGCAGGAACCACTTGCTCCGCACTTCCAGCAGTAATAAAAGTACGAACATAGTGATTATTAGCATCGTAAATATATGGCTGCAAGGGTAGTGTTTTTTTATGCTGGAAGATTGTTCCGGAAAAGCAGCTATCAAAAAGAAACATGGCATGTTTAGCCTCAATTTTCCTTGACCACGTCAATATTTGATCCATATCTAACGCCTTCCGTGCAAATCCTTTCTCATTCTTTTGCGGTACAGGAGCATCAACCGGGACTATATAACCTTTATTAAAATAACCTTCATTATTCCGCGAATGTCCATGTCCTGAGTAGAAGAATAGAAGGCGATTGTGCTCGTTATAGCCGTAATTATTAATGAAATCCTCAAAAGCCGCCTTTAACTCTTTGCTGTCAGGATTCATCACTTTTTCTACCTGGAACCCTTGATGTTCCAGCGCCTCTTTTACTCTGGATAATTCCTCAGGAATTTCCTTTAAGTCTTCCCATTCTCCTTTATTATCATTTATATAATCACTAACACCTATAAGAAGTGCATAACTTTTCGAGTAAACAAAGGGTTTTTCTATCCCTTTAGCATTTTTATATATTATTTCTATGCCTTTGTTATCGTTACTTGATCCAATAGTAATCAAAGGTATAGAAATAATGAAGATTATTATAAATGGAAATAGTAATTTATGCCTCATGCCACTCAAAGAAACACTAATAAAACTTTAAGTACCCATCTTATGAAACATAGGTCCATCAAAATATGATAAAAAACTCATTAAAAATGTCAAGATCTTATTCACATGAGGAAACAAGATTCCATAATATGTGATATATCATAATCCTCAAATAATTAGCCTTTTAAGTAAAAAATATTTGACTTTAGGATACCTTAACGTTACTTTAACGACAATTAAGTTTCTAAGCAGTTAAACTTTAATACACACCTTTAGGAATTTACAACACAAACCAAACCAAATTTATGGCTTTATTGTCGTTAAAGCTAAAAATAACCTGAAGAGACTTGGGTTTCTCCAAAATTATTTGAAAAACTTTAAGAGTAAATCCCGGAGCCTTAAAAAGAACGTAAAACCATAAGATTGGCAGTAACTTAATTTTTTGCAAATCAATACTACCAAAACTTTCTATGATTAAGAACGCTTGAAACCGAAAAATAGTTAAATCACCTCTCTGCGCCGAGCTAAAATTATTAAATTATAAATAACAAAAAATGGGTGCTATAGATACAATAGAAAATTGGAGCAAGCTTATCCTATTTGTTATGTTACCCTGTCTTGGTTTTTTAGGTGTGGTTTTGCATTGCTGGTTTAGTTATAGACTCTCCTTCTTCGATTTCCATGGTGATAAAACGTCTAATAAAAAATCCCTTAGACGCATAATTATTCCATGGCTAATCGTGGGTGCATTGAGTGCAATTGTACCCATTGTTATCTACTATTTTCATGCCGCTTTACACAATTCTATCACGGAAGGCGAAGTCGCCGGTATAAAACTGGTTGAGTATATAAGATTTCCATGGTATTATTTTCTCCCTGTGAAAACGGATTTTGGCATGGAAATTTCAATAATAACCTGTTTTATTATCGGCAGTCTTTGTTACTTTATTATAGGACTATTAGCTTATTCAATATCAATATTGATAATTCAGAAAAGAGGAACATAAACAAAAATGAGTAATTTTTTTGTAGCCGTTGGCGGTACAGGTCAAATGGTAGCTTTGGCATATTTTAGGCTTGCCAAGCTATGCGGATTTAAAAAGTCTGCTTACACTTATATCATGGATAGTGATATTGATGGAGATGTCTCTCAAGATCTTATGCAACTACTTGGAGAAGAGTCTATACCGGTAATTAAACCTATTCCTAGAACAGATAATATAGAAACCTTCAGGGATATTTTTTCTAACTCAGAATATGATGACAACATACAGCCAGTTTTACCACTATTATTTACGACTGAAGAACTAGATACCCACATAAGAAAAGGTATGTATGGCAGACCTCCTGTGGGATCTACCTGCCTGAGTGTAAAAATGAAAAATATTGAAAACCGGCAAGGAAGTGATATGGCTCTTTCACGATTAATCACAGCTCTAAGGGAGGGTCAGACAAACAATGTTGTTATTTGTGGTTCGCTGTTTGGTGGAACAGGTGCAGGTGGAATACCAACTCTAGCAAAATATATAAGGAGAGAAGTTGGACCTGGAATTAAGATAACTATTATAGATCTTTTGAGATGGTTTTGGTTACCAGAGCAAACACATAAAAGCCATGATAATATGCTTAAGCATAATGCAGAATCTGGCGTGTGTTATCTACAAGATAAGATCGCAGATTCCGTGAATGCCTGCGTTCTTCTCGGACTTGAAGAACCGGTTGAAAGAACGTACGAAGAAATTGGCCAACAGACAGAAAAAATTAATTTTATAAACCTAATCGCTGCAATCATCGCAAATAATTCTTTCAATGTTGCTGAGTACAAAAGCCTCTTCCCGAATGAACATAGCATATATAGCTATGTAGTTCCCGATAATGGGTTAAAGGCATCTAACATAAAAGTACTTATGCCTATAAGAAATAATACTGTAAAATTACATGAAATAATTATGCTTTCCAGAGCAGTTGAAAAGTTTCTTGGCTTTTTTGAAAAATACATTTACAGTGGGCCCCCAGGCTTTAGTTTTACACCATCACTTGCTATTCCAAGCAAATTAATAATAGCAATCAAAAGATCATCAAGTGAAGTTACGTTTAACGAAGTTTATGATAAAGTAAAAGAAAAAAGAGAGGAATGTCATGATATGTTAGAATGGTTTAAAAACCTAAGAGATTCTCCCGTATTCGAAACAGACCACACTGAAATAACGGGTACAAAATACCAAGAGAATTTAAAATACCCAATGCCATTCTTGAGAAAATGGATTAATGGAATAGATGACTTTGGGAAAGGAGTTAATAATGCAGAAGAATTTGTAGACCAAATCATTAAGCAGCTAAGAGTAACGATTAATGAAATGTTCCTTAATAATAAATTTGGCAAAATGAGTTTTTTGTAAATACGCATAAGTATTTTTTTTAAGTTACGCTTTGAGCATTGTTACTAATATAGAATTAATTGTAGTTACAGCACTAACATATTAAGAGATTTCAAGGCAACAGTTAACAATACTATTAAACCCACAGGGGGGAGAAAGATAAAGGCAGAATCCAGATAGATCACTATCAACCGTAAAGAACCTTGCTCCATCATTAGAAAAACGAAGTGCCATACTATACAAGATTTAACATAGTCAAGACTCAGACCGTCTTAAGCTAAGGAGATTGAAAATGTCTAAACCTCTCTTACCCGTAATAGATCCAGATAAGTATCCATGGACACAATTTAATGAAGAAGGATTACAAATTATAGAACCAGATGAATTTATAAATAGATTATACAAGATTGAAAACATAAACTCCTCTAGTGTACCAGATATCTTAGCACATCCGTATGTATTTAACAGTAAACTTAAGAGAAAAGACATATCTTCTCTCGAGCAATTTTCAATAATTATTAAGGGCATATTTCTGGGCATAATAAAACCTGAGATAATCAAATGGGATGAGCTTGGTTGTTTGGGCGATATCATGCAACATTTTTACCCGGAAATGGAATATTTTGTTGCCTTAAAGTGGAATGGCAAGCTCATAGGTGGAATATATCCCGAAAGCTTAGTCTTCCCAGGTATTGAAATGTTGGATGATTTGATAGAAATTAACAAAGAAAATCAAAGGCAAGAAAAGGAATTTGGTTCTGATACTTTAGGCTATTTCAGGAGGTGGGTTGAAAGTGTAGCTGAAGGAAAAGGTTCTTCTATCTGGGCACAGAGATTATGGGATATGACAAATCAAGGAGGTACTTGGGATGCCACTCATATTAATATGGAATTAATTGAACCTTTAGGAAACAAGAGTATAGAATTAATTGAGGTAAAGGTTTCAGGCAATAATGAAAATGTTGTTATCCCATTGGTTAGCTATATGGGACACATTATTGAATGTAATCAAACTAAAACACCAGTTCGTTTATCTGATATAAATATAAAGTTAAGTCTGGGTAATGGAAGAGAGATCGTGTGTGATGGACAGATTATGAATGCTGTATGCAATAACTGCCCTAAAAAGGGACACGGTCCAACTATAGAAGAAGCAGGATTTTTTGAAAGAAGTAACGGTGTGTATGTTATTTGGAAAGGTTTTGAACAAGGCACTCTACCAAAAGGGTGTACCCGCATTGAGTATTTTTCCAATCATGCTATTCTTACATTTGGAAAGTTGAAGATACAGATTAACGGAAAAGTGGTTAGTAAAGACGATATTTGCTGTCGAAACGTTATTAAATTTAATGATAGAAAGATTCCTGATTTGCCAATTAAATCAGAATATCTTGATTGCATTGAAATGGATGTGGATAAAATAGAAAGTGGTCCAGTGTATAACATAAGGCTAAAAGGAGAAAGGATATTAAAACGTAATTATGACAATGAAAATATTATTGATGGCGAGAGAGCAATTATCTTATTGTTCCCATCTTTTTATTGTCAACGGTGGGACGTTAATTATGTTTTTTTCCGTTCAATGTCAGCAAAGTTGAAAAACAAAACTTTAGTAATACCTTTTAAAGTAGAGGATAATGAAGTAATAAACTTATCAGAGACAAAAGGATTAACACACTTAAATGGTATGAAAACTAATCAAACGATAACCCATTTTGAGATAAAGGTAAATAACGAACAAATGGGAATTTATATCGTTAGGAGGAAGATACTGCCTCCTGCCAGAAGTGGAAGTGTTAAGTTGTCTCTTGATTTCGGTACTTCCAATACCATCCTTGCATACGAATCAGGAGAGGTAGAAGATCCTTATAAGGTATTGGAACTAAAAGACATGACCATTGATATACTCAAACATGACAAAGTGAATAAAGGAGAAATACGCAATAATACATGGTGGTTACCAACATATACACCTCATGAAGAAGAAATGCTGTCCTCAATCCCCTCAGAATTAATTTTTAGAGACCATAGTGATGTATTTGTAGAAAATTTGGATAAATCAATTTCAAAATACACCATACCTAATCCATATTACCAACGGGAAGGAGCTTTTAATAATGTAACTTTAAATTTCAAATGGAGATCCTCGCCTCCTTTTACTACAGAAGATGATAGCAGAAGAGTAAAATCAGCATATCTGAAAATAGTTATGCATTTAGCCTTGGCAGTAATAAGAGATATGGGATACAACAACATCAATTTCACTGCAACCTATCCACTTGCCTTTGGCTATGATAAATATGAAAGTTATAAGACACTCCTTTTAAAAGACACAATACCTTCTGTTGCCAAAGATACAAACATGTCAATAGATTTCATAGCTAACGCTGATGGGGGAAGAATAGAACTTATTTCTGAGTCACATTCAGGCAAGGCCAGGTTTAGTTCGCCCGGATATCAGATTGTAGTAGATATAGGTGGAGGTACAACTGATATAGCCTTGAGTAAGGACAATAGTACACTTGCAGTTGATAGTATTAGATACGGAGGCAATATATTTGTCAGGCTTTTAGCCAACAATAATCTAATCGCTGGGGCTGTACCTACTGATCAGTGTAGCGATAATAGAGACATTGAGATTTTACTCAACAAGGAAATAAGGAGCAAAGGATTCAGGAAAGGAGTTATGGACCGATTTGATGACACAGACAGGCAAAGAAAAGAAATTATCATACAAAAGCTTAAATTTTATTATAATGGAATTCTAGAATACATAAAAATTTTGATCGAAAAACACGAAATAAATACGAATATAACTCTTTATCCAGTTGGAAATGCGTGGAGGTTTATGGATGCAATCCCTGATTGCGGAGGAATAACAAATTATATTCCTGAGCATTTTGAAAAATATAACATAAAAATATCTGTAAATCCAGAAGCTTATCATATGGGGAAAAAAGCTGTTGCCGTAGGCGCACTCCAACTTAACAAATTCGAACATCCAAATTTGCTTAAGCCAGTAAAAACTGTTGCAGGTTGTGACGAAATAGAAATTGGAAATGATTACATAGGCAAGTATGAAGAAATACCATATTGTCTCAATCTAGATGACTGTAATAGTACAGAACCACCAACAGTTTCAACAGTGAAGTTTATTAAAAAATATAACCGTAAGCCAAAAAAAGGGAAGGAAATAGTTACGATTTGTGAAGTATTCAATAATGAAATAGCAGAAAATGCACTTTTCTTTGAACAAGAAAGCCATTTCCATCAAACTCCCAAATGGTGGTTAAGAAAGAGCTTATTTGGCATATTTCTTGAAAAAATTATTCCAGAGTTTTATTTATGACGAAGGCTAATATTAACAAATTTAAGGCTATTTGGATTATGATTTGTGTGATTGCATTACTAGCACTTAATCCCACAGCCAATGTACTGGCTCAAGGTAATAAAGGTGGAGAAAATCCTGAAAGTTTCAATGAGGAAGATGATATTAAAAAACGAGAATTTGATAAATTATGGAAAGGTGGAAAATTTGATTGGTTATTTAAACATTATATATATGCTGGAAAAAATCTTGCTGTACTAGAAGAAAACGTAGAGATGATATTAGAGGATATTCAGAGTCAAACAACACAATCTGAGACGAAAACCATAACAACAAACAATACGTTAATTGACATTAAAAAAACGGTGGAAAATTTACGAATAGAACAAAATAATATTTTAGGGAGGTTGACACCTATTGAAACTAATAATGAACAATGGAAAAAAGACCAGAAAAACGTTAGCAAAAACACGGAATCCATAACCAATTTAAATACTCAGTTAGGAAAACTTAAAGAAACGGCGGACAATTTACACATAGAACAAAATAATATTTTAGGGAGGTTGACACCTATTGAACCTAATTTGGCACCTATTGAACCTAATTTGGCACCTATTGAACCTAATAATGAACAAGGGAAAAAAGATCAGGAAAATGCAGAATCTAGGAGTACTTGGGGTATAATTAACAATTTGCAATTTATTTTGATCGTTATCCTCATAATTTGCCTAATTGCGTTGTGCGTTATAGCTTACATCCACTTGCTTCATGGGCCTTATCGAAACCGAAGTGTTAGTAGAACAAAAACACCTAACGAAGGCTATAGTGAACATGTTCAAACTTATTCATATCAACCAAAAGAAATAAATAAAAGTAATTTGATAAGCTGGTGGAATGAAAATGGAGCAAAACCTCCCTTGTCTTGTAGTGAAAGCCTTAAAGAAGAATTTGGTAATAATTGCTCTCATAAATTTATTCGGAAAGGGGGCAGTGATAAAAATGACTGGAAATTAATAAAAATAAGAGAATATATGTTACCACGTAAGGACTCACCATATAAAGACAACATTATTGAGAAATGGTTTACAACGGAAGATAAAGAGGTTAAAACTAACTCATACATAGTGTCTCTTATAGAACCAGCAAAAACAATGCAAGGCCGAGATGAGGCAATATCTAAAGGTAATGTAAAAATATCTGAAATTAAATCTCGGAGTGAAGAAAAATTAACTGATGTTGGGAAAAAGAGTGACATTGCTAATCGTGTTATTACCGAACCTGAAACGAAACCTCTTACTAAAAATAACCTGATCGATTGGTGGGATAAAAACAGTGCCAAAACCTATACCAAATGCAAGGACATCATTAAAGAAGAATTTGGGAATAATACTAGCATTGAAGCAATAGAATTTAATCCAAACGACAAAGAAGAATGGTATTTGATAGGTATAGCGAAGAATACCTCATCAGAATTTTACTATGTCTTACCCAGAAAGTATGATTTTACGGTTGGCATAAAGAATTGGTTCGAAGCGAAGGAAGGAAGTACTTCCCGTGATGCATCCATTAGTTCCCTTAAAAAACTAGCAATGATGCAGGCAAATATAACTCCAAGAACACCATCTGCAAAAGGCGAGGTAACGTTAAAATTTTAAATGTAGGCCAATTAAGAAGTCTAAAATGAAAAAAATAAATTTTCTTTTAGCATTCTTTTACATTTTATTTATTTCTTACTCTTCCTATGCGAAAGACGTAATAGATTCATCATCAGAATCCCCAGAACAAGGCTGTGTTGTCTTTCTTGATACCTCCTTAAGTATGAGGGGGTTTTTTAGCCCCTCTAACCAAGAAGCAAGCGTTATCCAAAAGTTTTTGCAGACAGAGTTTCGAAATTATTTAAGCGAAAACGATCTGCACCCTATCTACTTATCCTATTTTGGTAGTAAAGTCTCAACTCCTCAACCACTACAGGATAATGTTAACATTGGTGATAGATTTATTTATAACTCAGATAGTAAGATAAAGGAGTTTTTCTCAAGTGGCAGTAGTAATATTACGGGGATATTTAAAAATGAAGAATTTAGCAAATATTCTGTTTCCGTAATTATTACTGATGGTGTTCAGTACACCACAGATGGTTTTGATATAGGAAAGATGATTAAGACTATAAAGTCAAAGACTGATGAAGGGATACATATTTCCCTTTTAGGATTAAAATCAGAATTTGATGGTTTTGTATTCCCTGTACTCACAGCATATCCTGCACCTTTCTGGCATAAAGGTATGAAACCAATTTATATATGGCTGGCCACTCGAGACGTCAGGACAGAAATCAACCTTAAAGGAGACATGGCAAAAAGAATAAAGAGGTTTACCGAAGACTTTAAAATCGCTAACCTTTCTGATTTTAAGTTAACTAATACCAGCATGAACTTTGAAGTAGGCGCAGTAACTGTATCACTATCACTTCGCAAATCTACAATGCGCATTGAAAGCGAAAAATCGGATGCAAATCCAAAGTATTGTATGGTAATTCCTCGGCCGAAAAAAGATCATTTAGAGTTAAGGCTGAGAAATGACGTAAATATTCCTATTTTAAATAAAGGCAGCACAGATATTAATACAGTATATTACAAGATTGAGATGAATTTAGAGCCCGAAGTCAATTGGGCTAAAATTACCGAGTATGAGAATGAAGGGAGATGGTCACTCTCCTTAATTTACGATAAAATACCGCGTAGAAATAATAATCTCAAGATCAAGATAATAGCAACGCCAGTTCCTGAGAAATGGTGGTGGCAGCAATGGAGCACTGAAGCTGACAATTCAAGGGAGGATGCAGACAAAACACTTTATCTGAAAAGATTTGGTGAACAGACAATAGAGCCATTATATAATAAAAAATTGGAAATAGGATTTATTAATTTAAAAATAATTAAAAATAAATAAGTAAAACAAGAATGGTAAATTTTTATTAATAGTCTGGCGTCATGAAACCAAATGTTATTTAAGTCACAATAGCTTAAAATGTTGTCTTCGTAATTAATATTTTAAACACTTAATCACTTATATTTTACATTCTATGTATTTAAATAAACCTAATAAACCTGGAAAACACATAAAAGAGATACGGAAGACATATATTAACTTATCACTAGAACATGAAACAAAGACAACGATTAGGCGAAAGGGTTGGTTTGAAAGCTGGGTTCTAACAAGAAAATTATGTGCCTGCCTTTTAACATTATTTATGATTACTCTGGCTTGCCCTGTTTATACTGCCATTTCCGGGGAAAGAAGGCCGCTCCCCATAGTGGCCATTGAAGGCTTATTAGAAAGCGATAGCTCTCACCATGAAGAAATTGCAGATCTCATTAAAGAGTGTGGTGTAAGCTTTGAGGAGACAACATCTGACATCGTTGAAAATTTGAAAAGTCTTGGTGCTAACATTTTAATTATTGAGACTATCTTAAATATTGCCCCGGCTGTAAGTAGCATCTATGTGATGACAAGAAAACCAAACGGTACAAGACTAGAAGCAATCTTAATAATTGATGATAATGAGACCAAACGGTACAAGACTAATGATTTAATTGTTGGACTCTCTCCAGGCAAAACAAAGATCAAGATTATGGGGGTCGATGGATACAAGAATGATGAAGATGAAATAGAAATAAAACAGGGTAATAATGAACCAATAGACATCATTTTGGAGCCAATCCCTCTTCTCATAACGAAAATCGAAGGTTTTTTGAAAAATAACACCTCTTCAACAAAAATAATAAAACGTATTGAAGAGCTTGGTGTTGGTTTTACGTTAACGCCTGACAATGTCGAGAATTTGAAAAATCTTGGTGCTGACGACCTCATCATTAACACTATCCTGGCTATTACGGATCCTGAAATTAGCATCTTGTACGTGGACTCTGATCCGTCAGATAAATTATTAATTATCGATGGAGAAGATAGAGGCATTACACCCGTGTACATTGTAGAACACCTTCCAGAAGAGCTAAGAATCAGTATAAAGGGAGATGAGAAATATGAGGGGGTTGATAAAGAAGAAGTACAAATAGTACAGGGTAAAATAAATACAATAAAGAAAGACCTCCCAGAACGTGTTGGACCTTCCTTCTCCTTTATAACCTTGAATAACATCAAACCAGGCAATGACGTAATCGTAATGCCCGGAAAACAAGTCGAAGTACAAGCGGATGTCGTCAACAAAGGTTCTGAACCATTAACATATAAATGGGAATCAAACGGAGGCTACTTTTTATCACAAAATACAATAGGACCCGCTAATCGTTGGATTGCACCATTTGAGGAAGGAAACTATACAATTACTGTAAGCATCAATGGTAAAAGTAGGATATATGACATGCAAAGAGAATCCATTACAGTAAATAACTCAAAATTAAATTATGATCTTGGTAAGTATAAAAGGTTTAGGTTTCTCACAAACAAAATAGGTTTTGGTAATAATTTATATGTATTAGATGTAGATTTTGATAGCGATAACAATATGTACATTCTAGACCCATCTGGAAATTGCATAAGAGTTTTTGATCCATATGGGTCATACTCAAAAACATTGTGCTATGGAAAACTTGCAACACCAGAAGAACTACTGATAAAAGATAACAAGATTTACGTCATTCACAATAAAAGTGATATAGAAAGGTATAATGGCTATGGCAAATTGGAAGTTGCCTATAATATGAAAAAAAAGTACAAAAAAGACATGACACACATTAAGAAACCAGTTGCCTTTGCCGTTGGCAATGAAGATGAATTGTATGTAATTGATGGTTCTCTCCCTAATATAGCTGTATTTGAAAAGAATGGGCGCTTTCGCCTTCGCTTCGGGAACAGTGGAACTGAAACTTTAGTAAAACCAATTGCAATTGACGTTGATAGGAAAGGATATATTTATGTTCTGGACTCGAAAAAAATGGAAATTATAATCTATAATCCTAAGATGCAGTTTGAGAGTACTATAAAGATTAGAAACGGAGAATATAAAGATATGGCTATTGATAAAGACAAGAATCATCTATACCTGACAAATGCTTCAGATAATAACATTCATGTTATCGATTCATCAGGAAAGAGCATTGGTAAGTTTGGATATCTTGAGAATCCTTTTAAAGTTACAATAGACAAACTTAGTAATATCTATGTAACAAATATAAAAGATAATTATATTAATAAATTTGTCTATGAAACCGATGCTTATAACTATTATGGTAAATTTGGGACTAATGCTTTTAAGGACATTATCGATATTGCCGTAGATAAGAACAGTTCAATCTTCTTGTTAAAGGGCCGAGGTCGAGGTCGTGAAATTATAAAGATGAGTAGAGATGGCTGGGAGATGACGCGTTTTGGTGGAAAATATACCAAAGGTGAAAAACTAATAAAACCTATATCCATTGTCGCCGGTAAAGGCGGAGAATATATTTATGTATTAGATAAATCATCTTCTGTAAGCAAAGTATTACAATTCAATAATTATGGTAAATTTCTGAGAGTTATAACAAGTCAAACGCAAAGTGGATTTTCATTAAAAACACAATATATTGATAGTGATAAACATGGTAATGTATATTTGTTAGACACGAAGACACGCGTTTGTCTTATCTATAATCACAAGGGAGAACTTATAAATCAAGTTGAGACAGAAAAAGAAGAAGCCACGTCTATGAAGAAAATTCTGGTAGGATATAAACCTATTAATGTAGCAGTAGAAAGGCAGGGAGATAATGTCTATGTATTATTTAAAAAAGCATTTTCATTCGGGAAAAACAAAAGATTAATAAACAAATACACCAGAAAACACAATTATATCGGCCAAAGATATATAGATGATGTTGATGAAAATACCTCTATTTTAAAAGTGAATAATTACAGACGCGTTATGGCTGTTGATACACCCGATACTGCTCAACATGTAATCAGTTTTTTTATTGATGGGGTGCTAGAGCAAACATCTTATGGGGAAGATAATTTTGGGAAAGTTAAGGATATCGAAGTCGATGGCGTCGAGAATGTTTATATACTAGACATGGAAAGTAATGTGCATATATATAAGCAGGAAAATTTGAGATATGATTATACCAATACCTTATTGAATTAATGTATTAATACAAATAAACAATAGGCACAATTAGACATAAAAGATATCTGCCACATCTACATTAGGACAAGGCATACAGATATAATTTCTGCACCGCTTCAATTGTACCCCGTAAATCATCTATCCTTTACGGCAAAACCAGTTATCCTTCTTTCACTTTCCTTATGCCTCGTTTCATTCAGTAATGATTCAATTAATTGTTGATGCGTTACTTTTGATTGATTAATAAACGTGTACTGTTCTTTAACAACTGCAAAATCACCTGGTGTGAGATTTCTTATCTTTCGAAC
>Ga0187833_10004392_pt1 | contig 13814 bp, 12 predicted proteins | sample ETNtaG_37_FD_167968 | JGI IMG/M metagenome (GOLD analysis project Ga0187833, IMG submission 167968) | Marine microbial and viral communities from oxygen minimum zone, Eastern Pacific Ocean - ETNP2014_SV_400_PacBio MetaG (Illumina Assembly) | ecosystem: Environmental > Aquatic > Marine > Hypoxic... | reverse complement strand
AGACGGACTAAATGCCTATAATTCAGGTGATTACACCAAAGCATTTCAAGAATGGAAAATCCTTGCTGAGGATGGCCAGGTAAGGGCGCAATACAATGTTGCCTGGATGCATGCATACGGTGTAGGTGCCTTAAAAGATTATCAAGCCTCGGTTAGTTGGTATATGAAAGCAGCGGAACAGGGCTATGTTCATGCACAATACAACTTAGCGAACATGTATCTCAGGGGTGACGTGAGAAATGATGAAGAGGCGGTATACTGGTTTAGAAGAGCTGCTGAACAGGGTGACGCTCCCGCTCAATACAATCTCGGCCTAATGTATGCTAACGGCAAAGGTGTAACGAAAAATATGGCTCAATGCAAAATATGGATTAAAAAGGCTGCCGAAAATAACGACGCTAAGATCCAAGTACTCGCTGAAACTTTCTGGAAAGAGCAAGAACTTGATAAGTATTAAACAACAAATTCAACCACATAAACTAATATAACTTACCCAAACTATTTAAATTAGAGTTAAGTCTTTATAGTAACTACCGAACAAGACTCGATGCTTGCTTTTTCAGCCTCAATGATTGCAATGGATTCAGCTGCCTGATTTAATAAATCGATGTTGGTGCTTTTGTGGGTCATAATCTCATCCACAAATGCCTTTATTTCATATTCATATCCCATCCCCTCACTGAGTTTAATCAGTTCGGGTTCATGACCTGATATAAAAACTTTTAGAGTTTCATCTTGATCCAACAAATAGCAAGCTGTTGCATTTTCAAAGTTTGCTGTATAAGACATATTAAACCCATATCCATCTTGCATAGTCCAAGCACCCTCAGCAATGACCAGTGGATTTATTTTATTGCCGCTATAGATGTAGTTAGTTGAAACATGATCTATTCCGCCACTCGGCCCTTTATAACCCTGACTAAAAACTGCATCAGGAACACCAAAACAATAGTTTATAAAATCTGTATCATGAACATGAAGATCCAATAGGGCGCCACCACACTCTTCTTCATTGCTATAGAATGAACCACCTGGATGATTAGTTTGCCTTTTACAACTTAGTGAAAGACATCTACCATATCTATTATCGTCAATAACTTTCTTTAGCCAAGTCCAAGCAGGCCAATAACGCAAACACATTGCTGACATGATATTATTGGAGGAGTTTTTCGCTAGACTCACTATTTGTTGAGCCTCCAAATAGGTTCGCGCCAATGGTTTCTCTACCAAAACATGTTTATCTTTTGATAGCGCTTCTTTCACAAAATTAAAATGCAAATTGGTTCCAACACAAATATCTACAAGATCAACGTTTTTGTCCTTAATGAGATCGATGCCATTTAGATACTGCTTGGCATTAAACTTTTCTACACTTCCCTTTGCTTGTCCGCTGATGTTGCCCTGAGCTTGACTTGAGCCATCAAGTCTAGACTTTATTGCATCTGAAATTGCCACCACCTCAACCTTATCCATCCGTGCATATATATCGAGATGAGTAATCCCCATCATGCCAAGCCCTATTACACCTACTCTTAGTTTTTTTTTCATATTTGACGAGTATTCGAAAAGTAGTAACTAAAAATCAAACAATTCATCCATTGCCCTCGAAGTTCGAGCTAAAAGAGTTTCATCCCAAGGCAACATTTCAGCAATAACAGTACTTTTGTAACCAATCTTTTTTAACGATTTTATTGTCTCCTGCCAAGGCACATCTCCTGTGCCTAAGTCACAAAAACTAAAGTTGCCAGTCCAGTCAAAATTTTCTCGATAATCTTTGATCTGGACTCTTTTAATTCTAAGACCTAACAACTCAACCCAATGTGGCGGGTATTGCTGATAGCCAATTAAGTTACCGATATCTAGATAAACACCCAACTTCTCTGAATCAAAAGAATCTACAAAATCCCTAAACTCAATTGGTGAATAAAATAAACCGTTCCAGACATTTTCAATACATATATCTATATCCAAATCCTCTGCTATTGGCAGCAACTCATTGATCGCTTTTTGTGCACGTTCAAGCGCTCTATCGTAGCGAACTATCTCACTAGAAATAGGACTTTTAACAACCCCTGGAACATATAACAGCGCCTTGCAATCTAGATAGCTTGCTACCTTTAGCGCATCTTTATGAAGAGCAACTGATTGATTTCGCATAACTTCATCATCGCTCGTTGGATTGATCGCCCAACTCATTCCGCTTGCCAAACTGTCAACAAAAAGTCCGGAATCATCGATTTGTTGTCGAATTTTTTGGCATTCATGTTGAGTAGCTGAGGTATTAAGTACGCCTTGATTAGATATTGCCAGTTCAAGTGCGCTAAAGCCATGAAATTTTGCTTCCTTGATAGCTAAATCAATAGGATGGGTGCCTTCTAATCCATTTTCAAAAGATAAGTAACTGATCCCTTTAATCATTAAGCATTCCCTTTATCAATATAACGAGTCCAACTCTTTCCATGTCTCATTCATATCAATAATTTTCCCGTTAATTCGACTTTCATCTATTGCCATTGCGACCAGACCTGCCTCTATAGCATCCTTAGGGCCAACAGGCAAAGAATCTGACTCTCCACGAAGGAACGATATGATATCTTCACACATTAACTGATCAGCGCCGTAGTGCGCAGGATAATTTCCAGCAATTTCTGTACTTAAATAATTAAATTTATGATCTTCTAGGCACTTTCCTGTTCGTGCATCAGTGATTCGAAGATTGCCTCGCATAAAATCCCCTTCTGCCATTCCCCGAGAACCTATAATACAAAAGCGTCGATGTTCGTCAGGAACATTAATGCTAGTATGGAAAGAAAAACTAACATCATTCGGGTATTCCAATAATGCATTTTGATGGTCAACAATATCAGCATCGCTAGTGAATGGATCGTTGGCACTTTCCCAGTATGATAATTTTTGCTGATAAACGTCATCGTGCTTATTGCCTGGAGACTCCTCAGGAACAAAATTACCTCGTCCACCAAAACTCGCAACTCTAATAGGCCTATCACCCACAACATTGTTATATATATCTAAGTCATGGCAACACTTTTCTAACATAAAGCCACCTGAATATTTTTCTAAACGGCGCCAGTCACGCATAAAAAATGACCCATGATAGGGCGCAATATGCTCATTGGCTTCGATCGATGTAATTCGACCTAACATTCCTGCATCTATTGCACGTCGTAATTCTCTCATGTGCTGGGAATAACGTAACACAAGGCCCACCATTAGTTGGGTTTCACCGTATTTATGTATTAATCTAGCAATACTGAAGCTTTCTGACTTAGTGATAACGATTGGCTTTTCTGTAAAAACTTTTAATTCTGCTTCTAGTCCGGACTTAATGTGACCCAAATGAAGATGATTTGGTGACGCTACCCAAAGCAGGTCAAGGTTGCACTTGACGATCAGAGTTTCTACACTTTCATATTGTTTAAGTTGATTTGAGATACCTTCAAGTAGTGGCAATCCGCAAGGATCTGGATCAACGTAACCGACCAACTCCAACTCTGGCATATCGGCTTGCATCATCTTAAGAACATTGCCAGCCCTTAAACCTAAACCAACAATACCAGTTCTCATAATGATTCCCCTAACTAACCTCAGCTGCCTGTTTTCTGTGCAGTGCTATTCCTTGTGAATTAAAAGCATGACACTTTGAAGAATCTATAAGCAAGTTGATTGTTTGTCCAGGGTGAATTAGAGTGTCACCAGGCATTACGGCGCAAAAGTCATCATTACCAGCAGCCGAACCATAGATGATTGCTGTTGCACCTATGTGTTCTACAACCTCTACATTCATTGACAATCCTTGATTATCGGAGCTAAACATTAGATCTTCAGGGCGTACACCAAGCTCAACCATATCCCCTGACTTTGTCTGCCCTATCTCTACAGGCAAAGAAATATTTTCTGCACCAAGGTTCACTTTCAACTCGTTACCGTCAACAACAGTATTGGTTGTCTTTAGAAAATTCATTTTCGGATGGCCAATAAATCCAGCAACAAACTTTGTTGTAGGATGGTGATATAACTCCATTGGTGCTCCAAATTGCTGCACTACTCCATCATTCAAAACCACAATTTTGTCAGCCATCGTCATAGCTTCAATCTGATCATGAGTAACATAGATCATTGTGGTTTTTAAGTTTTGATGTAGTTTAGCCAACTCAACCCTCATATCACCTCGAAGAGCAGCGTCTAAGTTAGACAGCGGCTCGTCAAATAGAAAGACTCGAGGATTTCGAACAATTGATCTACCAATAGCAACCCTTTGACGCTGGCCACCAGAAAGTTGTCCTGGTTTAAATTCCAAACGATCAGTTAATTGCAGTATTTCTGCGGCACGATCAACTCGATCCTTTAATTCAGCTTCATTAATTTTTGCAACTCTCAGTGGAAAGGCAATGTTTTCAAATACGGATAAATGTGGATATAGTGCGTAGGACTGAAACACCATAGAAATACCTCGATCAACTGGCTGCGCATTAGACACATCCTCTTCATCAATAAATACTTTTCCACTGGTTGCTTCTTCTAAACCACAAATGATTCTCAGTAATGTCGTTTTTCCACAACCCGAAGGACCAACAAAAACAACAAATTCCTTGTCATCAATATTCAAGCTGATGTCTTTTAAAACCTCAGTTTCACCAAAACTTTTAAAAATATTTTCTAGCTTTAAAGTCGCCATATTTATACCCTTGATTATTGCACATCAATCATGATATGCAGTTAATTTTTATTTTTCTTACACCCAAGCGGACTATAAAAAGATACTTAAATAATCATTGAACTCAGATAAGTATCTTTTTACAGTTAGCCTTATAAGTGCAGGAGCAACGTTGCCGTTGCTCCTACTACTGTCAACTAATTGACTTACAGACCCTCCGCTAGAGTTTCTGCAGCCTCAGCCACTAGATCAGCAGCTGAACCTTCACCCAAGATTATGCCTTGGATGGCGCTGTTGATACCCATTTGAAGTGCTTTGAAGTCTTCAAACATTGGCTCAGGACCACCCCTACCAATTGGATCAACAAACGTCTGCCAATAGTCAGTTGAATAGTAAACATCATCCATCATTTTCTCGTATTGCAGAATCGGCGTTAAACCCCAACTACTATCTAGGTCATACTGTGCAGCACCAGATGTCATCATTTGAGCCAACTCCATTGCAAGGCCTTCGTCAGCAGAACCTTTGAATACTGCCATAGAGTCAGTAATCAACAATGTTCCACTCTCACCGCTTGGACCAGCAGGAACTGGTACAACAATCTCAGCAATATTTGCATTATGCTGACCACCGCCCCATGGACCATTGATGTACATTCCAATCTGACCATCATTGTACAGCTGAGTCAGTTGAGAACGCTCATAGCCACTAGGACCTTCCTGTGCAACACCAGCTAATTTACCAATAAACTCAAGTGTTTCAACAGTTTCAGGACTGTTGAAAGTTACCTCACCAGTAGCTGCATCACTTACAGTACCACCGTTACTATATAGGTAGTTAAGGAATTGGTGCATGGTGTTGTCAAAGTCTTTAGCAGCTAAACCAATACCTGCAGCTGAGGTATTGTCATTAACAGCCTTAGCCATATTGTAAAGCCCTGTCCAAGTTCTAGGCGCAACACAAGCTTCACCCGCTGCTTCAACTAAACCACAGTTGATGAATAGTGCTTTCGTAGAGAAAGCATGTGGGTAACCCCAGAATTGACCTCCATCAGAAACAGTTGCAAGGACACCAGGTTGATACAATGCCTGCATTTCATCAGAAATGTCAACTGGAATAATCAGGCCACTTCTACCAAGTTGCTTTAATGTACGAGAGCCAATATAAGCAAGACCTACCGGGTCTCCGGCGGCTGCAAGTGTCATTGATTTATCCTGACACGTTCCCCAAGGAACTGCTTCAGCATTAACCGTAACACCTGGATATTTCGCCTCAAAAGCATCAAAAACCACTTGATCAGCAGCACGTATTTCGCCACCACAGATTATTGCATGCACCTCTGCAGCCTGAACTGGAGCCATAAAACCGGCGCCAATCAAAGCTAAAAAGAGTGCTTTTTTTATATGTTTCATTTTTTTCTCCTTTATTTCTACATCAAGTTACCAGATATGAACATTTTTTCTGGTAACGGTTTATGTGAGTATTTTACCTCTCACTCCTTTACTGCTCCTTGTGTTAAGCCTGCTATGAGATGTTTCTGCAAAAACAGGAAGATTAACAACACGGGCAGAATTCCGACAAGACTTGCAGCCATCATTTCGTTCCACAATACTCTTTGGTATCCAATAAACTCAAATATACCTTGCGGTAGTGGCATGTAATCTCTTTCTTGGTTAAACGTAATTGCGAATAAAAACTGTTGCGCATAGGCGCCAATAAATATTGCAACGCCAACGACAACTAAACCGGGTACTGCTAAAGGCAGAATCACTCTACGCAATGTATAAAGTCGCGATGCCCCATCTACAAATGACGCCTCTTCTAACTCATACGGTATCTTCTCCAGAAATGATTTAAGTAGCCAGATTCCCATTGGTATAAGAAATGCAACGCCAGGAATAATCATCGCCCAATAAGTATTCAACATGCCATACGCTCTTAACAATTTATATAATGGAATCAGCAAAACCGCGCCAGAGAACATATTGACAGCTAAAAATAGTGTAAGACTGACTGATTTTCCGCGAAAGCTAAAGCGCGCGTAGGCATAAGCAGCAGGAATCACAAAAATCATCGACATGATAGTTACTGCAGTAGCTAAAAATACGCTATTAAATATATATCGGCCTAGTTGTGGCACCGTCACCCACATATCACTATAGGCCTGAAAACTCATTTTATCAGACCAAAATCGACTAATAAAGTCCATAAAATCCATTGTCTCACCCACCTCTAACTCTGGTCGATGAAAAAGGTGAGTTAAAGGCCTTAGTGATGCTATAAACATTTCGACAAATGGTAGTAGCATGAATGTCAAGAATAGTGCAATACAAAAATAAATTGCAATCTTGCGAGGCAGTGAATATTTGTCCATCATTTTGCTACCCCAGCATAGCCAAATTTTTTACTAACCCTTCCTAATACTGTTAAATAGATAATCGAGAATACACCTAATAATAGAACAACGAGCACAGCTCGTGTCGCACCTGCACCAAATTTATAGCTGAAAATAGCTGTTTTATAGGTATCAATTATGAGGGTGGTGGTTGCTCCACGAGGTCCGCCCTCGGTCAAAATCCAAATAATCTCAAAAGAATTAAAAGTCCAGATGGCAGAGAGCAGAGCCATCGTAATAACAGTAGGCATAATTTGTGGCATTGTGATTCTACGGAAACGATACCAACGAGACGCGCCATCGACATACGCGGCCTCATATAGATCTCTTGGGACACCCTGCATGGCTGCTAAAAAGAATAAGGTAACCATCGGCGTTCCAATCCAAACATCGGTCACAACTGCAGAATAAAAGGCACTTTTCTTGTAGGCCAGAAAGCTGAATGGCCCATCGGTTATACCAATCATCTCGGCGAAATTTGAAAGTAGGCCGAAATGACCATTGTATAACCACAACCAGCCAAAACAACCTATTGCTATAGGTATGATCCAGGGCGGCATGACTAAGGCACGGATAATACCACGCGCCCTTATATTGCTTGCCAGTAAAGAGGCGCCAATCAAGCCCAATATCATTTTAAGCCCAACCGAAAGAAACATCCAATAAAAGGTGCGATTGACAATCGCAGGAAACTTTCGTCCACCGAGTGCTTTTTCATAGTTGGCCCAACCGATATAATCATGGCCCTCCATTAAGGTACCTATGTTTGAATTAGTAAAAGAAAGACGAAATGTTTCAACTAATGGCCAGACTACAATCAAAAACATATATATTGCTGCCGGGGCAATTAGAGCCCAAGCAAAAAGAGTTGTTGTTTGCGCTTTGGTTTTGGGTTTAAACATTTGTATGAACTGATTCACTAGTCAAACCCTCCTCATTAATAGTATTTGAAGTGGGCATAATATCAAAATTTTCACTTCGATAATACTCCCAACCTATTTGTTCAAATAAATCTCTAAAATTATTAGTTGCTAGGATATTCATTACCTTTCCATTTCTCTTATTTTTTTCAAGCGCCCAAGCACTTTCAGAGAGCCCGAGAATTCGCGGACAAAGCATTGCCTCCATATGACTATCTTGGGTTATCGTTTCACTCCACAGTTGCCCCTGGATTCCTTCAATATTTGACTCAAGTTCAGGTTCATCAAGGGGGATGATTTGCCAATTAATAGTATCTTCTAAGGAGACAATTGCGGCCCAATTCACACCTCGGTCACTATAAGTTTGACTTTGGGCCATATCAAAATAAATATGTTCCGCTGGACATAAAACAACTTTATAGCCTTTGCGTGCTAAGTCGTATCCTGACTCTAGATTTCGCCAAGCAAATATAAGTTTGTCAAATTTCTTTTCATGATAAGTGCCCTCCTCTGCTTCTTGCCAGGCAGCAGTTTTTTTGCCTTTAGAATCTACTCGAAATGAAAGTTTATTAATGAACCAAGACAACACATCTTTGTTGGTTTCTAGATTATATTTCTTTTTCATATTACTAACTTCTGGAGATTCCAACCAACTATCAGGTGGCATCTCATCGCCACCTAAATGAATATACTCTCCAGGAAATAATTTACAAAGGTCATCAATTAATGGCTCAACTATTGAATAGGTTTCAGGCATTGCTGGGTTCAATGTATTTTTAATATAACCCTGAACTGAAACTTCATTGCTTTTATCTCTCGGATCACGGGTGCTAGGGAAGAGCTGAACCAAAGACAAGTTATGCCCCGGTAAATCAAACTCAGGCATTACATCAATATAATTAGATGAAGCTCGCTCAATAATTTGTTTGATATCGCTAGAGTCATAGCAACCTCCGGTTGGGCTAGGACCAGAACCAAAAATAGGAGGGACTAACAGGTTGTCTCCTCTTTTAGAAGTGGCAGTGGCAAGTTCAGGGTTGCTATCAAGCTTAAAGCGGAATGATTCATCATCAGTGCCATGCCAATGAAATTTATTAAGTTTAAATAAGCTCATTAGATCTAGCAGTTTTAAAATGCTTTCGACAGCATAAAAATGTCTCGCACAATCTAAGTGCTGGCCACGCCAATTAAAACGTGGCTGGTCGTTGATTGTGCCACATGGGATTAATTTGTGATATGTTTGGTTCAATTGTAATAAAGTCACCAGACCGTAAAATAATCCTTGTTCGTCACCTGCAGTAAGCTCAATTACATCACTGGTTATAATAAGATTATATGAGGCACTTGTTTTGTGTTTTTGAGTTTTAATTAATAGCGTTGTATTAGAGTCATTAAAATCGGCAACATTATTAGAATAAATATCCAAATTTAGCCTTTTACCAAGTTCAGAAGCGGCGCTTACTGCTCTAGTTATAATCTCTGAATAATCAAATGAAAGATTCAAGGGTTGGCTTAAATTACAAACTCCAGCACTGGGCACCCATTCGTTAGGATGTGGCACCAATCGCAAAGATTTATCAGATAAATTCTTCACGATTGGTACTTTAGGAGAGAGAGTTTGAAAATTTAAATCGTCAACATATACTGGAATAATTGTGCCGTCATGCAGTTTTAAAAAAGAGCCTTGTGGACCCCAAGTATGGTTCATGGGCCTGTGTCTAGAGTTTTCATAAGCATACTTAAACGACCACTCTTGGCCAGGCGATAAAGAGGATATATTAAGTTGTGATACCTCTACATAGCCACCAACTTGATTCTTGACAAGACAGTTATCAATAGACTTAATAGGAGACAGTAAGCTGAAACAGATCAAAAAATTATCAACTACTATGTCACAGTTATTCTTGAGTATCGAACAAAACTGACCATCTGCATTGATAGAATTAGTCAAAATAAATTCAGTGTTTACCCTACTCATAGCCCTCAAACATAAGACCGCTAAATAGAGAAAAATATTTTGCTATTAACTTTAAGTTAATTCTTTAAGCGGTACTATTTATAAAATTGGTAATGAATTGGTATTATATAACAACAAGCAATAAAAAAGCAAATTTGTTTTTCACGATCACTTTTCAAATCTTATTCTTTAAATATAATATGTTTTATCAAGCTCTACATAGCATTTTTTACAAATTATTGTTTTTATACATAAGATATTATAATATAATACCAATTTAATACCAATAATTTAATTGATACATGAAAAATGTGCTGAATACAATCTCAATAATATCAATAAAGTAACAATCTGATGACTGAAACGGACACCTTAATCAACTATATACTTCCAACTAGTGAGAGTCCTGAATCTCTATATAAGCAGCTTTCACGATCTATCCATAATGCCATCCAACAAGGGATGTTAAACCCTGGCGACTCACTGATTCCTGAACGAGAATTAGCTGACAAACTCAAGTTATCTAGAATTACCGTTAGAAAGGCGATAGATCAACTTGTTGATATTGGTGTATTACAAAAACATCATGGTGCGGGCACTATTGTTTCTGATAGTGTTGACATTGTTTTGCATAAAAATCTCTCTTCTCTTAATAGTTTTACCGCTGATATGAATAGACGTGGTCTTGAATCACATTCTAGAATTATTTTGCGCGAGGAAGGTAAAGCCAGTCCAAAGGAGGCACTTATATTAAATTTGAATGAAGATGATTATGTTCATCGCCTAAATAGAGTTAGGTTCTTGGTTAATGAACCTTTGCTCTATGAGATAGCAGTCATTCCAGCCTCCATTATTTCAATTACTACCGCATTAGATGATTCACTTTATGAAACACTTAAAAGAAAAAATATGAACCCAGTCACTGCAAAACAAAATATACACGCCATAATTGCAGATGATGCTATAGCTGATAAATTAGAGATAAGCCCGGGCAGTGCAGTGTTATTTGTGGAGAGGCGGGGTAAAGACGCCGATGGTAAGGTTATGGAATATACTCAATCTTACTATCGTGGCGATCGTTATGACTATGTAGTGGAGTTAGGATGAAAAAGGCATTATTAGGATCGCAAATATTTTGCGGGGAGCGTTTTTACGATCATCACGCTTTACTAATCGATGGCAAGTCTATCATCGAAATAGTTGATGAAAATAATATTCCTAACGCCTTTAATAAAATAGAATTAGATCAAGGCATTCTTGCACCAGGATTTATTGACCTTCAGGTTAATGGCGGGGGCGGAATATTATTTAACAACAGGCCCACCAAAGAGAGCCTGAATACTATTATAAATGCACACCAATTTTTTGGCACAACCTCTATTATGCCGACTGTCATCAGTGACTCTGTCAAGGTGCTAACAAAATGCACGAGAGCTGTTACTCAAGAAATAAAAAAAAATTCAGCGTTGCTAGGTATACATATGGAAGGACCAATCTTCAGTCTTAAATATCGTGGCGTACACCAAAAAAAATATATCAGCAAATTAAGTTCTGAATATTTAGAACTGTTCAGTAACCTAAAGGAATTTCCCGTTATCTTAACCTTGGCACCAGAATGTATATCAATTAAAGATCTCAATCATCTTGCCTCCCTTGGCTTGAAAATTATGGCGGGGCATACTGATGCTAGCTATGATGAACTAGAACAAGCTGCAAAAAAAAATTTAAATGGATTTACCCATCTATTTAATGCAATGAGTCAGATGTCTGCTCGTGAACCAGGCGCAGTTGGCGCGGCTTTAGATTTTGATAATCTTTACGCTAGTATTATTGTCGACCTTCATCATGTCCATCACTCATTAATAAAATTGGCTTATCAAAAAAAACCTATCGGTAAGTTGTTCTTTATTTCTGACTCTATGGCAACAATCAATCATGGAGAACCAACCTTTGAACTTTATGATGAAGTTGTCAGTGAACAAAACGGACGTATTACGAATGCAGAAGGAAAACTGGCTGGTTCCTCAATAACTCAAATAGATGCTGTGAAAAATGCCTATCAGAAATGCAATATTCCGCTGGATCATGCGCTAGCTATGGCGTCACGCTATCCTGCTGAATTTATAGGTGTGGATCGATATCTCGGTTCATTGAAACCCAACTATAGAGCTGACTTAGTTCATTTTGACTCAAACTTTAAAGTCAATAATGTTTGGACTTCAGGGGTGAAAATTAAAGAGGCAACAAAATGAGAGTGGTAATTCTTCCATCGGAACTTGAGGCAGGCACTTTCATTGCTAATATTATTGTTGAATTTATTTCTCACAAAGAAAATGCTGTTTTAGGTTTGGCCACTGGTAACTCGATAGTTCTAACCTATCAAGCCCTGATAGAACAATATAAAGATGGCAAAATTAGTTTCAAGAAAGTTACAACTTTTAATTTAGATGAATATATCGGCTTAGAGTCAAACTGTGAACAAAGCTACCGATACTATATGGATAACAAGCTATTTAATCATCTTGATATTAACAAAAAAAATACCCACATCCCAGAATGCTTTAACAATGAATTTGAAGCAACTTGTAACAACTATGAATCTATGATTAATGATTATGGTGGCATTGATATTCAATTACTAGGTATAGGAACTAATGGTCACATTGGTTTCAATGAGCCTACATCAAGTCTGGCCTCAAGAACAAGAGTCAAGACCTTGGCTGAAAATACAATTCAGAATAATTCTCGTTTCTTCGATGAAACTAAAATACAACCCAGGCTTGCCATTACTATGGGTATCGGCACAATAATGGAAGCAAAACAGATTATTCTGGTAGGACTTGGAAAGCATAAAAGTCAAGCGATTGCTGATGCCATTGAAGGCCCAATTACATCGTTTTGCCCAGGTAGTATTCTGCAGCAACACGACAATGTAATTGTCGTCATAGATGAGCATGCAGCATCAAAACTTAAACTGTATGATTACTACATCAATACCGAAAAGATGCATCAACAATATATGTGTTGAAAGCTGATTGACAAATCTACGCTAAGACTATAATGGGCTAAAATGAGTTTAATTTGCAAACCTCTTTTTGAACAAGAGAGTTCAACCTTTACCTACCTGTTGGCAGACAGCGTAACAAAAGAGGCAGCAATTATTGATGCTGTTGACTGTATGATCGAAAGAGACATTACTTTAATTGAAGAATTAAATCTTGGTCTAAAATTCATCATTGAAACCCATATTCATGCTGACCATGTCACCAGCGCCTGTCCACTTAAAAATAAGTATCCTGATGCAAAAATTGTTTTAGGCATAGAAAACACTAGTGCCGAGTCATGCGCTGACATTATGGCTGGTGAGGGACATATTTTGCCAATTGGAAAACATGAAATTCATGCAATAGAGACACCAGGGCACACAATAGGCTGTATGTCTTTCCTGGTTGATAATAAATTATTTACAGGTGATTCTCTTTTTATCAGAAGTACAGGTCGTTGTGATTTCCAAGGAGGTTCAGCTTCAACCCTTTACCACTCAATTCAGAAATTATTTGCACTACCTGACTCAACCATGATCTATCCCGGACATGACTATAACGGCTTTACAGTCAGCACTATTGGCGAGGAAAAAAAATTCAATACATTAATTAGAGAAGAATATGACCAAGAAACCTTTATTGAAAAGGTGAACAGCCTAGATCTTTCCTTGCCAAAAAAAATTAACATTGCTGTTCCTGCAAACCATAGTTGCGGTTTAATAAGTAGCTAATAATTAAACCAAGAGCTTGTCTGATATAGTTAGAAAATTGAGAACTGAACAGTGTTGTCTAGAAATTTAACTCTAACCGAATACAAGGCATA
>Ga0187833_10004391_pt1 | contig 13816 bp, 13 predicted proteins | sample ETNtaG_37_FD_167968 | JGI IMG/M metagenome (GOLD analysis project Ga0187833, IMG submission 167968) | Marine microbial and viral communities from oxygen minimum zone, Eastern Pacific Ocean - ETNP2014_SV_400_PacBio MetaG (Illumina Assembly) | ecosystem: Environmental > Aquatic > Marine > Hypoxic... | reverse complement strand
AGGTCAGGCCGGGCCCATTCTACTTGTGCTCGTGCTCGTTATCGGCCTTATGGTGGTGGCCTTCGTGGGTAAGTACATCAAGGACACTGCCTCTGAGGCTATGACCAAGGGTAAGAAGGAAACGACAGCCATGGACAAGGAGCTGAGCACTCAGCTAGAGGTCACGGCTATCTATCCGACCGTTGACAACCTGAAGAACGGTTTCTGCGGCGATCCGAACTTGTGTGAGTTGTCGACCACGAACGTGAACGGCGCCAAGCTCATCCTCGAGGTGAAGAACGGGGGCAAGAACCCCATTCGTGCCAACCAGCTGTGGGACATGAAGCTCTACGCGAACGACGTGCCCCTCGCTAACTCGACCGAGTGGGGCATCAGCGAGAATTTCGACAAGGCCTGGGCGGCCGGCGGCACCAAGAACTTCGTGCTGAAAAAGGGCTGCGGCGACCTCGCCAACCTCCCTGGTGGCTCGCTCAACCTCAAGGTTACGCCCCCTGTGGGCAGCGGTGCTACCGTCGAGATCACCTGCGAGAAGTGCTGCAACATGCAGCCTACTAAGCAGGAAGACTGCGCAGCTAAATGCAGTTAAGAATCTCGTAGGACAACAGGTAAAGGGCCCCTTTACTGGGGCCCTTTTTTCCTTTTTTTTTTAAATGAGGATAAGATGATATCTGATATTTCCTCGCCGGGGAGGGTAGGTTTAAATTTATGGCCTGTGAAAGTGGTATGGGAATGGAATGCGTTTGGTGGCAAAAAAGGACGCGAGGTCAGAGCGTGGGAGCACCCATCCTTCTTGTGCTCGTGCTCGTAATAGGCCTCATGGTGGTGGCGTTCGTGGGGAAGTACGCCAAGGACACCACCTCTGATGCTATGACAAAGGGTAAGAAGGAATCCGCGAACCTGGACAAGGAACTGGGCACACATCTCACGATCACGGCCATCTTCCCTACTGTAGACAACCTGAAGAACGGCTTCTGCGGCGATCCCAACCTATGCGAGCTGACCTCCACCAACGTGAACGGGGCCAAGCTCGTGCTCGAGGTCAAGAACTCCGGCAAGAAACCGCTGCGCGCCAATCAGCTCTGGGATATGAAGGTCTACGCCAACGACGTTCCCCTCACCAACCAGACCGAGTGGGGTGTGACCCAGGGGCATGACTCTGTCTGGCAGCCTTCCACTACCAAGAACATCGTGATCGACAGGTCCTGCTCCAACCTCATCGGGCTCCCCGAGGACGCGCTCACCATCGTCGTGAGACCTCAGGCGGGGACCTCCGGCATCATTGAACTCACCTGTGAGCAGTGCTGCGCCATGCAGCCCTCCCGCCAGCTCGATTGCGCTGAAAAGTGCGCGTGAGCCCGCCGTACGGCGGCATCAGCACGAGACGAACCTTTTTAAACCAGCACGGAGCAAACTTGTATAGGGGATACCATGGCACTACCACGGCCCTGTGGGCTGGGACGACGCGGCCAGAGCCAGCCGATCATCATGGTCCTTCTCCTCGTCGTCGGCCTGATGGTCGCCGGCAGCGTCGGAGTGTACCTCAACCGCATGGCCTCAGACGACCTGAACGATGTGGAGAAGAGCAAGGACCAGTTCAAGGAGGCTCTTAACACCAAGATCGAGGTGATCGCGGCCTATGGTACAAAGGACACTACAGGACCGCGCGCCAACGTGTACTGTTCCGGGGGCTGTGAACCGGCAAAGGCCACCATGCGCGTAGTGCTGCTGATCAAGAACACCGGCGAGAACGCCATCTATCGCTCTCAATACGAGAACCTCAAGATCTACATGAACAATAAGCCCCTGTCCAACGGTACCGAATACCGCCTGGACGAGAGCAAGGACCTCACACGTGGCGCCCAGATGAACGTCCCCCTCAATATCACCTGCTCACAGATAGGTAATACGCTCGAGCACCGTGCGGAGTTCAAGGTGGGTCCGCCGAAAGGGACCCCTGGTGTCGGTATCGTTGACTGTACGGCATGCTGTGGTGAAGAGGAGCGGTGCCTCACCGCGTGCTGAGGGCAATGACACCGGACCTGTCCTCCATCGCCGCTCGTATCATCGGGACCTGCCTGGGCGTCGATGATGGCGATGCCGTCCTCATCCGATCGGGCCTGTACGCGCGCCCCCTGGCCGAAGCGCTCGGGCTCGCCTGCACTGGCCGCGGTGCACACCCGATGTTAAGCATGAGCTCCGATGAATACCGTGTTGAGAGCATCACCGCATCGCAGGATGCCGCTCTTGAGCGGACGCCACCACACCTACTGGCCGCAGTGGAAGCGTCGGACGTCGTCATCAACGTAGGCCATTACGAACTACTGCTCCGGGACCCGTCCCTCCTCGAGGGGATATCAGAGGTCCGTCTCTCGGCCTTGCGTCGGGCAGGTATTCCGATCCGCGACGCATTGTTCGCTGGGGGCAAGCGCTCGGCACTGGTCGGCTATCCCTCTCCCCACCAGGCGAAGGTGTTCGGTATGACGCAGGAGGCGTACGAGGACCACTTCTGGGCCGCCCTAGACCTGGACTACGATGCCCTTGGCCGCTCCTGCCGCGTGCTACGAGATGCTCTTGATGGCACCTCCGAAGTGCACATCACCAATCCCGACGGTACAGACATCCGTGTCAACATCACCGGCCGCCCTCTTCTCATGGATGATGGCGTCATCGACGACGAGGACCGGGAACGGGGCCTGAATATGCTCAACCTCCCCGCGGGCGAGGTATGCGTCGCGCCGGTCCTCAAGGGCACCGACGGTACTGCCGTGTTCTCACGCGTGCTCTACAAGGGCGCCGAAGTGCGTGACCTAGCGCTCACCTTTGCCGATGGCGTGCTGGTGGAGTGGCATGCGTCGGCAGGCGAAGATCTCTTTCGCGGTATGCTCGAGGGGGCGACGGGCCATCGGGACCGGCTGGGCGAACTGGGCATAGGCACGAATCCCGCGCTCACCCGGGCCATCGGCTCGCTCCACCTCGACGAGAAGGTGCGGGGGACCATCCATCTTGCTCTGGGCGAGAACCGCATGATGGGCGGGGAGAACGAGTCCTCGCTCCACTGGGACCTCATCATGGAGCACCCGACGCTGGAGGCTGACGGCCGGACCCTTATCCGCGAGGGTGTCCATCGGACGCCATCAATATAACTGATAAGCTCCATGTACTTACTGTGGAGCGTGAGTCGTACGAGTCCATGATCATCGGCGCCATCGTCGTCGTGGGCGTCATTCTCATCCTCCTAATCGGTGTCTTCCTCATCACGGGCTCGGTGTTCTCGGGATCGGGCGAGGACGTCTCGGCCAGGAGCGTCATCCATTCAATCGCCGAGGTCAAGGACGAGGTGGAAGTTATTCTCCTGGTAGGCTTCATCGTCACAACCGCCTACGTCATGGCCAAGCGCAGCCTCGTGGGCGAGGAGCGGGTCATGGTCCATCGCGAGCTCACCAAGGAGGGCGACGAGCTCAAGATCTCGTACCAGATCCTGAACAAATCGACCTTCACGCTGCGTAACGTCACCCTCGAGGTACGGACGCCCCAGGACGTGGAGATCATCCAGGGTTCCAATACCATTGACGTCGGTGACATAGAGCGTGATGAGGCCCGGAACGTGGTGCTGACGGTGCGGCCCAAGCATTTCACGACGGGGACCGTCACCGCTACTGTGGGCTATTTCCACAACAAGTGGCGCCAGGTCCCGATCCGGGCAGTCAGCCTCGGTGCCCTCTATCCCTTCATAGAGCCCGTGGACACCAAGGAGGCAGAAAGTATCTATGCGGCCGTGGGGGACATGTTTATCGAGCGTCAGGTCTTTCGGTTCGAGGTCACACCGCAGACGATGTTCAACGCCCTCATCGGGCGCCTCCAGACGGCAAGCCCCATTCAGCTCTATGCCGCCATCTCCAACGGCGTGTTCGCGGGCCAAGGTGTCTGGGTGGGGCGTGATCCACAGTCCCAGCACACCGTCTGTATCATCGCTGAGACCAAGGACTACCCGGGTATCAAGGGCGGCGAGGTCGAGCTCACCGTGTACTCGGACCTCGACCGTTTGACGTCCCGCTATTTGACTGAGCTCCACCGAACGATCCACGTGCGTGAGGAGGAGCCAATGAAGCGCGACTACCTCCGCGAGCTGGCGGGCCGTGCCCAGCGCTACAGCCTCTGATGGAGCTCGCCACCGCGCAGCGTATTTAAGCTTTCACCGCGGGCCTCACATCCATGCCCGACAGGGGCTACGTGGAGAACCCGCTCATCAGACCGAAGGCCATCGAGCGCCGACTCTATCAGGAGACCCTCCTCGGTACCGCCGCGGGCGCCAACACACTTATCGTGGCCCCGACAGCCCTTGGGAAGACCGTCATCTCGGTCCTGCTCGCCACCCTCAAGCTCACCGCAGAGCCTGAGACGAGCGTCGTGGTTATGGCACCGACCCGGCCCCTCGTCCAGCAGCACGCCGAGAGCTTCCGCGCCATGACGACCCTGGAGGAGGATCGGATCGTGGCGCTCTCCGGCCTTACCTCGCCCGACGCGCGGGCCCGTTTATGGGAACGGGGGCGTGTGGTGTGCGCCACCCCGCAAACTGTCCAGAACGACATCCTCGCAGGTCGGGTACCACTGCGCACCATCGCGCTGATGGTCTTCGACGAGTGCCATCGGGCCGTGGGCGAGTATCCGTACGTATTCATCAGCGAGCGTTACCGTCAGCTGGGTGCAGCGCCCCACATCCTCGCGCTCACGGCCTCTCCCGGGAATGATCGGGAGACCATCGATGAGGTGTGCGCCAACCTCGCCATCGAGAAGGTGGAGATCCGCACCGAGCGGGATCGTGATGTCGAGCCATACGTGAACCCAATCACCGTCGAATGGCGGCGGGTGGACCTACCTGACAGCTTCGTCAAGGTGAGGACCTATCTGGATGCCGTTATCAAGCGTCGGCTCGTCTGGCTCAAGGGCCAGGGACTTCTCCGGACGGCCGATCCCCGCGAGGTCCGACGAAAGGACCTAATCGCGCTCCAGGCACGGATACGGAAGCGGTTCGGTGAGGGCGCCGATCAGTCGGTCTACCGCGCAGCGTCGTACATAGCCGCTGGTCTAAAGCTCCTCCACGGTGTGGAGCTGCTGGAAAGCCAAGGGATGCGTCCACTCGAGCGCTATCTTCACAGGTTGGAGGGTCAGGCGGCCACGGTGAAGGGAGTGCGCATCCTCCTGGAGGAGCCTGAGATGCGTAATGCCATCGTTATCACCCGACACCTGGTCGAGGCCGGTATCAAGCACCCCAAGCTCGCAGAGCTCATCACCATCTTAAAGGAGGCGCTGGGCTCTGGTGGGCGTGTCATCGTGTTCACACAGTACCGTGACTCGGTGAGCGCGGTCGTGGAGGCGCTGGCGGCCGCCGGGATCGAGTCGGAGAGGTTTGTGGGCCAAGCGGGAGATACGGGCCTTACCCAGAAGAAACAGCTCGCGACGCTCGAGCGGTTCCGCGACGGGGCGTTCCCCGTACTAGTGGCGACCTCGGTGGCCGAGGAGGGGCTCGACATCCCCGAGGTGGAGCTCGTTGTGTTCTACGAGCCGGTCCCCAGCGCAGTGCGGACCATCCAGCGGAGGGGAAGGACCGGACGCAAGCGGGCCGGGCGGATGATCGGGCTCATTACACGGGGGACCCGCGACGAGGGGATCTACTGGGCATCAGTGCACCGGGAGCGGCGGATGCGTGAGGAGCTCATCGTCGCACAGGCGGCCGGTACGGACCTTCCTGAGCAGGACCGTGCCCAAAGCACACTGGACCGGTTCGATCGGGCATCACAGGAACAGCCATCCGTAGTGATCTACGTAGATACCCGCGAGTCGAGCGCCTCTCTGGTACGCGCGCTCACTAGGGATTCCGAGGTCGAGGTTCGTACAAAGCGACTGGTGGTCGCCGACTTCCTGGTCTCCGAGAAGGTCGCAGTGGAGCGGAAGCGCACTGTGGACTTCCTCCAGTCGCTCATCGATGGCCGGCTGCTCTCCCAGGCCCAGCGCTTGGCCGAGGCCTACCCGATCCCTCTGATCGTGCTCGAGGGTGGTGATCTCTACGGACAACGCAACCTTCACCCCAACGCGATACGTGGGGTGATCGCCTCGCTCACCGTGGACTTCGGCATCGGGATCATCCCTACACGGGACGAGGCCGACACCGCAGCGTTCTTGCTGACCCTGGCCAAGCGGGAGCAATTGGACCATCCCCGTCGCGTGGCGGTGAAGGGCAAGCGCCGCGTCGATACCCTCGCCGAGCAGCAGGAGCTCGTTCTCTGCTCGTTCCCTCATATCAACATGACACTGGCCAAGCGGCTCCTTGAGCATTTCAGCACGGTCGCAGCGGTTCTCTCAGCATCCGAGGACGAGCTGAGGAAGGTGCATGGCATCGGCGAACGGCTCGCAAAGGAGATCGCTTCGGTGTCCGGTACCCGGTACGAGGCGCGTAAACGCCGGTGAACCCTACACCTCTCCGACAGGTGCCTCGACGTCGGTCTCTTCCGCGACAACGACCTTCTCATCGACTGAGGGCTCGGCTATAGCTTCCCCCTCCACAGGGAGCCCCATCATGATGCGTCCTTTCTTCGATGAGACAAGGTAAGAGATCACCATGAAGCACCAGAAGAGCACGGGCACCAGGATGATGATGTAGATGATGATGAACGCCCGTCGTGCCCCCATAGAGATGCGGAAGGACAGCGGCTCGAGCGTCGTTTCGATCTTCTTGTCGTCCTGACGCACAGTGGGCGGAGGGATCTCCACGTCTCCGTACTTCGTCGCCTCGAGGTCGATGGTAAAGGTCGTGCTCTTCTTCGGCTGAACGGGGACCTTTGGGAACATGATGGTGAGGACCGATGTCGTCGGTTCGAAGGATGTCCTGAAGTCGGGTTTGATACCGGTCACGTTGATCTTCGAAAGGGGGATGTCCTGGACCAGCTCTACCTTGATTGCGGCGGGATCGGGATTGGTTACCGTGTACGTGAGCTTGAGCCCCTCACCCTCGCGCGGCTCGTCCGTTGTAAGGGGGGCGCGCACCACTTCGACATCAGCGGCAGTGCACAGCATGCAGACTAGCATGAGGATTGCCAGAAGGTGACGCGCTGTGACCATGTCGGGGGATCGTGCTCTAACCTTTAAAAAAACTCCGGATTCGGGCACGTAGCCCCTCGCTTTCGTACCAGCACTGTGGGTCCTCGGAAAGATGATCACCGGTCGCACCGTACGCGATGGCGCGGCAGCCGCCGCAGTGGAAACGATACAGACAGGGACCGCATCTTCCCCTCAAGCGGTCCCGATCACGCAGTTCCTCCAGTAGGGGCGCATTGTGCCACACATCCCCCAAGTCGTCCTCATGGAGGTTACCTATGGGGATGGGAAGGCGACGGCAGGCCAGCAGCGTTCCATCGGCCAGGAGTGCCAGACCCCCTGTCCCGATGGAGCACCCCCCGGCAGAGTGACGGGCCCGGGCGAGATAGCACGCGCCGACAGGTACGCCGCGGGCAAGTTGCCACAGGGGATCACGGGGAGGGATGTCCATTTCGCCTTCAAGTTCACACCTATGGTGCAACAGGTCCGTGAAGAGCTCTTGCGTACCTTCTCGGTCCAGGAGCTCATCGACAAGGTCTTTTCCCCGGCCCCAGGGGACGAGCCGAGAGAAACCCACACGGTCGATCCCTTCCTGATGGCAAGACTTGAGCACCGCTTCGACCTCGTCCACGTTGAGCTTGCTCACGGTCATTGAGGCCGTCGTGCTCACACCGGCGTCACGGAGGTGGGCGAGACCGCGCATGGCATCGCACCAGGCACCCTCTCGTCCACGTAGCCGGTCATGGCTCGCTTCGGTACCGTCGATGCTCACCTGCACTGCTTGGACGCGCATGCGCGCGAGTGCGGAGGCGATCTCTGCCGTGATGAGCGTTCCGTTGGTAAGTACCTTGACACCGAGTCGGTGTTTCCGGGCCGCCTTGATGAGCGAAAGGAGGTCCTTGCGGAGGAAGGGCTCACCCCCGGTGAAGTGGATGCGTCCCCGTAATCCCTCATTCTGCAAGAACCGTGCATAACGGTCGATGATGGAGATGCACTCCTCGGTGTCGGATTCATCACCGCCCGCCCCATAGTCGCCGTAACAATGCTTGCATGAGAGGTTGCACCGTTTAGTTACATGCCACTGCAGGAAGAAAGGCTCCCGGTTACGCGGGCACCTAGTCGGCGCATCCACCACAGCTGTCACACGATCCGCAGTCATTGCAATCGCTGCAATCAGAGCAGCTCCCAGAGCCGTAGATCGCTGAGCGTATGATGATGAGAACAATGAGGATGACGAAGAGTATCGGTACGAGGAGGATGGTTAGAGCCATCGGTATTCCCTCCGGTGATAATCTATTTAAATGTGTATCGACATGTATGGGCCGTGAAGTTCATCGACCTCCTCATTGTGCTGGTGGTCATCGCGCTCATTGTCGTCGTAATCTCCAATGCAACCGGGGGCAGTACCTACTACTATGGTTCAGGTCGTCGCCGAAGCCGCTGGTCCTCAGTGAACGTATTCCACTGGGGGAGCAGCAGATCGAGCGGTACCAGATCCCGGGGGTACAGTGCCACCAGATCCGGTGGTAGTGGGATTAAATGACGTATGTTATAATTGATACAAGGAGGATATGAATAATGGCAAGCCCTGCACTAGAGGACATCGCGATGACACTCATCTACAGCGTCGTTGCGGTACTGATCATGGCCTTCGCCCTTCCTATGGCGTTCAAGATCTTCGACTGGATCACCCCCATCGATGAATGGGAGGAGATCAAGAACAAGAACATGGCCGTGGCCATGTACGTGTCGGCCGCTTTCATTAGCTTCGCCCTTGTTATCGTGGGCGTGCTCATCTCCTAGAGGCGTCGACGGGACCATCGGGCACACACGCACCCTAGCGTGAGCTGCCCCTTGCATGACATCCCAACCAAGCATCACAACGAGACGCTAAGGAAGCCCCCCGATTCAACGGCGGAGGAATTGGCGGAGGGAAGGGAGCAGTATCCTCACTGTGGGTTCATCCCCGGTTACAAGCCCTCCTTGTGTATAGGTAGTGTGAGCCGACGGGATCATGGTCGTTACTCAGATCCATATTCAAATGTGCGAATTAGTAATATTCAGGCACAGGGACACTGCTCAGAAGAGATGATGGGGGGAAAGAATAAAGGGTGGGGGCGCGGTTCTCCACGCCCCCGACCGGTCTATGCAAGCTACTTCTTCTTCTTGCCGTGGACTTCGTCCTCGAGCTTCCGCTCCCGGGCCTCGTCATCCTCGAGCTTCTTCTCGAGGCGCTTTTCCATCTCTTCGAGCTTCTTCTCTTTCATCTCCAAGCGCTTCTCACGCTCGGCGATCTCCTCGACCTCTTCCTCAAGGCGCTCTTCCTCTTCCTCCAGTTCCTCCTCCTCGCGAAGGAACTCCATCTCCATCTTGTGCACGTGCAGCATGACCTCGAAGATCATGAGCAAGAGAGCAAGATCGATGAGCACGGACTCAAGGAACGCTTTCTTCTCAGCGGTCTCACCTACGGTCCGGAAGAGCTCCGCGAGCGACCACGTCTGCTTAGTGTGGAGCTTCGCGTTGACGAAGAGAGGGTTCGACGCGCTTTCCCCCTCGAAGGTCTGGGCCGCCGTAAAGCGGTAGATATCCTCCATGCTGATGGACTGAATCAGGTAGAAGCAAAAGAAGATCACGAGCAAGCTAACGACGATTATCACGATGTCGTGCTTCTCCATCTCCTTGATCTCTCTGCGAAGATTACGTAGCGGCATTGGAAATCATCCTCGAACGTTCTTTCTTTCCCTCGGAATCAATGCTTTAAATATATTCTTTCACGGAGTAGTGTCTTGAGGGGCCGCTAGGCTCGGAGATGAGACGTCTTGAGGAACATTGCACGTGACCAGCGGGGTGTAATCAACCAATTCTTCGTCATCATTATCGGTATCCTCCTCGTCGTAGTGCTGCTCCTTGTGGGAAACAAGGTCCTCTCGAACATGTTCTGCATGCACTCCGTATCCGCTGTCGCAAACGACGTAGAGCGGGTCCGCGAGACCCTGAGTCGGGTGTACGCGGGAGCAGAAGGGTCCGTGGACTCCATCGAGCTCCACGTTCCGGCTAAAGCCAAGTACTGCTTCATCCGCGGACAGATTTATATCGAGGGCACCTGTGTATCGGAGGGGTACAAGCTACCGAACCTCATCGTCCACAATCCTCAGATTGATAGCGAGATCCGGGCCAAGGTGGAGGAGATGGCGAGCCTCATCGACGCCGCTGACGACGAAACCTCTACATCGACCCTCTGTCTCACTTCCGGTTTCTACTCGGTGAAGTTCGAGCGCACGGCAGGTCATGTGAACCTGTACTCTGTGTTCGGTACACGGGAGTAGACACCGGACGACCGGAGGTTTTTTATTGATGGGCCGCCATCAAGTTCCCGTGAAATGTGGCCGTATCTTCAAAGACCGGCGAGGGGAGGGTGACGTTCCACAGCAAGTGAACATGGTCTTTGCGGCTATCATTGTCACCGGACTTGTGCTCAACATCGCACTGATGCCCGTTATCGATGAAAAGGAGCCCTCTCCGGACCTCGTGGACGAGGAGCGACCAGAGGTCATGCGGAAGGTGGCGCGAAAGATGACGGGGAAGAAGACGGCCCGCATCCTTTCGGACAACCGTACTGGGGACCCTGCTCTTTCCGAACGCGAGCGCCTACGGGAGGATATGAGGACCACGAACAAACGTGTGGCCCTTTCCGTCCCATCGCTTCTTTCTATAAGTAGATCGGGGCCTGAGCGGAGCGTCGTCGTGGCCATTATCAACGATGGCGACGACCGGCGGTGCTTTTGCGTCTATCCGCACCTTGTATCGCTCGACGGACCGGGCTCGTGGGGGTACACGATAGACCGCGACCTCGACTCACTCCACGAGGAGTGGTGGGAGGGTGTGGACGATCCCGACACCGTTAAGGCGCTCATGAGCGCATCTCCTCGCGAGTGTTGGGCTGGCGACGGCAAGTGCAGTCCGAACTTGTGGTTCGAAGGAAGGGCCGACATCACGGTACCACCCGGGAGCCGGGCATCGCTCGGGATGCTCCTGGACATTTCCTCTTCCGCTCGTGAGGCCCCTGTGGGGCGATGGAGTTTCATCGTGGACGTTTGCGAGTACCGGCCCCCGTGCGAGGAATGGGACCCTACCGATCCGTCCATATGCGTGGAATGGATGGTGGGCTGCGAGGCCTGTATGCCGGAACTTTGCCGCCAGGAGCCCGTGTACGCTTGCGACGGGAGGACAAAAGACGACTGCTATTCGTGGTACGACAGTGAACGGTTCATCGTTAATCTGGAAGAATAGCGGGGCCCCGGGGCACTATCTAACACACAGCCCTAACAAGAGCTTTTTAAACGGTAAGCGTGTTCACGGTCTATTAAGGTGAATACCATGAGAAAAGGTTTCCTGAACAAGAGGGGTACCATCCAGATGTCTTTCACTTTCTTAGTGATGGTTATCCTGGGCGGTCTGATGCTGACCGTCGGTGTAAAGTACATCAGCAAGATGGCAAGCAGCATCATGGGGATGTCGGATGAGGTTTCGGACACAATGCGTGAGCGCATCCTTAACGATATCAAGACCAAGAACGAGAAGGTCATGTTGTCGATCCCCACCTCGATCAAGATGACACGAAAAGAGCGGCGGCGTGACATCTCAGTGGTCATAAATAATATCAGCCCAGAGACCAAATGCTTCTGCGTATTCCCGCACCTGCTGGGCCTTGACGGCCCTGGCTCGTATAGCATTGAGGTCTCCAAGAGCTCCATGCAGGGATCGCTGTCAGCGGGGACCGACTGGACCTCCGTGACGGATGAGGACCAGTTGAAGAAGAAGCTGAAGCGGTACACGCCCCAGGCGTGTTGGGCCGGTGCTGGTAAGTGTAAGCCCAACAACTGGTTCGTGGGCGAGGCCGGTATCCGCGCAGATGGCGAGCAGGCCAACGATGTCAAGGTCTCCCTTGAGCTCCCGCGCGACCCGCTCGAGGCCCCTAACGGCCGCTGGGCGTTCACGGTCGAAGTGTGCGAGTACAAGCCCTCCTGCCCTGGTGGCTTCGAGGACGGTATCTGCAAGGAATGGGGCGAGGGCTGCAACGCCTGTATCCCCGAGAACTGCCGTCAGAACCCCGTGGACAAGTGTCAGGGGAGCAACGCGCAGAGCTGCTACCTCTGGTACGACTCGGCGGCTTTCCACCTCCAGGTCCACAGCGAAGAGTAGGGAAAAGAGGGGAAGGATGTATCGGCCCGGGGGTCGTGCCGCGCGCGGCCCCCCGACCCTCATCATAATCAACTTAAAGATAGCCCGTTCTAAATCACGCATCAATGGGTGATACACTAGAGGACTACATCAAGGACTGTTTCAAGGACGGCTATACCGAGGACGAGGTTCGCGAGCGTCTGAAGGAGGCCGGCTATGAGCAGGATGAGGTGGAAGAAGCTTTCAACCACCTTCTCGGAGGCGCGTCAGAGGACACCGGAGAGAGCGTTGACGAGGTACCCGAGCCCGAGGCGCCACCGCCGCCAATTGCCAAGCATCGCGCTCGGCGGGGCAAACCGTCCATGCTCCCGGCCGTGCTCTTCCTCATCCTCTGCGGTCTTCTGCTGCTGGTGGCGGGATACTACTACCTGTTCGTTATGGAGATGGACTGTACAGGTGATCCGGAGAGCTTCAGGACCAGGTTCGCTAACTGTCGCCCCGCCCGGACAGGTCTCGATGCAGGGGGCATGTCCGTGCAGTTACGGATCATCGATGGCAGCGGAGGGCGGTGCAATGTGGAAATGGTTGTCACAGGATACGCCGTGACGGAGGAGGCCCTCAAGGCCGAGGCAGAACTGCTACGCGGTAAGTCCATGGTATGTCGACTGACGACCATGCCTTCCTCGCTCGAGAGCGCCGCGGCCGCGGAGAACGAGTGTGAAGGGGACCTGCTTACTGCATTGAAGGAATCCGGGCGCCTTGACGGAGAGGCGTGACACCGAGCGCCAAGTTATAAAGCCTGGGAGGGACACGGTACAATTGGGAGGATCGAGCCATCGGGAAATGATGATGAACGTGTGGACTGGACGCCGCGGGAGCGTGGCCTGGTGGTTCACTGTCATCATGGGCATGATGGCGGGCGCTGTGTTCTTCATGCTCGCCTATAGGTTCATGGTCGGAGAGTCCGAGGTTCTCCATATCTCGACCGGCCAAGCGCTCATCTCAGGCATTAACAACTTCATCTCGATCGCTATCGGTTCCCCTTCCGAGATGGAGCAGGTATATTCCCTCCCCTCCTTCGGCAAGGAGAAGTACACGCTCTCGTTCGAGGACGAGATTGTGCCTCAGGCGACAGGCGAACCCCTTCTCAAGAAGAAGCTCTACATCGACCTGGGTGAGTCGAAGGTCGACCTAACCCTCTCGGCACGGAACATCGTCTCCTCAGAGATAAGGTACCCGCAGTTCAAGCAGCTCGCTATCAAGAAGTTCTCCATGGCCAATACGTTCTCATCAGTCTCCATGACCACGAACATCGTGCTCATATATCCTCCTCTGGAGATGATCATCATCCCGGACTGCGTTGGCGCCACGGGGCATGAGGACGAGTCCCAGCGACAGAAGGAGCTCATCTCGAAGATCACTGATTCGCTTTCCAACTATGACGAGGTCATCATCCCGGGCGATAGGGAGTACATGTTCTTCACCAAGAAGAAGTCGCTGACCATATCGTATGCCTTCGATCTGGACATGGTCCGCAAGCGAG
>Ga0187833_10004390_pt1 | contig 13817 bp, 12 predicted proteins | sample ETNtaG_37_FD_167968 | JGI IMG/M metagenome (GOLD analysis project Ga0187833, IMG submission 167968) | Marine microbial and viral communities from oxygen minimum zone, Eastern Pacific Ocean - ETNP2014_SV_400_PacBio MetaG (Illumina Assembly) | ecosystem: Environmental > Aquatic > Marine > Hypoxic... | reverse complement strand
CAAGTCCGTTCCAACTTTGGATATGGCATAGGGCGAAGCAGGGTGAAAAGAGCATTCTTCATTAATGGGAACTTTTTCTTTGGGCACTCGACCAAATACCTCCGACGATGAACAGACATGGATCCAGGGATCAATCTTATTACATTTCCTCAAAACTTCAAGTAATCGTTCGGTTCCTTGGATATTTGTATTAAATGTGTCAATTGGTGAAGAAAAACTGGTTTGTGGATAACTTTGAGCAGCAAGGTGGAATACATAATCCGGTTTCACTTTTTCTGTCACATTCTGCAAAGAAATATAATCACATAAATCACCGTAGTGAAAAAACACCCTATCCCCGGTGTTCACTCTTGGTATTAAATGCTCAATATTGTCCTGAGGGCTACGCCAACGACACATGCCGTGGATGTCCCAGTCGGTTTTTTCCAGAAGGTAATCGCATAGATGGGATCCAACCATACCGGTGATGCCGGTGATTAGTACTGTATTTTTCATTGTAGAATTATTTATTCAAGTTTTTCAGTTTTCCAAGAGAGTTTTGGTCTTACAGCTCCCAACCATTTGCCGTAATATTCTTTGCGTAATGATTGTATCTCTTTTACTTCAAATGATATAACATGTTTTTGTAATAGAATATTATCATTGGATCCAAGGCCGTTAATGTATAAAGAAAGACTGTGAATTCCTGTATTTAGCAGTTCCTTGGGAATTATACAATTTGTTCTAAAAAGGCCTTCAGGGTATTTTTTGTAACACCACTCATCGTGTGTTGACGAAACAGAAGTCATATTACCACTTGTGAACAATAGGATGCCCATAACATCATGAACATGCAATGAAACTAATCTTCTTTCATCTGCTGTTAGATTCCAATAATCTATTTGTATTTCAATATCATGATCATACCCAGGTGTGCCAGTTATTTTACCATCTGAAACGATACGTATAGCTTTTAGCTTCACTTGATGATTGCCCGGTGCATTTTCTTTGTCCTGCCAGGACTCTTCACCAGAATATTCTGTTTTACCTCCTGTCATATATGATTCAACAGCTTCGTTAATGTTGCCATTAAATTTCATTCGTCCGTTATTTAACACTATCCCTTTATTGCATAAATTTTCAATGGCAATCATATTATGACTTACAAATAATACGGTGCGTCCTTCTTTAGCAACAGACTCCATTTTCCCTAAACATTTTTTTTGAAATTCAGCATCTCCCACTGCTAATACTTCATCTATCATTAATACTTCCGGCTCTAAATGAGCAGCTACAGAGAATGCCAGCCTAATATACATACCACTAGAATATCGTTTCACAGGGGTATCTAAAAATCTTTCGATATCAGCAAAATCTACAATTTCATCGAACTTACTTGCTATTTCTGCCTTTTTCATACCGAGTATAGCTGCATTTAGATAGATATTTTCCCGGCCAGTTAACTCAGGATGGAAACCTGTACCCACTTCAAGAAGAGACACTACCCGACCATGAATTTCACCATAACCTTTCGTAGGTTCTGTTATGCGGGAAAGTATTTTAAGCAAGGTAGTCTTTCCAGCACCGTTTCGACCGATAATACCCACCACCTCACCACGCTCAACTTCAAATGAGACGTCCTTAAGAGCCCAAATGACATCCTCTGAAACTATATTTTCATCAAATTTACTTAGATTCTGAACACGCTTGAAATTAGAGAATGGATATTTTACCCAGGAAGCAAGAGCGCCAATAAATGTATCGTGGAGTTCTTCTTTTAAGCCGATGCGGTATCGTTTAGACAATTGTTCAACTTTAATAGCGGTGTTGCTCATTTTATTCGCATGTTAAATGAGTAGATGTGTAAATCTGTTGATTGGTTTTCTGATTCATATACGTATCTACCCTTCTACTCAACTAAGCTACATCCGCAAAGATTCGTTCTTTGCGTTTGAAGTACAGCCCCCCGGTGATAAATAAAATAACCGCTGTAATTGTCCCCATACCAATCAAATCCCAAGGCATGGGATTATGCCCAAGAAGCGATGAGCGAAAACCTTCAATAACCCCAGCCATGGGATATAGTCCATATAATAATTCTGCCTTTTCGCCAAATTTCTCTGCAATTAAAGACACCGGCCAAACTACAGGAGCGGCGTACATTAATAACTGAGAGAGGAACTGTATACCATGTGGAATATCGCGGTATTGTATAGCTAATGCAGAAAGCCACATGCCTATACCGGAAGCTGTCAGGATCATCAATAAGATTAACAGTGGAACCCACAGAATGTTTATTGTGGGTGCGATTTTATACCAGGCCATAAGTCCAAACAGTATCACAAACGAAATCACGAAATCCACAAGTTTGGATAAAACTGGTGTTAGTGGGATAATCAAGCGGGGAAAATAAACTTTTGTAAAAATTGCCTTCCCAGTTATCAAACTTTGGGTAGAAAAAGTCATGGCAGTTGAGAAGTATGTCCACGGTATCAAAGCAGTATATGAAAATACAGGGTATGGTATACCATCACTGGGGACATTTGCCAAGCCACCAAAAACTACCGAAAAAATAATCATAGAAAACACGGGACGAATAATCGCCCAGGTAAAGCCCAGAACAGTTTGTTTATAAAGAGATTTGATGTCCCGTAAAACCAGAAAGTAAAATAGGTCGCGGTATTCATTGAGTTCCTTCCAATCAATAAGCTGCCAGCTTTTATTGGGCTTGATAACTATGGGGGACATCGAATTCTGATATGTGGCCATTTTTACTTTATTACTTCTTGAATTCAAGGGTTATTTCTGCCACTTTCTAATACATTATCAACTTATCAAAATTAGCTTTGAAAAGTTTCCTGCATAATTAACATTTTTTGATATCTATCCACTAGATATTTAGCTAATAATTTTGTTTGATTCTCAAACTCTTTAATTCCCTCATTACTATTCCTACTTAATTGATTTGGATTATATGCTTCAGGACGACCAGATAAAATAGAGTAAAAATCAACGGGTACTGAATCTTTCATAATTGCACCTACATAGCATTTTATTGCTTGTTCATCATGTTGATGATTTTTTAATAAATTTCTTATTTCATAACCCAAAGTATCAGGATTTTTTACATAATGTATCATCTTCTTAGGTAAAAAATTAAACGGTGCTCTACCAAAAACAATTACAGGAACTTTCATAAAAAGTCCTTCTAATCCAATAGACCCTGATATTACAGTTATTAAATCAGCATTATTTATTAAATCCCTTGATTTCATATCAGGTGGTGCTAACAATACATTGGGAATTTCTAATAGTTTTTTATAATAACTAATCTTTCGCTTTCCAATACAAACAGGATGCTCTTTAACGAGTAATTTCATGCCCACCGGAAGATTATGACTGATCAGCCTGACTGCTTCAATTTGATTTAGATAGGGTTTACTATAAAGATTTAGTGTTACTTCCGGTTCGGTGTGCAGCGGAAATAATGCATAACTAATACTTTCAAGATCTGTTTTATTTACATAAGTGTTTCTAAAAACTATCCTCATTTTTCTAGCAATTATCGGCCTTTTTAATTTTTTATAATAATAATTGCTTATGTATCTATTTAAACTGTTATCAAATTTGAAATCTCCTGATTTGCAAATAATATCACTCATTACTGCGCTTACAAGTGCTTTGTTTCTTCTAAATACAGAGGCGGTTTTTCTACCAAGCACATTAGAGTCCGGCGGCCTATTTGATACTGGAATAACACCTTCATACATAGCGTTTGTAGAGCGTAATTCTTCTAGATATGTGCTTATTTCTCTTTCAAGTGCTGAATCCATACCTTCCGTCATTAGTTTCTCATAAGTCTGTTGTAGACTTGCAGAGGGTTCTAAAACATCTTCTCCGGCATAGATATAATTCCTGATCCTAGTTGGTTTAAGATTTAAAAAAGGGATATTGCGGGCTTTGGCGAAAAGGAAAGACAAATATTCGCCAAGTGTAACGCACTGAAATGAAACCACAAAATCAGGTTTTACTTTTGAAAATAAATTATCCATACGTTCAAGCCCAACCTGAAGGATACAAAGCATTTCCTCATGGCTAAATCTTGGTTTATAATCCAAAGAATGGGTGTATTTTTTTCCAGAATATATTTTGCGGTCAGCAACTAAAGCATTCCATAAGCATGGTTCACCAATGTCTATTTCATATCGCTTCAGGATCGAAATATCCAGCTTTACATTACTAGCATCTCTTATAATGTCCCACTCCTTAAGCAGTGAAAAAGTACTAGAATTAATGTCAGATTGATCTTTTTTGAATTTTTCAAAAAATCTGGAATCAACCGCATAAAATCCAATTTTATCAAATTCCATAAATTCTTTCATGGCCAACATAACTTTATAAAAAAGTTCCAGTCTACTGCCTTGTGTTACGAATATAGTGTTCAACATTTGTTTTTATTAATTGATTTTATAGGATGTAAACAAAACTATATTACCGTCCAACCACCATCCATTATCAGGTTAGCACCGCTCATATAGCTGGATGCGTTCGAACAGAGAAACAGAATGGCACCATTATATTCATCCTTATCTGCCATTCTGCCTAGGGTGGTGCGATAAGAATACTGCTCGTTAAAAGTATCATCGTGATCATCATAAACACCACCGGGGGTCAAACAATTTATGCGGATGTTTTTCTCGCGGTAGTATGAAGCCAGGTATTTAGTCAGTTGCACAACTCCCGCTTTGGAAATGGCATAGGAAACAGGCGACGAAAACTTTTCATCTGGGAAATAAATATTTTTAACTCCATCATAGAGACGCTGATCAGCTGCAACGAGACCATAAGTTGAACCAACATTTATAATGATACCACTTCCATAGTTTAAGTAAATTTTGCAGGCTTCACGGCATGCTAGGGTAACACCAATGAGGTTGCCATTCACAACTTCGCTTAAAGTTTTCTTGCTGTAATTCTCAAAGGAGGCATAAAAGCCTTCCGGCTTTACCAAAGCGTTGTTGATCAATACGTCCAAACGGTTATAACGCTTCTTAATTTCCGCAAAAAAATTGACAATACTGGCTTCATTGGTATTATCAATTTTAATAGGGTAGCTTTTACAGCCTGAAGCGTTGATTTCTTCAGACAGATATTCACAGCGGATGAAATTAACATCACCGATAATTACAGTGGCACCTAAGCTGGAAAGGTATTTAACATATTGGGTACCCAGAATACCCGTGGCGCCAATGATGGCGATGACCTTACCCTCTACAGAAAACAGATTTGTTTCTTTACTCTCAGGCGTTTCCATAAAATTCATTTCTTATGTCGATGGCAATCCTGTTAGATATAAGTCCTTCTTTAAGAGATACTGGTGACGTATTCTTTTCCTCTAGACAGTTAATAAAACCAGCTAACATATCCATGTACATATCGTTTCTTGAAAATTCTGAAAAAAACTTTTCATTTGCTTCACCACTTTCAGATGACATTTTTACTTTATTAGAAAAAAGATCCGCCCGCAGACTTCCCCTTTCCCCAATGAGTTCAATATACCGCTGATAACCGCGAGTAAGATAATCAAGATGAATAGAAACAATGTTATTATCATCTGTACGATAAAGCAGCTCGGCCAAGTCTTCTGTATCGATCTTCAGATCAGAAACACTATCAACTTGTGAAACCATTCGGCCCACAGGTTCACCCACCAGATAACAGGCCAGATCGATCTCATGGATTAGATCAAATAGAACACCTCCACCCATTTCCCGATTAGCTGAATAGGATCTTGAATAATCTTTCCCTAATCGCCAATCCGGCAGATATTGTCCCACAAAAAAACGGGCAGAATAAATTTTACCTAGTTCATCGCCGACTAATATCTGTTGAATTTCTCGAACACATGGATGAAAGCGCATATTATAGGCCGTCATCCCAATTCCTTTGTAGTTAACAAGCTGATTCTGAAGCGACTGCCATTCTTCAAATGTTGCTACCAAAGGTTTCTCTGCCAACACATGCACATCGTGTTCCAGCACTTGAGTGAGATATTCAGCATGCAGACTCGTTGGACTAGCAATGATAACAGCATCCGGTTGTGCGTCGAGTAATGCCTTCATTTCAGAGTATTCTGAAAAATTGTATTCATTTCCACTACCGATATTTCGCAATAAGACGATATCATCATACCCAATGGCAAGCAGGTTTCGGATATGTCGCTGCCCAATGGAACCGTATCCGATTACACCGAATTTCACGAATATTGCCCTGCATTGGATTTAGCTAGAATCATAGCCTCAGCGGCATACCAATCTAAAATACTGTCTATACAAATAGAGCGCTCGTCAGGCATTATGTAGGGCACTATAGGTTCTCCATAAAAAACATCGTTGAGGATATGCTCTTTCCTGATCACATAAACACTACCATTACGCATATAGGCTGTCGGGTTGTAAAACTGGCGTGGTACACCTTCTGGTTCATCCTTCCATATAGGCTTGAGCTGATCATTCTCAATTTTTTTCATTAGGATTGGGTGAAACTGATTGGCTTCATTTACACTGACCACAGAGGCTGGATTTTGTTTAAAGAATAGCTCAATACATGCATCAATGTCTTCAGATATCTTAAAGGGGGCCGGTGGCTCTAAATATACTATTACGGGATATTCACAATTATCCAGTTTTTCCATTTCTAATAGTGCATGTTTTACTACTTCAATTGCTTTTGCTGTATCCGTCGCCAACTCTGCAGGTCTTAAAAATGGCACATTAGCGCCCCAATTTTGAGAAATATTTGCTATTTCTTCATCATCTGTGGACACTATAAGTCTGCTGATATATCTGCTACCAAGGGCAGCTTCAATGGTATAGGTAATGAGCGGTTTGCCGCCCAGTTCACGTATATTCTTTCGAGGAACGCCCTTTGAACCGCCCCTGGCGGGAATTACGGCGAGAATATCATCGGAACGGATCATAGGTTGAGCTGTTCCACTGTTTTCTTATATTCCTTCCACTCACCTGTATCCAGCCATGATTTTTCACTGATAGGATAAACACCTATTGTTCCATTGGTATTCCTAACCTTATCTATAAGATCAGTCATATTGAAATGCTCATCATGAGGTATTAATTTCAAAGCAGTTTCCCTCAACACATACATACCTGTACTCACCAAATATGAATACTCTGGCTTTTCTTTTAAACTCACCAGTTTACCTTCATTTTCTATCTCACAGATACCATAAGGAACACAATAGTTAATCATAGAGCCGACTAAAGTTACATCGTAATTATTTCTATCGTGAAACTTCAGCAAATCCTTGTAATTGCAATTGATTATTGTGTCGCAATTAGTGAGAAACAGGGAACCCTTTATTGAGCTTTGCAGTTGGCTTAGCACACCAGCTGTGCCCAATGGTTTTGACTCTTCTAGATAATTAATAGTATAGGGAGGATTTAATTCATCAAAGTACGCCTTTATCATCATGGCCTTATGAAATAAAGAGACATAGTACTCTTCAATACCGTACTCCCTGAACTTATCTATAACAACTTCCAAAACAGATCGTTCTCCAATTGGAATAAGTGGTTTGGGTAGTATTTTTGTAAATGGATCAAGACGAGCGCCAGCTCCACCAGCCATGATAACAACAGTAATGTCCAAATCGCCCTTGATCTCAAAACGGAATTCTGAATCAAATACCGTATCCCAGAAAAGTAAGTCGGTAATCTGATTTTTTCGACCTACTATTGGAACAGCTTGAATCCGGTGTTCTAACATGGTGTTTTTTATGTCATCCTGGTTGTAATCATCTTTAAAAGTAATAGGCTTTTTATTACACACATTTTCAACGGGTTCATCAAGGTTGTTACCGCTGAGAATCCAGCGCCTGATATCACCGTCTGTCAGGGTACCAAAAAGCAAGAAATCATCCTGTACAACAAAAAGTATCTTTCGATGAGATTCATCGAGTTTCTTCATAGCCTGGCGAACATCCACCTGCGAGTTGATGACATATTTATCAATATTAGTGCTATGCATAGATTTGGCTTCCTAATTCTTTTTCAATGAAATCAAAGAGTTTCCACCTGGGTTGAAGATTGATTGAGGATCTGAGTTTAGAATCATCAAAGTTTTCTATGTTTTCCCATGGTAACCTTTTGCTGAAACTTTTTTCGAACACCACCCCGAAACGGTTTTCAAAATGTTGAACCAAATCTTTAACAGAATATGTTTCACGCCCTTTAATATTATAAATTCCATTTAACTTACTATTTTTTACTACTTCTGTGATTATATACGCGCAATCCTCCACATGCATGAAGGACCGGGTCAGTGTACCATTGTTGTTGAAGATAAGTTTACGGTCAGAATGATAGGATTTCAACAGATACGCAAACACACCCTTTATCTGGTTACTACCGTACAAATTTGAGAGCCGCAGAATCGTAAGTTGCTGCTGGTCGTAATTATCTAATAAGATTTGTTCTGCGAATGCCTTGGCGGTAGCGTAATTCGTTTCAGGATTTAATGGACTTTCTTCGTTACAGTTCTTTGCTGTTCCATACACTGCAACTGTGGAGATCTGGATCAAGCGGGTGTTCTTTCCCGAAATCGCCTTGACCAGATTATTTACCCCGGTACTGTTTAGCTGGAAACAAAGGTTAAAAGGTTTGGTTACCTGACCGATACAGTTTATAACTATATTGTAATTATCTAACTTATTAATGATATCATTTATTTCAAGCATATCCAACTTTACATACTCACAATGCAGCGAATCATTGTAAACGAGATCCCCGCAAGTAACTTCATCAAAACTTCTTTTTTTCAGTGCCTGTATTATGTGAGATCCAAGAAAGCCGGAACCACCAAGCACAATGATTTTATCAGTTGACAAATTGTTTTTGAATCAGATTATCCAAGGACACTTTTTTCAATATTTTCACAATCTTTTCCGCGGATTTTCCATCGCCATATGGATTTTCGATCATTTTTACTTTTTTTAAAAAGTCTTTGTCTTCCAGAGCTTTATTTACAGCATCAACAATAGCATTTTTTTCATGTGGAACATCAATTACATTTATTGCTCTTTCTCGGCCCTGCTGGCGATTACCAATATTAATTGCAGGTATTTTCATGGTGGGCGTTTCATGGATTCCTGAACTGGAGTTGCCAATAAGAGCACTCACATTACGGTATAGATTTATAAAAATGTCCGTTGGCAAACTTGGGTACCATTTTATTCCTGATTGTTTGATGTAATCGATAATCTTTGAATAACCTGCATCATTATTGGGTAACAATGCTACCGTCTGTACCTCCACTTCTCTGATAGCATCCACCGTTTCTTTGATCTGCTGAAAAGAATCTTCAGCTTCGGTGGTAACAGGATGCTGAATCATTAGCAGAACAGGTTTTGAGAAGTTTATATTCAAGTATTCTTCCAATGTTTCAATATCCACATTTGGCGTTTCACGTATCACATCAATGGAAGGGCAACCCACCACGTAAATATTGCTGGGATCTTCTCCCATACGTATTAATCGCTGTTTGGAAAGTTCAGTTGCCGGGAAGTGTATATGGGCGAATTTGCTCATGGCATGCCTAATGCTTTCATCAATACTTCCGGTCACTTCGCCGCCCTGGATATGAGCTACCGGAATATTCATATGGGCAGCAGCGATAGTAACAGCCAGGTTCGCACCTATATCAAAGCCTGAAAGTACTATGTCTGGTTCAGTTTTTTCTAGTTCGTCTACTAAAGAGGGCATTACTCTTGCCATGCTGCGGACCATTTCACCACCGGTATCAGGACGATCAGTATTAAACATTTTTAATTGAGCATTTATTTCAAAGCCGTCATTTTTAATGTAATTCACGTCCTTGCCGTGTATATCTAGCAGACATATACCAGTAACAACCAGATAGATATCGAAAAACGGATCTGCCTTCATTCTTTGTAAGATAGGTCTATAGCGACTGTAGTCTGCCCTTCTCTCAATTACAACGAAAACTTTCCGCTTTTCCGTTAAAACTATTATTGAATATCCCTTCGTTTTAGCTGTGTATCATTGGCAATCAACTTGGTGGCTTTTTTGCCAAGTATAGAATCAAATTCAACGGCCATTATTTCACCTGTACCGGGCCTTTTCACCCAGATATTATCCATGGTAAATTCTTCGCCTGCTTCTATTTCTCCGATGGTTACTACCGATGCATATGCAAAATCAATAGTAGGTTTTTCTGCATCTACTGGTCCTTTTTGTCCACCGCGAGCTTGTTTAATAATTTTACTACCACAAATAAGTTCTTTCAGGGCATGAGGATCCATAGAACAGGAAATATCAGGTCCTTCACGAGCCATACTATCCGTGAAATGTCGTTCGAGAATCGATGCACCCAAAGCAACCGCACCAAGTACGGGATAATTTGTAACAGTATGATCCGAGAGGCCAATAACAGCATCTGGGAAATTTTCCTGAAGTTCAAACATTGCCCCAAGCCTCACCAGTTCTGGCGGTGTGGGGTAAACATTAGTGCAATGTAGAAGAGCGTATGGGACATTATATTCACGAAATATATCAACAGCTTTAGCAACAGATTCAATAGTGTTCATGCCCGTACTTAGAATCACGGGTTTCCCTACCTTTGCTATGTGTTTAATTAGCGGATAATTATTACATTCGCCTGATCCAATCTTAAATGCAGGCACATCCATGCGAATAAGCCGTTCAGCTGCAGCACGTGAAAATGGAGTACTTATAAATATTATCCCTTTTTCTTTAACATATCTTTGAAGCTCTATTTCTTCTGGTTCAGATAAAGAGCAGGAATCAATGATTTCATATATGGATTCTTTGGTGTGTGCTGGTATAACTTTTTTTGCTCCAGAGCTCATTTCATCACTGGCGATATGGGTCTGATGTTTGATAATCTCCGCACCGACCTCTGCAGCAGCGTCTACCATCTCAAAAGCAACTTCAAGAGATCCTCCGTGGTTAATCCCTATTTCAGTTATAATGAGCGGATCATAATCATAGCCTATTTTACGTCCCGCTATTTCTATTTTTGGATTCATAAGATTATTAATCTTCTTTTTTAATACTTAAACATTATATTCATTTGATTTGTAATAATGGCTATTATTCCGCATCCATTTGATGGTCTCTTTCAGCCCACTATCCAAATCATATTTTGGTTCCCAGTTCGTATGAGTGGTCAGTTTTGTGTTGTCACACTGTAATTGGTTAACTTCACTCTTATCCGGTCGAATACGATTAACGTCTTGAATGACATTTACAGAAACTTCCATAACACTAGTAATCTTATCAATCAAATCACCAATCGATTTTTTTTCATTCATCCCTATATTCGTTACTTTACCATAGAGCTCATCAGATTCATAAATCGAGAAAAAACCGGCAATAGTATCTTTAACAAAGGTCAGATCCCTTGTTGGTAAAAGATTGCCCACTTTTATCTCCTTTGCACCATCCAAAATCTGACCAATAACAGTGGGTATAATGGCTCTGGCAGACTGCCTAGGGCCATAGGTGTTAAAGGGACGAACAATTTTGACAGGCAAGTCAAACGACCTATGGTAACTAATGGCAAACTGGTCAGCAGCAATTTTGGTTGCGGAGTAGGGAGATTGACCCACTAATGGATGGTTTTCATCAATTGGTGTGTACTGAGCCGTTCCGTAGGTTTCACTGGTTGAGGTAACCAATACTTGATCTAAATCAAGGTTTTTTGCTGCTTCTAATACATTATAAGTTCCTTCCACATTCGTTCTTATGTAAGCCAGTGGAGAAACATAAGAATAGGGTATTCCAATTAACGCTGCTAAATGAAATACCGCATCACATCCAGCCATTGTTTTAGAGACAGAATCATAGTCTCGAACATCACCCAGTATAACTCGAAAATCATTTTTGTATTTTGAGGTCTCAAGCCAACCCCAATCGTTATTAGAATTATATCGATCAAAAGCTATAACGTTAAAACCTTTTTCGACTAAATGTTCAGTCAGATGAGAACCAATGAAACCTGTGGCTCCAGTTATTAATATCTTTTTAGTCATTATATTTTTTGTACCACTTAATAAACCTTGGAACACCTTTACCAATTGATATTTGAGGGGAAAAATTTAATTTTTTACTTGATTTTTTAATATCTGCAAAACTTTCTTTAACATCTCCCGGCTGTATTGGTTGAAAGTCAATTTTTGCTTTCCTCCCTAATACTTTTTCAATCAAAGCAATCATATCCATTAATTGTTCGCTTCTGTGGTTACCTAAATTAAATACCTCACATTTGTAGTTTTTATCAATAGCTGCCCTTGTACCCGAGATTATATCATCAATGTAGGTAAAATCTCTTTTCATAATGCCGTTGTTGAAAACGGGGATAGGCTTCCCTTCTAAAATATTTTTTGCAAAAATAAACATAGCCATATCGGGGCGGCCCCAAGGGCCATAAACTGTGAAATATCGTAAGCCAGTAGTATACAAATCATAAAGATGAGAATAGGAATAGGCAATCAGTTCGTTTGCACGTTTAGTAACGCCATATAATGCTAAAGGCATATCTACCCTGTCTTCTACGCTGAACGGAATCTTCGTATTTCCACCATATACAGAAGAGCTAGATGCGTAGATCAATCCTTCTACATCATTATGACGGCAAAGTTCGATAATGTTCAGAAATCCAATCAAATTGGCATCAATGTAAGCATAGGGGTTTTCAATGCTGTATCGCACTCCGGCTTGGGCTGCGAGGTTGACCACTTTTTGGGGATTGAATGATCGGAATGATTGGGTGAGCGAATCACGGTCTGCAATATCCACTTTTTCAAATGTGAAATTTTCATATGGTTTTAATTGATCCAAGCGGGCAAGCTTGAGATTGGGATCATAATAGTCGTTCAAATTATCTATGCCTAATACTTCATAGTCATCTTCTAACAATGATTTGCAGAGGTGATAACCGATGAAGCCGGCAGCTCCAGTAACCAATATTTTCACTGTATGTTACCCATTATATAATTTATCATAACCGCCAGTGATTTATGTTTGTGTCAGCAAAATAATCTTTTTCATAAATTGATTTCACATCAATTAAAACTCCATTGCCATTGAACATTTTTTGCCATTGTTCTTTATTGAATTCTTTATAGACATCGTGAGCTACAGCGACAACTACTGCATCACTTTTCGTAATTTTATCTTTATCCAATAATTCAATATTTAATTGTTCTTTAGCTTCGTTTATATCAGCAAAAGGGTCCGACACTGTTATTTTACAACCATAGGTTTTAAGATGTTTAATTACATCAGGGACTTTGGTATTGCGCAGATCAGGGCAATTTTCTTTAAAGGTGATGCCTAGTACAGCTACATTGGCACCGCCTGGCCTAATACCTGCTTTGGTCATTTCAGCAATAGTATTATCAGCAATATATTTACCCATAGTGTCATTGATGCGGCGACCGGCCAAGATCATTTCGGGATGGTAACCAATTTCCTGTGCTTTGTGGGTCAGGTAATAGGGATCCACACCAATACAGTGCCCCCCCACCAAGCCAGGGCGAAAGGGAAGAAAATTCCACTTGGTACCGGCAGCTGTAAGTACTTCGGTAGTATCAAGATCTAGTTTATTAAAGATCATAGAGAGTTCATTGATCAAAGCAATGTTTACATCACGCTGGACATTTTCGATGACTTTGGCGGCTTCTGCCACAGTGATTGACGATACTTTATGAGTACCTGCAGAAACAATACTTTTATAAAGCATATCTACAAAATCTGCCGTTTCTTCATTCGACCCGG
>Ga0187833_10004389_pt1 | contig 13821 bp, 8 predicted proteins | sample ETNtaG_37_FD_167968 | JGI IMG/M metagenome (GOLD analysis project Ga0187833, IMG submission 167968) | Marine microbial and viral communities from oxygen minimum zone, Eastern Pacific Ocean - ETNP2014_SV_400_PacBio MetaG (Illumina Assembly) | ecosystem: Environmental > Aquatic > Marine > Hypoxic... | reverse complement strand
GACAAATTTTGGGTCTATAACAAGGGCAGAGTCTAAATATTGCCTTTTTTCAAAACCGTCTCCAACTTGTTCCGACAGCATTGCCTTTTTATAATATTCAAGCGCTTTTGGAGATTGTGTTGTGATCGGAAGCTCAATAATTGAGGTTTTTGAGCAGGCCGAAAAAATAAAAACCGTGATAAAAACAACGTTGAATAGTTTATTCATTTTCTTTTCCTTATTGTATTTGTTTTAATTGTGGCAAACCTTATAAATCATTTTGTGAAAATTAAAAGCCCTAGTTGTCTAGTCCTATGTATTCTTGGATACCACAATTCACCATATCTTCATACGGCGGTTTGGTGCTATTGGATTTTTTGTTTTTATTGAGTGTTCTTTCTTTATGTAAAAAATACAACAGAGAAGAGAAAACATTCAATTGTGTATTTATACACAATTATTTATAGTTTTTAAATAAAGCTTATTTAATAAATTAAAATATATTATTTATATAGGCTGTGGATATGTGGAGAACAGACACCACCAAACAAATCAACTTTCTTTGTTTAAAAGCAGATACCAACACTAACTAAAGAAAAACTTGATGTGTATAAGTGTAAAAGATTGTGGATAACTTTGAAGATATGCAGGTGTTTTTATGAAAAACCCGCTAAAAAGAAACGTAAGAAAGTTTTCCACCCGTTTTATAATAAGATGTGTATATCTTTGTGACAACTAGCCCGATGTGATTTGAATATGAAATTTTTTACGTGCATTAGATATCCACCCCCGGTACCAATCCATCTTCTTTTTATTAAGCGCCATGGACTCTACTTCGGCCCAGTGATCTTGAAGATTGGGTCGCCCGCCCTTTTTTAATCCACCAACCCAAAGCAAGTGAAAACCAACTGACGAGTTGATAGGGGGACTACAAGACCCCATCTCTATATACTTAATAGCTTGACCAATTTCTGGTACGGCATAATTGGTTGGGTCAATCCAGCCAAGGTCCCCTCCAATATCTGTTGTTGTTTTGTCTGATGAATGTTTTTTTACAAGTTTTTTAAATTCATCCAGCGTGGTGGCCGAGTCCTTTATCGCAAAAGCCAGGTTGTAGGCGCGCTCGTTATCATCTTTCGTTATTTCCGGAGACATCAAAACGTGTCGTACGCGAATTTTATCACCCTGCTTTTCAAGCGTTTCAAGAATATGATATCCAAATTCCGTTTCAATGGGGTCACTGATTTCTCCAAGCTCAATCGTAAACGCCGCTGTCTCGAAATTTTTAACTAACGAACCTCTTTTTACCCACCCAAGCTCTCCGCCATTATTTTTTGAAGGGTCAAGCGAGTGCGCTTTTGCAATGTCTGAAAAAGAAGAGCTGCCATCAACTATTTGAGACTTTAATTCAGAAAGAAAAGATTTTGTTTTTTCTTTTGCGGCCGCTCCTGGTTTTATAGGAATTTGTAGGTGTCGAACCTTGGCCATCATGGGCAAGGCCGGGAGGCTGTCTTTATATGTTTTATAAAACTCTTTCACTTCGGATCTCGTGACGACAACCGCGCTTAAAAGCTGTTGTTGATATCGTTCAGAAATCATCCGGTCTTTCATGTCGTACCAAAACTCACGCCTAAAATCTTTTATAGACTGGCCAAGTGCGTCTTCCGCCCGGCTTTCGCCTCCAGCCTGGGCAACCAACATTTGTATTTGTTGATCCAGCGCCTGGTTTACTTCTTTTTCGTCCACAACAATAGAGTCTAACTCAGCCATTTCAAGCATAATTTTTTGGTCTACCATGGACTGAATAACAGAGTTTTGTAACCGAACAAAAGCATCCGGGTTTGTTCTGGGGTCTATTTTGTTTTGAATAGCCGCCATGTTTACCATTTGGATTAAGTCGCTTTTTAAAACAACGTGATCCTCAACGATTGCCGCAACACCATCTATGTATTGAGCGTCTCCCCGAGAAAAGGAAAAGGAAACAATGAAAATAAATAATATTATTTTACAGGTCATTTTTTATTGATAGTTTGAATTAATAAATAAGTTTGATTGTTTTTTTAAGCTGTCCAACAGATTGGCTGCCAATACCACTCGCCTCTGTTTTAAAAGTCTTTGATAAATTTTATCATAAACATCTTCTAGCCCCACCTTGCTGCCCTTTGTGTGCTTGTTTATAATCTTAATAACGTGGTAGCCGCCCGCGGTACGTATGGGGCCAACAACAGCTCCTTTGTTGTTTTTAAAAATTGCGATATCTAACTCCTTCAACAAAAAACCCTTCATCACGGTTTTTTGTTCAACCCTATAAGTATCAAAAAGTTCATCAGTTGTATCTAGTGTTTGTTTTTTTAATAACTTTGATCGAATTAACCGCGCGTCTAAATGCTTATTTGTAAAAAAATGATAAACATACGCTTCATCATTTTGCCGAATAAACCCAAACGGGTTTTCATCATAATATTTTCGAATATCAGAATTAGATATTGCAATACTGTTTGATGCTTTTGTTTGAAGATAAGCCCCTATCACAATTTTTTTGTAATAACGGTCCCTTTCACCTGAAAGGCGACTATCCTTAAGGAGCCCGTCCCCCAGCGCCGCATCAAAATAAAGAGCGTTGTCCACCCAGTTGTGGATAAAGTTTTTGATCTGTTCACCTGTCCGGTTTTCGGGATGTAAATCTTTTTCAAGTTTTTTAACAGTTAATACTTGATCATTAACTCGAGCCAAAACAACAGAGTTGTCTTTTTCCCGAACAGAACAAGATGCTAAAAAACAACAAACACCAATGGTTAAAGTATTTTTCAAGACCCGTAAATTACTCGTTTTTTTTGTGTAAAAACAAACGTGAGCATTTCAATAATAATCGCATAGATGAACCAATTCCAGCAGAAGAAAAAGACACAGACAGCTTCCCTGTTTTTGTTTTGCTAAAAGCGTGATTTACGCTTTCTGAAGCGCTGAACCTATCAAAAGATGAAAACAACATATCAAGAGACGAATATGGCCCGGTGTCGTCCAAAACAAGAACAACGCGCGTCCCATCAATAGACAACCTAGAAACAGATGTGTTTTTAAACAAGACCCGAGCTTCAGCAATGAACAATAAATTTTTTGTTTCAACCGGCATAGGCCCAAAACGATCGCTTAATTCATTTTTTATTTTTAAAATATCTTTGGTTGTTTTGGCTCGAGAAAAATGATTATAAAACTCCAATCTCTGGGTCGGGTTTTCTATATAACTTTCATTTATGAGCGCATCTTCGCCGAATGCAATGTTTGGATAACGAACATCGTCGCTGTTTTCCTTAATTAAACCCACCTCTGATTTTAAAAGGTTACAATACATCTCAAACCCAACAGATGAAATATGTCCACTTTGTTTATATCCAAACAGGCTTCCCGCACCGCGAATTTCAAGGTCCTTCATAGAGATGTCATACCCAGACCCAAGAGACATATATTGTTCAAGTGTTTTCAGTCGTCGGTGAGCGCCCTGCTCGAGTTGTTTTTTTGGAACGAGCAACAAGCAATGAGCCTGGTTTTGTCCTCGGCCCACACGACCGCGTATCTGGTATAACTGAGAAAGCCCAAAATTTTGAGCATCATTAACAATAATACAGTTGGCGTTTGTTACATCCAGCCCGGATTCAATTATTGTCGTGCAGGCTAGAATATCAATTCCGCCATTAAAAAAAGATAATATTCTGGGCTCTAATTCTTTACTGCTCATTTGTCCGTGTATATTTTCAACTACGGCGCTAGGAAAGGCGTTCCGAAGCTTGTGTGTTAAAAAAGACAACCCATCAACTTTGTTGTGCAAAAAATAAACCTGCCCACCCCTTGATAGTTCGCGTTCAATATATGCGCCAATGGCGTCCCAGTCAAAATAGCGCACAGTTGTTTCAATGGGTTTTCTTGATTTTGGGGGCGTTTGGATAAGGCTTACATCCCGAATTCCAACAAGGGATTGTTGAAGTGTCCGCGGAATAGGCGTTGCGGACAAAGTTAAAACATCCACCTGCTGTTTCATGCTCCTTATTTTTTCTTTGTGGCTCACGCCAAATCGATGCTCCTCGTCAATCACAAGAAGCCCAAGTTCAGGAATAACAACGTCTTGCGATAAAACTCGATGTGTGCCAATTAAAACATCTATCTCTATTTTTTGCAACAAAGACAAGGTTTTTAGTTGTTCTTTTTTGGTTTTAAAGCGAGAAAGCAAGTCGATTTTTATTCCAAGTGGCCCCAGTCTCTCTGTGCACGTAATAAAGTGTTGATCCGCAAGAATAGTTGTTGGACACAAGAAAACAGACTGCTTTTTTGACAACACAGATTTCATTATCGCCCGTAGGGCAACCTCAGTTTTTCCAAAACCAACATCTCCACAAATTAATCGATCTACGGGGTTTTCTTTGTCCATGTCGCTTAAAACGTCGTTAATCGCCTTTTTTTGATCCAATGTTTCAACAAAGGGAAACGAACCGGCCAGCGCCCCATCTAAATCATTTTCACGTGAATATTGAAAAAACCTCTTCTTTTTTTTGTTTGCGTATAATTCTATTAGCTCTTTTGCCACAAGACGAACGGCTTTTCGCGTTTTTGAAACGTCTGACAACCACTTCTTTGATCCTAAAAAAGAGACCACAGGGTCTTTCTTTGACCCGACGTATCGATGGATTAAATCCATTTTTTCTATAGAGACAAAAACGCGCGCATTGTTTGCATACTTAATCTCTATAGACTCTCTGGTGCCCGACGTGCCGCTTTGTATGGTTAAGCCTAGAAAAACACCCACTCCAAACAACCGGTGGACAACATAGTCTCCCACACCAAGACTAGATATATCATTTAGGGTTAACTGTTCGCGTTGTTCCGATGATTTAGGTGCCCATTTTTGAATGGACCATTTTTTATTCAAAATATCTGACGAGGCAAGGACGCTTATTTTACAAAAAGTAGAGAAAAACCCCCTTTGTATATTTCCACCTACCCACAATGCGTTTTTAAACTCACCGCCTAAAATACTTCTCTCGCTTTCGTTTCCAACAATATATAAACCACCTAACGCACTAAGGGCGCCGCTCTTTATCTGGGATATTCTTTTTGTCAAAAGGCGACTTTTAAAATGAACAGGCAAACATCCCAAATTCACAACGCTCTCATCGGGGCCTCGGCATAGACCAATCCCGTCGTTGCGATGAACATAATCAACAACAATGGAAGAATCGGCATAGTCGATAATATTTATATAATCATCGACAGATGCAGCAGAAGCGAATCCCTTAATATTAAGCCTGGTAATTGTTTTTGTGGTTAATTGTGTTGATGGATCAAAAATAAAGACGTTTTCTACTTTGTCAAAATCAAAGACCACGCGGACGGGGAGTCTAAAATATATGGGAAAAATGTCTAGTATATCACCCCTCCAGGCAAAGTCTTTCGGCTCGGTCACGGTGTCCGTTTTTTTAAACCCCCAAGAATACAACCGGTCAATAACGTCATCTCGGTCCATAGTGTTGCCGGGAGAAATAGACATTGACGAAAACGTCGAAGACGAATTAATTGAAATGTTTTTTTCTTCCAAGGATGTGCGAGTTGCCACACACACATAAAACGATGTGTTTTCCGATAATTTTATAAGCACCTCTTCACGATAGCGCTCACTTTCAATATTAAAACCCGGAACTTTTTCGCTTAAGTCGGGTGTTGGGTAAAAGAGAAATCGATCCGGTCCAAGACCAATAGCTAACAAGTAAAAAGAATAGGCCGCTTTTTCGTTTTTAAATAATATAAAAACATTTGTTTTTAATTTTTGTGCCGCAACATAAAGAAACAACGCCGCAGCGTCAGCGGTTAATTGATTAAGGGATGTGCCGCTCCCAAAGTCTTCAAACAAGCTATCTGGAAAAACAGAATAAATACAGGCACCATTGACGGTTGTTTCACGTGAAACCACGGGCTACCTAGACAGGTTTACAAGAAGAATAGAAATATCTGCCGGGGTGACACCCGATACCCGCATTGCCTGCCCAAGTGTTTCTGGGCGGACAAAAGAAAGTTTTTCCACCGCCTCGTTAGAAAGGCCAGCAAGCCCACCATAGTCTAGCTTATTAGAAATTATTAATGATTCGTTTTTTTTGTGTTTCTCCAAATCGTTTAAGTGGCGCTTGATATATCCCTCATATTTTATTTCAGCCTCGATATCAAGCAACAGCTCATTAAATGACCACTTCGGTAGCGTCCCGCCGTGTGATAAAAAAGTATCTGGAAAATCAAAAATTGAACACTCGGGCCGCTTTAAAACAGTCTTCGCCGGTGTTGGGTGATTAATTTTAATATTGTTTTGAAGGGAATCCGGGCTTATTGACACATTAAGATTGTTTAAAATTGTTTGTTTTTTTATTAGTCTGTTTCTTGTTTGAGATAGGGCGCCAACACTTAAAAGAGAGAGTTTTTCAGCAACATCAATCAGGCGCTCATCTGTGTTAGAATATCGGAGCATCAGCCTGTATTCGGCCCTAGATGTAAACATCCGATAGGGCTCCAGGGTGTCCTTTGTAATTAAATCATCTATCATTACCCCCACGTAAGACGAAGAGCGAGACAAAACAAGATTCTCCACGCCAGAAACGGTTAACGAAGCATTAATCCCGGCAATAAGCCCTTGGGCTGCCGCCTCTTCATACCCGGACGTGCCATTGACCTGCCCAGCAAGAAATAATCCTGATACATCTTTTGTTTCTAGGGTTGCCCCGAGTTGTGCTGGTGGGAAAAAATCATATTCTATAGCATAACCGGGTCTTAAAAACTCCACAAGACCCAAGCCCGGTATTGTTTTTAAGGCGCTCAACTGAACACCTTCTGGAAGGCTTGTGGAAAACCCATTTAAATATATTTGATCAGAGTTTTTCCACTCTGGTTCAAGAAAAAGCATATGTGACCGGTGATGAGAAAAACGATGAACCTTATCCTCTATTGATGGGCAGTATCTTGGGCCCACCCCAGTAATCTCCCCAGAGAACATGGGCGAACGGCCGACGTTTTCTTTAATGATATTGTGTGTTTCTTTGTTGGTGTGAAGTGTATGACAAGGGTCATTTGGGGGGCTAAAGTTGTGCGTTTGATAGGAAAATGGCACGGGAAATTCATCACCAAGGGCAACGCTTGTCTTGTTCCAGTCAATAGAGTTTTTGTTCAGCCTGGGTGGAGTTCCTGTTTTTAGGCGTCCGGTCCTAAATCCAAGAGCCTTAAGAGATTCGGTAATTCCAACGGACCGATCTTCCCCCATTCTTCCTGCTAAAATTTTTCTTTCACCCACATGTATTAATCCGGATAAAAACGTACCACACGTTAAAACGACTGTTTTTCCAAAAACAGAAGAGCCGTCACGCAGAGAAACACCGGAAACCGCGTAGCTGTCCACCAAAAGCTCAACCGCCTCACCCACGAGAACATCAATGTTTTTATTATGCAATATGGCAGACATCACAAGGGTCTCATACTGGCGTTTATCAACCTGCGCACGCGGAGACCAAACGGCCCGACCCTTAGACTTGTTTAAAATTTTAAACTGTAAACCAGACTTGTCGGCCAGGCTTCCCATAAGGCCTCCCAACATGTCAATTTCGCGAACCATTTGACCCTTAGCCAAACCCCCAATTGCTGGATTACAAGACATTCTCCCAATGGCTTTATTATCCATTGTGATCATTAAGACCGAACAGTTCAGTTTTGCCGCTATGTTGGCCGCCTCAACACCGGCGTGCCCACCCCCCACAACAATAATATCATATTTGGTTTTTTGTTTCACGTGAAACTATTTACCAACACAAAAACTGGAAAACACCTTGTTTAAAATATCATCGACAGTTGTTTTTCCCAGAAGCGCATCTATGTGGTCAATAGATTCCCGAAGCTCAAATGCAACAATCTCTAGTTCTGGGCTATCTTCGTTTAAATGTTTTAAGGATGTTTTTAAACTGTTTGCACAGTCTGTAGTTGCAACTTTCTGCCGCCTTGTTGTTAAAACGACGCCTGAATAAGATGTGTTTTTTGAAATAAGTTTTTGTGTAATAACCTTTTTTAGATCGGCAACCCCATCGCCCAACAAAGCAGAAACGGGAATAATGTCAGTCAGGTTTTTCGGCGGGGCAGCAAGGTCTACCTTATTAAAAACGATAACCGTATTATTTGTTTGTGTTTTTGCGGCAACATCGCCTTCGCTGGTTACAACATTTATTAGAAGGTCTGCATTTTTCATTTCATCATATGACCTTTTAATTCCCGCAGATTCAATGCCGCTACTCGCGCTGCGAATCCCGGCTGTGTCTATAAGTGTGACCGGAATTCCACCCAACACAATATCGGCCTCCACAGTGTCCCGGGTGGTGCCGGGCACATGGCTGGTAATGGCGCGGTCTTTTTCAAGGAGCGCATTAAGCAGGGTAGATTTCCCCACGTTGGGGTTGCCGTAAATTACAACACGGGCTCCGTGATTGAATAGGCGTCCACCTGCGTAAGACGCAATAAGGTTTTCGCAAGATAATATGTTGTTATTAATGGTCTTATGGGATTTGATAATTAAATTTGGTATTAAAGATTCGTTTTCAGAAATATCAAACTCAAATTCAAGTTCCGCTAAAACACCAGCGACAGACTCCCTTATTGTGTTTAGTTTTTTTGAAAGAGACCCGGATAATATTTTGCTATTTATATTAGCGGCCTCAATAGATCGTGATTCTATAAGCCTTGACACAGATTCCGCCTGAATCAGATCTAGCTTACCGTTCAGAAAGGCCCTTTTTGTAAATTCACCGGGGTCTGCAAGGCGAGCGCCAAAACTACAAATAGTAGAAACAATTTGATCAACTATAATTGGATTTCCGTGGCAGGAAATTTCTAAAACATCCTCACCAGTATATGAAAAGGGAGCCTTAAAAAAGGTAAAGACAGCGTCGTCTAAAGTATTACCGGCATTATTATAAACCGAAGACAGCGTGGGTCTTCGATGTGAAAAAGAAGACCTTCTTTTACATAGTTGTTTTGTTAGTTTTGTTGAAAGACTACCGCTAACCCGAACGACTGAAACTCCACCATACCCGGGCGGCGTAGCTGGGGCAACAATGGTGTCGGGTATCATTATGCTGTAGCGGTTTCTGCTGGCGGTATAAGTTTTTGTTGTACGATTGTTAGCACATTAAATAGGGTATAGTATAGGTTTAACCCAGAAGGAAAAGAGTTAAAAATAAGAAAGAAAAAACCGGTCATAAAATATTGCATGGTTTTTTGCTGGGGTTGTTGGGCGGCCCCACCGCTCATCATACGTTGCTGGATAAACATGGACACAACCATCAGAATTGGTAAAATTGCCACATGGGATCCGTAAATGGGAATTGAAAAAGGAAGCGTAAACACAGCGTCTGGAACAGAGAGGTCTTTGATCCACCAAACAAAGGGCTCGGCTCGCAATTCAATTGTAGTTCTAAAAACCTGGAAAAGAGCGAACAGCAGAGGCATTTGAAGCATCATTGGTAAGCACCCACCCAAAGGGTTTACCCCTTTTTCTTTGTAAAGCTTCATGGTGGCCTGATTGAGTTTTTGCGGGTTGCTGCCGTGTTTCTCTTTCAGCGCCGCTATCTCCGGTTGTATTTGCTGCATTGCGGCCGTTGACTGATAGCTTTTCTTTGTTAGCGGATAAACTAGAAGTTTAACAGCAAACGCAAACAATATTAAAACATATCCATAGTTGGGAATGATGTTGTGGAGCTTTTTAAGAACAAAAAGGACCCCCTTTGAAATGGGTCGAATAAACCCCCACCCGAAATTCATCGTTCGCTCAAGTTCTCGATTAATTGCTTTAACCTTGTCATACTCCAGAGGCCCAAGATAAAGGGATAAGGCCGTAGGTTCTTTAGCGGGAAAAGAAAGCGCTATATCATAAGCGTCTCGGCCATCATTGTGTCCACCCATAAAAGCAGCAACCACATCACTAGGGTTGTCTGGGATGAGTGATGTAATAAAATATTTTGTTCGCACAGCCACCCAGTCAGTTGCACCATTAAAGCTTGTTGATTCTGATTCTCCTTCTTTGATCTTAAGATCAACGAGTTCCCCGCCCTGGTAGATAAATGATTTAAAATAAACAAGGTCGTCTTTTTCGTTTTCTTCCGAAGGCACCAGACCTCCGTACCAACCAACAGAATATGCGCCACCAAAAATGCTCTGTGCAACATTGTCCATATCGATAGAAACATCAATCAAATAGGAATCGGGGTAAAAGGTTAGGGTTTTTACAATTGTTTTTCCCGGAAAAACATCAATAGAAAACTCCAGGGACTGTGGTCGATATATTTCACCACCAGAAAAGGAATCGGCATACCGCCAAGGGCCAAATAAATTTATACTTTCCCCGTCGAGGTCTTTAAATCTGATAGACAGGTTTTCTTTATTTCTTCCATTAATCAAGCCGACACCCAGGCTATCTTTATTTAAGTAGTTTTTAAAGGAAAAAGAAAGAAATGAACCACCTCCGTTAGATGACACAACCGCAGTGTAAAGTTCATTTTCAACCGTAATGATTTTTTCCTTGGCCGACCAAAGAACACCGGATGTTTCATTAGTTAATGGTGAAATAGGCTCTGCATTTTTCTTGACTGCTATCTGTTCCGCGGGCGCCTGGCGCACGGTGTCTTCCGCGCTTTCTACGGTGGGCAATGGCGGACCCTGTGGGGGCGGCGCAAAGATTTCCATATATTTTGGCGTAAAGATTAAAACAATCGCAATTAAGAAAAATGCGAGTAATGTATTTCTATCCATATTTTATTTAACGGGGTCATAGCCGCCATCATTAAGAGGGTGGCATTTTGAAATTCGTATTAGAATTAATTTAAGACTATTGAAAAACGTTTTTGATTTAAGGGCGTCAAGCGCGTACTGGGAGCAAGTAGGGTAAAACCGACACTGTCTACCGAACACAGGGGAAAGAAACAACCTGTATCCTTTTACGATGTAAACGATCAGCCTCCTAAAAAGGAGGTCAATTACCCCCAGTACAGCCATAATAGAAAAGCCCCCTAGAGCGCAATGCGTTTACGGCCCTTTTTACGTCGACGACGCAACACAGACTTACCGCCCACAGATGACATCCGCAACCTAAAGCCGTGCTTGTTTTTTCTCTTTCTATTGCTTGGTTGATATGTTCGCTTCATTTTTTCTCCAAAAAAGCCCGGGAAATTACAAAACCGAATCAAACATCACAAAATTTAAAAGCAAAAGAAAAATGTTTATAAAACAGCAGTTAGGACTTGAATTATATAGTCTAGTTGCGCCTAAATTACAACATATATTAACCTGTGGACAACTTGTGGATAACTGTAAAACATGACGCACGATAAATTATGGCGGGCCGTTTATAAAGAATTGGCCGAAATGCTTCCCGCCCACGCAATAAACACGTGGTTTGAGCCCATTTCACCCATTGCTCTATCTGAAAAAGAGCTGGTACTAGAGGTTCCAAATCAATTTTTTTATGAGTGGATTGAATCTCACTATAAACACAATTTAGTCAGTGCGCTGTCCAAGACACCGGCGAACGATGTCGGTTTTAAGTTTATAGTGTCGGCGAAAGAAACAGATCTATCCAAGAATATCGACCCACAACCAAAACAGAAAAAACCAAACAGTCTTTTTGCGCCTCTATTAAATAATAATTATTCCTTTGAAAAATTTATTGAAGGCTCAAATAATCAATTTGCTAAAAATGCCGCTATCTCTGTGGCGGGCGACCTGGGCAAAAGTTCGTTTAATCCCCTTATTGTTTATGGAGGTGTTGGGCTAGGAAAAACACACCTAATACATTCAATCGGCAACGCGGTTCTCAAAGAAAACCCATCGGCTAATGTTGTATTGGCAACCAGCGAAAAATTCACCCTAGACTTTGTGAACAGCCTACGGAAAAACAAAACGGTTGAGTTTGCAAAACAATACCGCAGTGCGGATGTGTTACTTATTGACGATATTCAATTTTTTCGAGGGAAAGAACAAACTCAGGAACAATTTTTTCACACATTTAACGAACTCTATCAGGCAGGTAAACAAATTGTATTAACCGCAGATAGATACCCGGCTGAGATGCAGGGACTCCAAGATCGCCTGTTGTCAAGATTCCAATCCGGACTAGTGGTAGATATCCAGCCGCCGGATTTTGAAATGAGGGTTGCAATCCTAATGGAAAAGGCAGAACAAAACGGAGTAGACCTTTCTTACGATATATTTGAATTTATTGCTACGCACATTAAAAGCAACGTACGCGACCTGGAAGGAACCATCATCCGAATCCTTGCCCGCTCTTCATTAATGAACCAAGAGATTGACCGCAACCTAGTACGCGATGTTGTGAAAGAAAGAGCTGGAAAAATGATCACAGGAGACCTTACGGTAGAAGACGTAGTTCGACGCGTTTCTGAGGTTTCCCATGTACCAGAAAAAGAAATTGTGGGAAAAAGCCGAAAGATGGAAATTGCAGAAGCTCGCCAAATTTCCATGTATCTTTGTAGGAACATCATTGGAACGTCTCTTAATAATATAGGAGTATATTTTGGAGGAAGAGACCACACCACCGTTATGCATGCTGTAAAAACCATTGATAAAAAGCAGGAAAAGATTGAGAGAATTGGCAAAATGGTTCATACTTTAAAACAAGAAATGAGTCTTACAATAGCGTAACCATGAAAAAGGCTTATAATGAAAATCTATTTCTTGCCATATTTTTTATTGTGGGCTATATTAAAACACCTTTGGCGAGACCGAATCTATACACGTTCTCTATAAAAGTGGCCCGCATACCAATAGAGCCCAAGCATTAAAATTAATAAACAACCAATAACAAGGAGTATTGTTATGAGAAAAGCGATCGCTTTTTTAACTGTCTTTGTAATGAGTATTTCACTGTTTGCCCAGACTGATGTGGCAAAATACGGGGACAAGGGCGCACCACCAGAAGTGCGTATACCGCAGACCTGGCACTCTAACAACAGCAGAACAGAAGACTTTACAGTCGTATTGTTTGACTCTTACGGTGACGGTTGGGACTGGGCAGGCAGCACCAACTCACTTGACCTTTTGGTCAATGGCGTGACTGTCTTAGCAGGAATCACAATGGATGCCGGTGGGACATCAGACCCATTTCCTTTCGCCGTAGATGATGGAGACTTAGTACAAACTATTTTTAATGAGAATGCTTCATATGCAAGTGAAAACTCCTATGCGATTTATGATCACCTGGGAAACATTGTAATAGAGGACGGACCACCACCAGTAGGTGTTAGTTTTACAGTGTCTATTTCCAGCGATGTTCCCGGTTGTATGACAGCCGCGGCCTGTAATTACAATGCCGACGCAACAGCAGATGACGGATCCTGCTGTCTTACAAATTGCACAACAATTGCAATGGGCGGAGGGTCTTGGATTACGGAAACATCCTGGGAAATCACCGACGCAACAGGCGCCGTAGTTGCTAGTGGCGCAGGCGCAGAAAGTTCAGAATTTTCCTGTCTTGATGATGGGGACTATACAGCAACCGGTGCGGACTCTTATGGAGACGGCTGGAATGGAAATATGCTAACTGTAACCGATGATGATGGTACAGTTTGGCTTTCTTGGGAAGGACCAGGTGCTGAATTGGCAGGCGGTGAATCAGCGTCAGTAACATTTACAGTTGGCGTACCACCACCAGCAGTATTCTTTTCTGAATTTGCAGAAGGGTCAAGCTATAATAAATATTTTGAAATATATAACGGAACAGGATCCGCTGTGGATCTGGCCGACTACCTTGTTCTTGGG
>Ga0187833_10004388_pt1 | contig 13828 bp, 7 predicted proteins | sample ETNtaG_37_FD_167968 | JGI IMG/M metagenome (GOLD analysis project Ga0187833, IMG submission 167968) | Marine microbial and viral communities from oxygen minimum zone, Eastern Pacific Ocean - ETNP2014_SV_400_PacBio MetaG (Illumina Assembly) | ecosystem: Environmental > Aquatic > Marine > Hypoxic... | reverse complement strand
AACAAGCCGGATGCGGTAGTTCCGCACGTCCGGTTCGATGAGGGGGATGTGGAAACGGAGTGATGCCAGACTCTACGTTGTCGTTACCACCGCGCCACATCTCTACTCTACACACAGCGGAGATCTTCCTGATTAGTCAAGCTGCCCGTTGCCTAATTGACAATTTTGAGCCGGAGCAGACATCCGATTCCTCTCAATACTGGCGATTCCACCGACCATTGGCCGAAAGCGCACGTGGTGTCGCTTCCCAGCGCTGATGCTTTAGTGGAAGCAGGTGAGGTCCTATTTGGCACTGAAAAGGCGCGGAATTTCCCGCCTGCACCCGGAGCCCATGTGATCTGCGCCAACAAGAGCGTAACAGTTTCCCGTCCGAAGACCGGGAAACCCGATCCATGTAAACAAGAGGCTTACGGTGTATGGGCTTACATCGCTCTTTCTATCACCAGAGATGGAGACAACTCTGCAGACCTGTTCATTGAAGACGCCGGGGTATGGATGGACAATGATAGTGAGTCCATGTTGGATGCTTTTCTCGATAAGCATAGGCAGAATGTGGTCAACTCAATTGTTGCCTGCGGCGAAGACCAGGGCGTGCCTTACGAGCGCACCTATATAAGCTATGCCAGGGTCATAATGAAACCCGGATATGTGGGCACGGCCTTGACGGTGGCGCCATATATTACCCTTGCCAAGAAAGCCATACCCCAAAGAGCCACACTAGAAGACGGTTTTTCCGCCTTGACCACCATGACCCTTTCTGACTGGAAGAAGCAAATAGTTTGACTTGTAATCGGAAACCGGATAACCGATGGGCTACTCAGACGCTAAGCTTGTCGGTGCATCCAGCGAATCGTCGCACCGCAGCTATCGGCTTGCCTTTGGCAAACACCCGCTTGAGCCGCTTACTCGTACTATTCCCACAAGTCTCACATAACAGCACAAGTTAACGCACTTGCTTGGATATTGGCAGGACCATCGATCGCCTTGTGTTTGCCGCAGGCGTGGGCTAAATTGTGCCTCCCTGAACTTCGTGCTAACGGATGACGTTAGTGCGCGGAGCATCAAAATGAATCTACGAGTCGGCATGAGCGGATTCAGTTACAAGGAGTGGAAAGGTACGTTTTACCCCGAGAAACTGCCTGACCGAGAAATGCTGCAGTTCTACGGAACGCGCCTGACTGCAGTCGAAATCAACAACACATTCTATAGAATGCCCAAACGAGAGGCGTTGTCTTCGTGGGCCTCCCAGGTACCCGACGACTTCAAATTCGTGATCAAGGCTTCTCGCCGGATCACGCACTTCAAACGACTCAAGGAAGCCGAGAAGCCTATGGACTACTTACTGTCCAACACGGCAGATCTGGGTGACACCCTCGGCGCCCTGCTCTTTCAGTTGCCACCGAACATGAAAAAGGACCCAGAGCGCCTCTCTGCTTTCCTTGAGCTGGTTCCGGATGTCGTGCACTCAGCCTTCGAGTTCCGTCATGAGACTTGGTTCGATGAATCAGTGTTTCAGCTCCTCAGCGAACACAACTGCGCGCTCGTCCATGCAGATGGCGAGGACTCCAAATGCCCACTGGTGTCGACGGCCGATTGGGGATATCTCAGGCTTCGCCGCGCCGGGTACGATCGTCAGGCACTCGACCAATGGCACCAGAGAATCACCGACATGAAGTGGCGCGAGTGTTTCGTGTTCTTCAAACATGAAGATGAGGGTGCGGGGCCCAAATTGGCCATGGGTTTTGCAGCGCGACAGTAGCCTTAACCGACCTGTTGGCGATCCTGCAATTCCGAGCGACTACACGACACCGACTGAGATACTCATAGCCTAAGATCTCTTCATTTCAGGCATACTGCCATAGGTTAGGGCTCGCCATATCCACTCAACCGGTCCGAATTTGAAGATGGTCAGCCACCAGTCCGAGAAGAATAATTGAAACAGCCAGATGGCTAGGACGATGACATAGAGCATCCATCGATCCAATTCACCCACCAGGGCAAGTCCTGCCCCCGTGAAGATCAGCATGCAGATAAAGGAGTGGGACAGGTAGTTGGTCAATGCCATGCGCCCCACTGCAGCAAGCTTGTTAGTCCGCCAGGATAATAAACCTTTCCTGCAAACGAGCATAACCAACGCGAGATAACCGGCCGCCATGCCCAGGCGACCGATGTGATACGTCGGTTTCATAAAGGCAAATGCAACGAGGACATCGAAGTCACTAACTACCGTTCGTATGACCTCGTACAAATTGACCGACAAACCAATGGCAAAACCTAAAATGGCTATCCTGGTATAGAAAGCGATGGACCTGCCCGCACTCAGCACATCAGCTTTGTATAGAGCCATGCCTATGAGCATCATTGCCAGCGCATCTGCCAACATGAAGACGGGTAACTGAAAGGTATAAAGCTCGGGCAGTTTCTTCACAATCTTCATCCAGACCGAAGCGTAGCTATCCCGTCGGATACGCAGCTCTTCCTCTATCGCATCATCTTCAGGTGCAAAGTCACGCTTGAAATCATTCCAGGTTCTTATCCCCTCACGCAATTCTGCGGTTGTCTCTGTCTGAGCATCAGAACTGTTCACGTAATCTCTTATGATGCTCAAACCAGCGCCCATAACCAGGTACTGCAACGACATGAGAATGATCAGGACAGTCGCCGCTGTCAGCAGCCAGCGTGATGTCTGGTTTCGAACAACAAAGAGTATTGCACCAGACACAGCATAGGTAACGAGAATATCGCCATCCCATAGCAATACCACCACATCGATAAGGCCTAGAATCAGCAGCAAGAAGTTTCTCTTGTAATGAACTAGCGCACCCTTGGCCCTGCTTCCTGTGGTAAACAACACGACACCGGCACCGAACAGTATTGAGAACAGGCAACGCATGGATCCCTCGAAAAGAACATCAACCGTCGCCCATGTGAAAAAGTTCAGTCCTGTGGTTGCACCATCTATTGCGGGATTGAAATAGGCTGCACTGGGCAGGCCAAAACCAAGAATGTTGAGCAGGAGAATTCCTAACAGAGCAAATCCTCTTAATACGTCCAACGAGATGATTCTTGATGCTCAGAAGTCGGTGCAGCTACGATGGTCTCGTTCATTTTGTCTCTACATCATTGTTTCAGCGGAACAGACCTTAAACTACCGGATAGCCTCTTTCCAGACAAAAAGACGGGTTGCCTCAGCGTTGATTGAAATACTTCCCCATGTGATCGGTGTCGCCATTTGGATCGTCTCAATCTGTGTACGAGAGCCGGACACTGAATTAAGTAAGCTGACGATAGTCGGAAAAGCAGAGTCAAGATAATGCCCGTTATTGTGATGCTGGTGATAAATCGTCGCATACGTCAGATCAGTACCTGCTAAGGGAAGTCAGGTATAAGGCGGACAGAGCTCTTAGCAATGTCATCCCCTTTGCAACGATCTCTCTACTTTGCAGGAGTCTTGAAACATAACAGTCAACCTATTGATATTTATTGATATTCATCTACCCCCCCGTTCTAGATACAATCCGCGCTGCGAAGTAACGGAAGAACTGATCAGCAAGCCCTGCTCTGATTGGTTTGCGGAAACGCTTGTGTAGGTATAATATGTTGGAGCGTTTGCCAGCACCTTGGCGCAAGGGCAGTGGAATCCTGATGTATACCACCTGCCCGCGCATAATCAGACTCTAAGAATAGACGGGGTGTCATATGTCTATCCAATCTCTCATTCTCCATCCCGAGACCGTCTGTCTCGCCTTTACTCACTTGATAGCCGATAGCACGCCCAAATGTGACGGTGACCCATGGGAAGCCGACATTAAAGGGACGTTATCTAAACACCTGCTGACACTTCTCGGTGTTGCCGTATTAGCTGTACCCACGGCCGCCACGAACGCAGAGGAGACCGAGTGGATCGAGGAAATCATCGTCACTGCAGAGAAGCGTGAGGAGAACATCCTGGAAGTGCCGATCACCATGTCTGCGTTCAACGACAGGTTGATCGAAGAGCTGGGTATAACCAACTCACTTGACCTGGAGCAGCTTGTTCCCGGGCTGCAATTTGGAAGTGCCTCCCTGCAGCAGCGTAGTGACGGTCAAGGCACGACCATCCGCGGCATCGGTACGCAAAGTGCGCGGGAACTGCACAGTGACCTGGCAGTGGCGGTGTATGTGGACGGCGTGTATACCGTCGATACCTACGGGTTGGCTCCCAACCTTTTTGATGTTGAAAGGGTCGAGGTTGCCCGCGGCCCCCAAGGCACGCTGAATGGTCGCAACTCCATCGCTGGTTCCATTAGCTTTCACAGCAAGAGGCCGACAGATACCTGGGATGCTGATGTGTTGGCAGAATTTACTGACCAGACTACCCAGCGTTACAACGTCGCGTTTGGCGGTCCCATAACGGATTCGATTAGTTTCCGCATCAACGGTGGAGTCTATGGTGGGGATGGCGCTCAGGAGAATACCGGTATCGGCAAAGATATCGATGAACCCGATGAGACCACCTTCTCGCCTCAACTGCGTTTCAAGAACGACCGTTTTGATATCAACTTCAAGTACTTAAACGTCCAGGACAAAGGCTCCGAAGCCTTTCTGGTTCGTTTCGCGGATATCGCTCGAAACAACCCCGATCAGGGGAATTGGTTCCTCAATGACAGGCCCATGCCGTCCCTTACCAGCTGCAGCAATCCACCGATAACTGGTTTGATCGGTGGGAATGTCTTTCGCTCCGAGCCCCTGACTGCGAAAATAATCTGCAGCGACCTCGAGAATAAGATAGCGAGCAACCGGAACGGCGTTCAGGACAGTGAGACCGACAGATATACATTGAATTTCGATTGGAACATAACCGATACACTGACTTTGCGTTACACCTATGGGGAGTCCGAGACACGAACGACTGCCTCCCAGGATGGTGATGGAACCGACCGGGTTGGCAGTGCCGCGGATCCCAGTATTCCCTCTGACCTTGATGCAGGGGCGCAGGTTGATTGTTTTGATGATGGCGTTCTGATGGGTGAAGTGGACTGCTGGACCGCTCAAGGGGCGGAGTTCTCGGACACCGACAATATACATGCCTTCACCAACGAGGAGAGTTCCCACGAGCTACAACTGGTATCCAACTTCGACGGTCCCCTTAACTTTGTTGTCGGCTATTACATCTACGAGAACGAAACGTTCTTCGATCAGGGCGGCTTTGACTACGCCAACCCACTCAGATTCGTTGATGCGGATGCCGCAGCCGTGGCCGCCTCGCCCATTTTTGGCGAGACTGTGGTAACGAGTTGTCAGTCGTACCTCGATGACTTTTTCATCCCGGCGTTCGGAGATCCGGCTACCGGAATCGTGTTTGGCAGCTTCGGCGTGGGGTGTCCTACAGGTGGTGACAACCTGAGAAGCAGTTCTTTCTTCAGTTCGACGACATCCGATACCAAAGCGGCATTCGCGAACGTCGAGTACCAGCTAACCGACGAGTGGAATATTGCGGTCGGTTTGCGTTGGACGGAAGATGAGAAGAAACGAACTGCGGTCATACCGGCCGATCTCGTTGCTGCCGCAGGGGACGTTGCCGTCGGCACGGTGCCGAATAGCATTTTTGTAGGGGACTTCTTTGGCACTGGCGTACCAGTCGTATTTACAGGCAGTGCGGGGACGCCGACGCCAACAACATGGGACCAGGTCATCGGCCATGTCAGCCTCGAATACACGCCTGAAGACAACCTGATGTATTACGGGCGCATCTCTACCGGCTATCGTGCCGGTGGATTCAATTGGCAGTTCCTGGATAACAAAGACAGCTTTGATGAAGAGGAGTTGACCAACTACGAAGTCGGTGTGAAAGGCCTCTTTCTGGACAACCGCCTGCAACTCACCACCGGCCTTTTCTACCAGGATTTTGAGAATTACCAGCTCACGGCTAACCAACCGGTTGACGAGAGATTTATTGACCCAACGGATAGCACATTTCTCCGTGAACACACCATCAACGTCGGTAGTAGTACCACGATATGGGGCTTCGAGGTGGAAGGCGTTTATTACCTGACTGAGCGCTGGCGGATTTCCGGGTATTACAATTATCTCAACTCCGAGCTCGGCCGCCACAGCACCGTCGTCAGAGCGGACCCGGACCAGACGTTTGTCGATTATGTATACACAAATCCCGGGGCAGATCCAGCCGGACCGGACGGTGTGATCGGCACGGCTGATGACTTCCAGGATACCAATCAGGTCGCGTTGCCACGGGACCATACCGGCGATGAGCTGCCGCAGATGCCGAACCACAAGTGGGCAATCACTACGGCCTACACCTGGCCCCTGGCCCAAATGGGTTCCGTGCAGTTCCTGGGCACCTGGAGTTACACGGGCGAGCGTTGGCCACAGCGCGCTGGCAATATCAGCAAGACGAAGGTACCCTCCTATGACCGTTTGGATCTCAGAGCAAGATGGGAATCGGCGGATGAACAGTGGTCAGCAAGCCTGTACGTGCAGAACGCTTTGGACGACATCGGTGTTTCCGAGTCCATCTCCATTGACCTGCAAGGGTCCCTGACAGAGCCTCGACAGGTGGGACTACAGGTTCGTTGGCGTCCAGCGCTCTAACCACTGAGGATACAAATGCCCCCGCCGCAGTCGTGACGGGGGCCCCTCTTTCGATCTGCTAGCAAGGGAACCCCCTGTCAGGACTTTAGAGTGAGTGAAGTGGGCGCAGATACCGCAGATTCTGCGCTGCAGGGCCGTGCCGGCGCTGCGCCAATGACCTTCAGCTTCATGTCATTGCTGAGGCTATTTCTCCGAACCTGGCCTTATCTAAAACCCCAGTGGAAACACATCCTCGCCTGGTTCAGCCTGCAGTTTCTCTCCGGCGTCGTCATCTCCCTCCTGACCCTGGTCCTGTTCGATGTCTTCAACAACAAGATTCTTCTGGCTGAGCCGTTGGAGCCGCTGCAAGCCACCTATCTATTGCTGGACACGGATTACGTAGAGACAGAAACCCTGACAGTTGAGCAGCGTCGCGTGGTTCGAAATCGGACGATCATGTACGTCATCTTTGGCTACTTCCTGCTCATTGTTTTGATTCAGAGAATAGTGACCACCTATTACGAGATGTGGATCGCCCAGAGAATCAATCAGCATCTGCGCGTTGCCATGGTGGAAAATGCTGAACACCTGTCGCTCCGCTATCACAGCCACGCGCGCACGGGAGATGCCATCTATCGTGTATTCCAGGACAGCGCCATGATCAGCAGCATGATCGACACGGTGATTCTGGATCCAATCAACATGCTGTGGAGCTGCGGTCTCGCGTTCTTCATACTGTGGTTATTCAGTCCCTGGCTGGGTCTCCTGGTGGTCGCCGCTGCAGTTCCCATCATCTGGCTGGTGGCCTGGTTTACACCACGCCTGCAGCGTCGGTCGTGGCTTGCGCGACGATCCAATAGCGACCTGACCTCACGCATCCAGGAAATATCCGCCGGCATTCGCATCATCAAGGCAAACCAGGCTGAAGCGATTGCCATCGATCGTTTCAATGCGGACTCGCATAGCGCCCTCGACAATGCCTTCTGGTTGCGCATCGAGATGATCATCATGTATGCGTTGATCGCGCTGATCATCGGCACTGCCATCATGCTCGGCGACTATGTCATGGCTGGATGGACCATCGACGAGGAGGCCACATATTTAGGCGGTGCGATAGCAATCGTTGGGTTTACCGTCTGGAACCTCGGCGCCTTTCAGGCGGCGAAGAGCCGCGCCGGACAATACTACTTCTGGGGTGCAGCGTTGATCAGTAAGTGGAGCATCATGCAGGACATGGCTATCGGGCTCGACCGGGCGTTTTTCCTTTTGGACCTGAAACCGGATGTAGAGGACAGCGAACAAGCAGTTGATGTGCCTGCCCCCATCGACGAGATCGGCTACGGCAACGTTCAGTTCGGCTATGATTCAGACCAGCCCATCCTCCAAGGCGTACATCTTACGGCCAGGGGCGGCACCATAACCGCTATCGTCGGCGACACCGGATCGGGAAAATCGACACTGATGTCCCTGCTGCTGCGACTCTATGATCCGGACTCCGGAACCGTTTCCATTAATGGAACGGACCTCAAGGACATCCGCATCGCCAGCTTGAGGCACAATGTGGCCATCGCACTGCAACAGAACGTGCTGTTTGCTGCTACGGTCAGAAACAACATCGCCTATGCCGCTGACGGGGTAACTGAAGCTGACATTCACGCCGCTGCGCGGATCGCTTGCGCTGACGATTTCATCGAGGAACTGCCTAAGGGCTATGACACCGAACTGGGCGAGCGGGGCGGCAGACTGTCCGCGGGACAACGCCAGCGGATCACCATCGCGCGGGCAATCGTCCGGGACACGCCGATCCTGATCCTCGACGAACCCACCGCAGCACTGGATGCCGAAACCGAGCAGCAAGTTCTCCGCAACCTGGCCGAGTGGGGGCGTAACCGGGTCCTGTTCCTCATTACCCATCGCCTGTCGACCATAAGGAATGCCGACCAGATTGCGTTTCTCGAGGACGGGCGCATCCAGGAGACGGGTACTCATGAGACGTTGATGGCGATTCCCGGGGGCCGCTACCGGCGATTCGTGTTGGCCGAAGGTGGAGAAGCAGGCAGCGATGAGTGAGGTAACCCCCAACGAGTTCGCCGGTGTCTTGACGCCGGAGCAGTTCGATGATCGGGTAGATATCCACACCGACATCACTAACCGCGAAGTCCTGACCATCATCGGTCGCTCACTCAAGCTACTGGCAGACGTCAGGAACCTGTTTGCAGCCAAGTTCATGCTGGCCATGTTGGCGCTGATACCCGGGCTGATTGCCCCGTGGATCGGCAAGATCGTTATTGATCAGGTCATCCTGGGAAAACAGATTGACGAAGCCACGGTGCGTTTTCCACCCCACGTATCCCCCTTCATCGATTACATCCGGGGACTGGAGCCGCTTGAGACCATGCTGGCGATCGTCGTACTGATGGGGATCATCCTGGTGCTGTTTGGCCGGGGTGGGTCGGGTGTTCTACTGTCCGCCGGAAGGGACAGCGCCACCCAATCGGAAGCCAAACTCAATGCAGGGGGCAGTCAAACAGGCGGGATCTTCGGCGCCATCGAAGCTCTGATCCACATCCGTCTTAACCAACGCCTGGTCAATGGTCTGCGTACACGGTTGTTCTCGGGCCTCGCAAAGCTGCCCATGATTACCCTCGATGATCATCGCATCGGCGACTCGGTCTACCGGGTCATGTACGATGCCCCGGACGTACCACTCATCTGTTTCGAACTCACCTTGCAGCCTTTCTTCACCCTCGTGGGCGTTGGCATCTCGCTATACCTGCTGCAGTACAGCTATGGTGCCGTGGCACCGGAACTGATCTGGATATCCGCATTGCTGGTGCCCCTTTCCCTCGCTGTTACGCTTCCTGTTTCGAGTCTCATGCGGCGCGTGCAGCAGGCCAGCCGAGCGGCGGGCACGGTGACCACCAATGCCATCGAGGAAAGCATGAGCAATATCCATGCGGTACAGAGCCTCGGGGGCATGTCCCGTGAGAAGGAGCGCATCGAAGGCAAGAGCAGAGAATCCTTCAGGCGCTTCCGTCATGTGCGGATCATAGAGATGGGACTCACTGTTTTGTCAACGGCGTTAATGATTGCTCTCGGTGTCTTCGTCACGGTTTATGTCACTGATCAGATCTTCGATGGAGCCATGACGCCTGGGGACTTCTCCGTGCTGTTTGGCATGGCATTTTCCATCGGTGGGTCGGGGCTTCAGATCGGTATGTTATGGATCAATCTGCAGGGCAACGTCGCCGCGGTACGCCGGGTCTTCTTCTTTGTGGATCTCGACACCGAGGATGATCGCAAAGAGCTCGACGATCTCACAGAGGTGCGCGAGGGCGTGCGCTTCGATCATGTGGGCTTCAGTTACCCGAATGGCCATCAGGCCCTGTCCGACATAAATATTGAGTTTGCTATTGGCGAAATCATCGCTATCGTGGGTCCGACGGGGGCCGGCAAGACTTCTCTGGCTCATCTAATCCCGGGCTTCTACCGCCCAACCGAGGGTCGCGTGCTGATCGACGGGCACGACATTGCGGCCGTAAACGTTGCATCTTTGCGTTCACAGGTGTCCTACGTGTTCCAGGAACACCTGCTGATGAGCGAATCCATCCGCAGCAACTTCAGCCTGGTGAATCCAGCCGCCAGCGAAGCCGACATGATGGCGGCCTGCCGTATGGCGGAGGCCGAGAAGTTTATCGACAGCCTGCCTGATGGCCTCGATACGGTGCTTGGCCGCTCGGGAGACACGTTATCGGTGGGTCAGAAGCAGCGGCTTTGTATTGCTCGTGGCCTGGTTCGCAATACCAGGATTCTGATTCTGGACGAGCCCACCGCTGCTCTGGATCCACGTAAGGAGAACGCTCTAGTATTAGCACTGCGAAGGGCGGCCGCCGGACGCCTGGTCGTCGTTATCGCCCATCGCCTTTCCACCATTCGAAAGGCGGACCGAATCGTTTTTCTGGAGGATGGGAAGGTCAGGGATGTTGGCAGTCACGACGCACTGGTAGCCGATCCGAAAGGGCGTTACCGGCGCTTCGTGGAGTTGCAGGGAGGCCTGGCGAGTGCCAAACAGTAAAAGCTTTCAATGGAGTAGGACCGTCTGCCAGGACGTGTCGTCAGTTGGGAATCTTGATGGAACATGCTGCAAACGCATTAGGTTTTGATACGACAGAAGCACCCCTCGAAGTCGTTGGCGGTAAGGGACAATCACTGGCCAGGATGGCGTGTGCAGGAATGCCGGTCCCTGCTGGATTTCACCTGACGACCTCTGCGTATCGGCGCTTTGTCGAAGGGAGCAACCTGCAGGCAGGCATACTGTCCCTGGCAATACCGACGGTACAGGAAGGCTCCGTATCGTTCGAGCTCGCGTCGACGAGCATTCGGAGACTGTTCACGCAGGCGAAGCTGTCAACCGAAATTACGGCAGATATCCGAGCAGCTTATGCCGCGTTACAGGACTCGTCGCAGGCAGGTGAACCGGCGGTGGCAGTGCGTTCCTCAGCAAACGCGGAAGATTTGCCCGATATGTCCTTTGCCGGTCAACAGGACACCTACCTGAATGTACGCGGCGAGGAGGCGCTGCTGGCGGCTGTCTGCAGTTGTTGGGCATCGCTCTGGACTGCACGGGCAATGAGCTACCGGCATCAGATGGGTATCGAGAGTGACAAGGTGGCTATGGCCGTCGTCATACAGAGAATGGTCCCAGCGGAAGTATCCGGGGTGCTGTTTACAGCCAATCCGGCGACCGGTGATCTTGACGAAATGATCGTCAACGCCAGCTATGGTCTTGGCGAAGCCATCGTGAGTGGTGAAGTCACACCGGACACCTATGTTCTGGATCGAGCAACGTTAACGGCGAAGGAGACCGTGATCGGAGCCAAGGAGCAGATGGTTATCGCCGATGGCGACAAGGGTACCAAGGTCGCCAGCGTGGATGCAGCGCGGCGAGGCACCGAGTCATTGACCGAGAGCCAGATTCGGGAATTGGCGACTTTGGCACTTGCTGTGGAACAGCACTTTGACGGCGTACCCCAGGACATCGAGTGGCTGTTCGCCGAGGGCAAGCTGTGGTTATTGCAGTCGCGACCCATCACCAATCTGCCGGCGCCGCCCCTCACGGATGTGAGCTGGGATCCGCCCGAACCGAGTAGTTACCTCGGCAGATCTCAGTTGGTGGAACATATCCCGGACCCCGTCTCAACCTTGTTTGAAGATCTGCACATGAAGCGGTCGCTGCAGTATTACTGGGGGCTGAATCTAACCAAACGGGGCAATCACGACTTTGAAGATACGCAACCACCAGCGTGTTTCGTGGTGCAGACCACCATCAATGGTTTCGCCTACAGGCACCTGGGGGAACCACCGCGTACGGGCCGGCTAGAGGCTGCCAAAGCAACGCGATCATGGCTGCCTGGCCCGCTCCGGAATTTAGCAAGCAAGCTGCAGTTCTATCGATACCAGATGGGGCTCTATGGGCTGCTGATACCGGAGTGGCGTTACATCTCGCTGCCGAGATACCTCCGCAAGATTCGGCGCTGGGGTAAGCTGGATCCTGAAGCTGCATCGGTTGAACAGCTTTGGGCCGGGATCCGGGCCATGTCGAAGGCGGAAGCCCAGTACTGGTACCGGGGTGGAGTCTGGAATGCGTTCTCCCTTACCCGGGGCACCGAGTATGTGCTGCATAATTTTCTGCAGGAACATGCTCCTGATCGATTTACCAGCGGACAGTTCTTGAGTGGTCTCAGGTCCCGGGCCTTTGATGCCCAAGTGGCACTGTGGAAGACCGCAAAACTGATACGCTCCAACGACGTGCTTTGTCGAGCTGTGATCGCAACGCCACCCAGGCGATTACTGGATATGTTGCGAGCACATCCGGCGGCAGATCGGGTATGTCGCGAGATTGACCGTTACTTCGATCACTACGGGCATCAGATATTCACCCTCGACTTTGCTGAACCGTCAGAAACAGACGACCCGGGTAACATCATGCAGAGCCTGTACTCGTTAGTGCTGCAAACTGATTATGATCCGAAGGACACTCAGCGCGCCGTCGCCCGGAAACGTAAAGCTGCGATAAAGGAGGCCACTCAGCACTTTGAGGGCATCCTCAAACGACAGTTCCGATGGTTGCTCTGGAAGGCACGGCACTTCTATCCCAATCGTGAGGAAGCGATGTTTCACATGGGTAAGGCGTGGACCGTGCTTCGACCGTTTACCAAAGAACTGGGTCAGCGCCTGGTCGAAGCAGGGACCTTGACGCGCGCTGACGATATCTATTTTCTCACTACAGATGAACTGGCACGTGCCATCAGAACGTTGGTCGCCGCTACGTCAAGATTGGCAAAGATGAGACCCGACGTCACATTCGTGACAGGATTGCCTGAGTATCGGCAATTGACCGCAGAGCGACGGCAACTGCGGGAGGCCAGACGAAGATTAACCCCACCGATGCATATACCAGGGCCCCCTCTCTGGGTTCCACCGGCGGACCTCGACGCAACCGAGGAGGACAGCGATACACTCAAGGGCTCGGCAGTCAGCCCGGGAAAGGTAACGGCAGAGGTGAGTCTGATTCTCTCTCCCGCGGATTTTGACAAGATGAAACCAGGCACGATCCTCGTTTGCCCGACCACCACGCCTGCCTGGACCCAGTTGTTCCCCCAGGCCAGGGGTCTGGTGACGGACATCGGAGGCATTCTCGCTCATGGTTCCATTGTTGCCAGGGAATACGGAATTCCGGCGGTGTTGGGTTTGGGTGACATAACCAAGCAGGTTGTCAGCGGGCAGCTGATTACCGTTGATGGTGATAAAGGCACTGTGACTCTGGAGCAATCCCCTGCTGACGATGGCACTCATTGATGAAGGACAAGAAGAATGATGCACCAAGTCAGGAGAAGGGGGACAGTTTACTTAATTCATGACGAATTGAGTAAACTGTCCCCCGAATTCTGTCCCCCGAATTCTCAATCACCGTTGATGGTGATAAAGGCACTGTGACTCTGGAGCAATCCCCTGCTGACGATGGCACTCATTGATGGAGGACAAGAAGAATGATGCACCAAGTCAGTGAGACGCTTTCGTGGGGTGATGTCTGGAGCGTCTTGGAGGCCGCTGAAACATGTGACGCGGTCGTGAATGTTGGTCGAAAGATAAAGGACTTCCCCCTTCCCGGTGTTGAATACAAGCTGAAGTGGTTCGAGGATCATGATCCCTACCCCTGTGAAGACATTTGGGAATGCGTGTTGTGGATCGATGAGAG
>Ga0187833_10004385_pt1 | contig 13830 bp, 12 predicted proteins | sample ETNtaG_37_FD_167968 | JGI IMG/M metagenome (GOLD analysis project Ga0187833, IMG submission 167968) | Marine microbial and viral communities from oxygen minimum zone, Eastern Pacific Ocean - ETNP2014_SV_400_PacBio MetaG (Illumina Assembly) | ecosystem: Environmental > Aquatic > Marine > Hypoxic... | reverse complement strand
GTTTTATAGTTATCAATAAATATTGCTAATTATTTCCTATCAACAATAGTTGCTGCCCACTGAGCATCTGCCATTTTTTTATCTCCTACGAAAGCTTCTCCTTTGTATTTCCATACTCTTCCGTGTGTTCTAATTGCTTGTATTTTTAGTTCTAATTTACAATCTGGAATTACAGGATTTCTAAATTTTGCTTTTTCTATCGTCATTAAAAAAACTAATTTGTTTTCATAAGTAGATTTGTCTAGTCCATTTGCAGTTAAAGCGGCTGCAGCTTGACCAAAAGCTTCAACGATAAATACTCCTGGCATAACAGGTTCACCTGGAAAATGACCATTAACAAAAAAACTATCTTTTTTTACATTTACTATTGCTGTTGCTGAGGATAATTTTTTTATATTTTTGAGCTCATCTATAAGAAGCATAGGCTCTCTATGTGGAAGCAATTCTTTTATTTGATCTTTATTTATACTGTCAGACATAATTATTTACTTTCTCTTATGAAAGATCTAATATCTTTAGCTGGATAACCCATTACCTTAGAATTATCAGGAATATTTTTTATAACACCACTTCCTCCACCAATTTGTACATTATTTCCAATATTAAGATGTCCAGAAATACCAGCTTGTCCACCTATCATAACCTTATTTCCAATTTTTGCGCTGCCAGCAAAACCAACTTGCGCTGTTATAATACAGTTCTTTCCAATTTGAACATTGTGAGCAATATGGATTTGGTTATCTAGATATGTATTTTCACCTATCATAGTATTAGACAATGATCCTCTGTCAATTGTATTATTGCAACCTATCTCAACATTGTTCCCAATTATAACCATTCCAATATGAGGATATCTTAAATTTTTGTCCTTACTAGGAAAAAAACCAAAGCCCTTTTTTCCAATGATAGCACCATCTAATATTCTTACATCGTTTCCAATGATTGAATTTTTAATAATTACATTTGAGCCTATGACACAATTATTTCCAATTTTAACATTACTTTCTATAATAGTATTATGACCAATATAACAATTACTTCCTAACAAAACATTTTTTCCTAAGAGCACATTGTTACCATGTTTAAGATTTCTATAATTATTTTGTAATTTTAACTTTGATAAATTATCATCTGTATTGTCATCTAGACTTTTGGGATAAATAAGTTTTGTTATTTTTGATACAGAAATTAATACATTATTAACTATAATTAAATTTTTTTTTTTTGGAATAAGATTAGAATATTTTTTCGTAGTTAAAATATAATTTGATTTAGTTTTATCTAATAAATTTTTATATTTGATGGAATGAAAGAAAGTAATGTCATTTTTATTAGCAAAATCAAGGGTTTTTATATCATTTATAATAGAATTATTAGAATTTTTTTTTAAATTTAAAATATTTAAAATATCATTTATTCTAACGATTGTTTTTTTTTTAAAAAATGGATTCGATTTCATTTTAAAATTCGATTTCTTTGATTTCATTATTTAACAAATCTATTATTTCTGATGTTATATCAAGTTTTTTTTTTCCAATTATAATATTTTTTTTTGGTAAAACAATTGAAATTGAATTTTCTTCAACAAAATTAGTAATTATTGGATTTAAATGATTTAACATTTTTTTTGTATATTCAATTTTTTTTATTCTTAATTCATCGGTTAATTTTTTTCTTTCATTTTTATAATTATTGATTTCTATATTTAAAAAAGAAATTTTATTATTAATTTCTTTTTTATCTAAAATATTTTTTTGAGAAATAATTATTTGTTCTTTATCTTTTAATATTTTTTCTTGTTCTTTAAATTTTTTAATATTTTTTTCTTCAATTTTACTTATATGTTTTTCTATTTTTTGGCCTACTAAAGAATGAATTAATATAAAATTAATATCAATATAAGCAATTTTAAGATCTGCAAAAGAATAATTTATTTTTACAAAAAAGAGTAGCAAAAAAAATATGATTTTCATTTAAAAAGATGTGCCTATTCTAAATCTAAAAGACTCAGTTTTATCAGAAGATGCTTCAGTAAGAGGTATGGAATAAGAAAACGACACAGGTCCAATTGGAGTAAACCAATTGGCTGAAATTCCGGTTGCTGATCTAATTTTGTCCGAATCTAGTGAGCTATCATAATCAACATTCCATACGTTAGCTGCATCTAAAAATAAACTTAAATCTAGATTTTCAAATGAATTTATTGCACTTGGCAATGTTGTATTCAAGTTTAAGGCTGCACCATAATTTCCGCCAATATAATCATTTCCATCTTTTGGTCCAATTTTACCACTTTCAAAGCCTCTTAATTTACTTGCTGGTATATATACTCTTTTTGAAACTCTTACATTATCGTCGATCGAATTTACCGCTTTCATAAATAATTTGGCTGAAAGAACTAAATTTTCACTAGGTGAATAATATTTTGACACTTTAAATGAATTTTCAATAGTTAGATCATCAGAATATATAGGTAATTTTTGAGAAAATGTTGCAAAATAACCATCTGTTGGTTGAAAATTTTGATCTAGATTATTTAAACTGATTGCATAAGAAATTAAATTTTCAAAATAATCACCTTCTTGCTTTTTTTTAATAGATGAAGCTGTATCTGAAGTTTCCAATTTTTCATAATAATTTGAAAAATCAATACTTACAAATATATTTGAATATTGTTCAAATTCAGTACCAATATTAATTCCAGTTCTACTAATTTTGTATCCGCTTGTTGACATATAATCTGAGTTTGTGCTTTCCAAAATAGTATTAAGAGATTTGTCAGTATTTTTATAGTGTGGATTAACTACTTTAAATCTACCTTTAATCTGATCGTGAGAAACAGAAAGATTAGTATCTAGTAATAGACCTTTTCCCAAATAGTTTTTTTCTTTAATGCCTCCAGATAGAGTAGTGCCCGAAGTACCTGTTCCTGCTCCAGCAAATATTTCTCCTGTTGGTTTTTCTTCAACAATAATATCTATAATTTTGTTATTATAATTTTTGGTTGATTTTTTGATATCTGTATTGACCGATTTAAATATATTTTTACCTTTAATGTTATTTATGGATTTATTAAATAATATTTTATTAAATGCATCACCTTCATCAACAATTAAAGAATTTCTAATGACCTTTTCCTCAGTAATAAAATTTCCAAATATATTTATTTGATCTACATATGTTTTTTCTAACTCATCAAACGAAATATCAATATTGATTTTATTTTTATCAATTATTGACTCGTTATATTTAGCATTTATAAAAACAAATTCTTTTTGTAAGGCAATTTTATCTATTTCATTAATAATTTTATCTATTGCATTTAATGAATATGTTTCATCTTTTAATTCTGTAAATATTTTTAAAATGTTAGAAAAACTTTCTTTTTCAAATTGTTCGGTAGTGCTTAAAGTTATATTATTAAAATAATATTTTTGACCTGCATCAATATTAAATGTTATTTCAAAAAAGTCATTGTTGACAACTTTTGCGGAAGAAGATTTAATTATAACATTATAGTAACCTTTGTTTTTGTAATAATTTGTTAATAAGTTTTTGTCTAGTTTAATTCTATTTTTGTCTAAATATTTATTTCTAGTAATAAATTTCCATGGTTTGCTTTCCTCAGAAACAATTATATTTCTTAATTTACTATCTTTGAATATTTTATTTCCTATAAAATTAATTTTCTCTATTTTTGCTCTTTCACCAAGTTTAAAATCGTAAATAATATCTACAGAATTATTATTATTATTTTTAATTTTTGTATCAATTTTAGCAAAATAAAATCCATTTGATCTTACTATGTTTGTTAATAAATTCTTTTGTTCGTTGATTCTGTGAATTAAAAAAGGATATTTTTCACTTTTTTTTGTTAATTCTTCTAATGTATTTAAAATAGTTTTATTCTTAATGCCGTTAATTGTTATCGATTGAATTATAGGATTCTCAACTACCGTTATTTTAAGAGTTCCGCCTTCAAAACTCATTTTAACATTTTCAAAATAATTTGTTTTATAGAGTTTTTTTATGGCTACGTTAAGATCATCAGCTTTAATATTTTTATCAAACTCTAGTTCGGAAAACAATATGACTGTTTTTTTTGCCAATCTATCATTACCAAAAATTTTTATAAATTTTAAATCTTCTGAAAATGAAAAATTTATTTTAAAAAAAAATAATAACAAAATTAATATGTAATTTTTGTAATTATAATTATTTAATTGATTTTTTTGCATTTCGTTTAATAATAATTATTTAAGTAATTTTTCACTTTATTTACCATACTTTTAATATCATTTATATTATTAGGACTTGATTTGTAATATTTAGCAAAATATGGTTTTTTGATCATGTTAAGTAAATTATTATTAAGAGAAAAATAATTTATTTCTCCTCTTAAATACCTCATCACAAGTTCATCATTTATGGTTATCAATATGGTTTCAAAATAGCTATTTTTAATAGGTATAATCTTTATTAGGTTTAATAATGGAAATTTTTTTTTATCAGGATTAATAAAATTTATTCCATTTAGAATTTCAAAATTTAATTTATTATCATTATAAATGAATGATTCATTATTTAAGTACAGAGAATTCATTATTGGAACTTCCATATTGGTATCATGAGTTAAAAATTTTACCAATCCATTATTAAAATGTACTACAGCATGTATATATGATTTTGGATGAATGATAATGTCAAATTTATTAATATCTAAGTTAAAAATATTTTTAGCTTCTATTAATTCAAAAATTTTATTCATCATAGTTGCTGAATCTATAGAAATTTTTTTGCCCATATTCCAGTTTGGATGTTTCAGTGCCAATTTTGCTTTAACATTTTTCACATTTAATAATTTTTTGTATAAAAATGGTCCGCCAGAAGCTGTTAAGTAAATTTTTTTAATATTTTTTTTTTTTTCATTTTTAATCAAAGACCAAATTGAAAAATGTTCTGAATCAATAGGAATAAAATTTGTTTTATTTTTTTTTAATGTATTTTTAATAAATTTCCATCCACATATTATGGATTCTTTATTCGCAATCGCAATATTTTTTGTATATTTTATAATTTTAATAGTAGGTTCTAAACCATCAATTCCGGATATAGCATTGATTGTATAATGAACTTTCTTATTTATTGATTTTAATGCTTTTTCTAAATCAAAAAAAACCTGAATTTTATTTCTTTTAAATTGATTTTCAAACTTAATATATTTTTTTTTATTTTGAATAACTATTTTATTAACTTTAAATTCAATTGACTGAGATAGAATTTTTTTAATATTATTATTAGCAGTTAATAATTTAATATTAAATTTTTTTTTGTTTCTTCTTATTATATTTAATGTTGAGGTGCCTATTGAACCTGTTGATCCTAGTATTATAATATTCTTATCCATTTTAAAAATACATTATAAACCAACTAAAAATAATCCAATAGGAGTAGCTAACAAAATACCATCCAGCCTATCCAACAAGCCGCCATGTCCTGGCAATATTGAGCCTGCATCTTTCAATTTAGCTTTTCTTTTTAAATAAGAAATAAATAAATCACCTATTTGTGATAATGTTGAAATTATAAACGTAATTACTAAATAATTAAATTTGCTATTAAGCTCATTAAAAAATAATAAGGAAATAACAAATGATAATAAATATGAACCTAAGACACCAGCATACGTCTTATTTGGACTAACTGAAGATAATTTTTTTCCTTTAAATATTTTTCCAAAAGCATAACCGCCTATATCAGTCGAAATGCAGATGATTAAAATAAAAAGTAAAATATTTTTACTATTATATGAATCTGTTTTTAATAAAAGCCAAATATCAACTGAAAAATATATTAAATATAAAAGTACTAAAAAAAGAAAAGTTAGTTGATAATTTTTCCTATTTATTAATATTCTTTTAATAATATTATAAAATTCGTTAAATAATAAGAAGACAATAGCAAACAAAACTTTAGAAAGAATTAAAATATTAACAAAAGATAAATATAAAATAATAATCAGACTAATTGATGTAATTATTCTTTTATGTAATTCTCTCATTATACATTACCAAAATTTCTTCTAATTTTATTATATTTAATAATTATTTTATTAAAATCTCTTTCATTAAAATCTGGCCACAATTTTTTTTCAAAAAAAATTTCTGAATAAATAGATTGCCATAATAAAAAATTACTTAATCTTTTTCTGTTTCCAGTTCTAATAATTATTTCCGGATCCGGTATACATTTGGTGTATAAAAATTTTGAAAGATTAATCTCATTAATAGGCAAAGATTTTTTATTAACACATTTCATTGCATATAATATTTCTTTTCGAGATCCATAATTTAAAGCAATATTAACTTGCATTTTTCTTTTTTTTTTAGACAGGTTTACAGCTTTCTTGATTTTTTTTCTTAATTTTATTGGGAATTTATTTATTGATCCAATTATTTTAATTTTAATATTTTTATCTGCTAATAATTTTGTTTCTTTATCAAGATACTTTTCGAGTAATTTTAATAAAAATTTAACTTCTAGTTGTGGTCTTTTCCAGTTTTCTGTAGAAAAGGCGTATAATGTTAAATATTTTATATTTTTTTTTGACGCTGCAGTAATGATTTTTTTTAAAGCTACTATTCCTTGAATGTGTCCATATTTCCTTGATTTTCTTTTTTTTAAACCCCATCTACCATTACCATCCATTATTATGGCCACATGTTTGGGAATTGTCATATTGTCATTATTTCTTTTTCTTTAGAAATAACCTTTTCTTCAACTTTTTTTATATGATTGTCTGTATGATCTTGAATAACTTTTTCATTTTTTTTTACATTGTCTTCTGAAATATCTTTATTTTTTTGAAGTTTTTTTATTTCGTCATTTGCTTCTCTTCTAATATTTCTAACTGAAACTTTGCATTTTTCTCCCATTGACTTTATGATTTTTTTTATTTCATTTCTTCTTTCCTCGCTTAAATCGGGAACTGGAAGTCTAATCAATTGACCGTCAATCTGCGGGTTAAGACCTAATTCAGATTTTTTAATTGCAGAATCTATTAACATAACATTGTTTAAATCCCACACTTGTATATTTATAGTTCTTGGTTCTGGTGTTGTAATGCTACCTAGCTGATTTATTGGCATTTTTTGACCGTAGACTTCAATCTTTACTAAGTCCAACATGCTTGCATTTGCTCTGCCTGTTCTTAAAGAAGAAAGTTCTTTAGTAAAAACATCAAATGTTTTAGACATTTTTTCACTATACAAACCATCTCTGAACATTACTCTCCTATTTTTAATCGATAAAATTCAGCTATTTTTAAATCATTTACATTAAGTTCTTCTAAAATATCTTTCACTTTTTTTTTAGGATCCATAACCCAATCTTGAGTCATTAAACTATTATCATTTTTAAATTTGTTTAGCTTGCCCAAACTAATTTTTTTTATAATTTCTTGCGGTTTTTCTGTGTTTTTTAACTCTTCTGAGATTAATTCCTGTTCTTTATCCAAAATTTTTTGATTAATTTTTTCTGAAGAGAGAGCTATTGGATTTGAAGCTGCTATGTGCATTGATAATTGTTTTCCAAATATATCTATTTGATTAGAATTTTGATTGGTTTTCAAAGATACGATCACTGATAACTTTGATATATTATTCCTTATAACTGAGTGTTGATAGGTAAAATTTTTTGTATTTTGATTTTCAATTGTTTTTGATCTTCCAATAGTAATTTTTTCACCAATTTTTACAATTAAAGCAACAAGATTTTCCTCAACAGTTTTACCATTTATCATATTCAATTTAATTAATTTTCCCAAATCTGATGAACATTTATTATTTAATTCACCTAATTCTTTAACAAAATTTACAAAATCATCATTTTTTGCTACAAAATCAGTTTCACAGTTAACTTCAATCACTGAAGTTTTTTTAGCATTACCAGATAAAACAACTACACCTTCTTTTGCTTCTCTAGACATTTTTTTTGAAGCTTTTGTAATTCCTTTTACTCTTAAAATTTCAACAGCTTTATCTATATTTCCATTAGACTCTTTTATCGCTGAATTACAATCTTTAAAACCGGCCCCTGTTGACTTTCTTAATTTTTTTACTTTTTCTATATCAACCATTTCATTAATTATTTTATTTATTAAATTATTTTTTTATCAGAAGATTTCTCAGGTGTTATAGTTAAAGAGTTATTTTCAATTTTAACATCATTAAGCTTCTTGTTAACTTCTTTTTTCTCTACTTCATCAGGTATATCTTTTATAGCATTAAAAATAGTTTCTTTTAAAAGATCACAATATAAATCAATAGATCTTCTGGCATCATCGTTTCCTGGTATTGGAAAATCAATCCCTTCTGGATTTGAGTTAGTATCTAAAATTGCTATAATGGGAATTCTAAGTTTTATTGATTCTTTTATTGCCAAAGATTCATAATTTGTATCTATAATAAAAATAAGATTTGGTAATTTTTTCATATCCGTAATTCCACCTAAAGATTTTTGCAATTTATTTTTTTGTAAACTCATTTTAAGAAGTTCTTTTTTTGTAAAACCTCTATTTTCTGATGATAAGTCTAAATTAATTTTATTTAATTTTTTTATTGAGTTAGATACAGTTCCCCAGTTAGTTAGCATTCCTCCTAACCATCTATGATTCACAAAATATTGATTTGTATTTTTTGCCAATTCTGCAATTGATTCTGAAGCTTGCTTTTTTGTAGATATAAATAAAATTTTTCCACCATTTGTGATTGTTGAATAAACTTTTTCTAAAGCTTCATTTATTAATTCTATTGTTTGAGTAAGATCAATTATATGAATTGAATCTCTTTTTCCAAAAATGTATTTTTTCATTTTTGGATTCCATCTTAAAGTTTTATGTCCTAGATGTACTCCCGCTTCTAATAATTGCTCGATTGTTACGTTTGGTATCTTCATATTTTTTCCCGGTTAAGCCACCACAATTGCTGCCATTTAAGGACCGGAGGTATAAAACCAGTAATTGTGTGCGTGTTAATTTATGAAGGTAATTACAAATTTATTAAGAAAATACAAGTTTTTTTTTTAATTTATTAAAATATTTTCACCTATTTTTAGTGAGTTTATGAGCTTTTGATCTAAATTTCTTCGTTCATTAAGTTGAAAAATATATGTTTTTTTGCCTTCAGCAATTTCGATTGTTAATTTAGTACGCCCTTTTTTTTTACTTAATGATTTAAATTTATTCAGTTCATCAATATTATCTATTTGTAATTTTAATTCTTTTATTGGTTTATTTAATACATCTTTAAGCGAAACTATTTTTTTTACATTTATTTTTTTTCTAGCTTTATTTTCATCTAAATAATTTTTTATCAATGTAACCATTAACGAATTTCCTTCGACTAGTAATTCTCTATTCATCTCAAAAATATCAGAAAATATAAATAGTTCAAAAATTCCACTAAGATCAGAAAATTTTACAATTGCATAAGAATTACCTTTTTGAGTTTTCTTTTCCTGAATTTTAAGTACTGTACATGCAACATTAGAACTTAATATATCTTTATTAATTTCAAAATTTTCATAATTAATAATATTATATTGATCAAATATTGTCTTATACTGATTTAATGGGTGATCAGATATAAAAAAACCTAAAGTTTCAAATTCTTTTGAAAGTTTTGTGTCAATATTCCAATCATCGATTTTTTCTAAATAAGTATCATCAATTTCTTTTTCTTCCTGAAATAAATCAATTTGATTTATCAAATTATTTTCAAAGTAATTTTTTGATTTTAAAATTATATTTGGAATTGAGTTAAGTAATGATTGTCTATTATTGTTAAGATTGTCAAAAGCTCCTGCCATCACCAAACCTTCTAGTTGTAATTTATTTATATCTTTAGGTTTAACTCGATTTGTAAAATCGTTTAAGGTTTTAAATTTTCCGTTTTTCTCTCTTTCCTTAACTACATTTGTAATTGCATCATAGCCAACATTTTTAATTGCACCTAATGCATATAAAAAGTCTTTTCCATTTGATGTGAAGTCGGCAAAACATTTATTTATATCTGGTCGAACAATATTAATATCTAATCTTTTAAGTTCTTCGTAAAATTCACTTAATTTTTGATGATTAGAAAGTTCCATTGACATTGATGCTGCAAAAAATTCATGAGTATAATATGTTTTTAAATAAGCTGTTTGATAAGCAATTACCGCGTAAGCAGCTGCGTGACTTTTGTTAAAACCGTATTCAGCAAATGGCTCAATTTTTAAAAATATTCCTGCGGCTATATCTTTATTTATGCCATTTTTATATGCCCCTTCTACAAATCTTTGTTTTTGTTTTTCTAGTTCAGCTCGTTTCTTTTTACCCATTGCTCTTCTCAAAATATCTGCTTCACCAGCTGTAAATCCTGACAATATCTGAGCAATCTGCATTACTTGTTCTTGATAAATTATTACACCATAAGTTGGTTTTAAAATTTCTTCTAATTTTGGGTGTAAATATTCCGGTTCTCTTTTCCCATGCTTGCAATCATTATATATGGGTATATTGCTCATTGGTCCTGGTCTATATAAGGCTACAAGAGCAATAATATCTTCAAGTTTATTAGGTTTCATATTGATTAGGGCATCTTTCATTCCAGAACTTTCAAGTTGAAATAAACCTATTGTCTTGCCGCTAGATAAAAGACTAAAAACATTTTGATCGTCATAATTAATTTTTTCTATTTTAAAATTTTGAATTTTTTTATTTATTAATTTTTGAGTTTTATCTATAACTGTTAATGTTTTTAGACCTAAAAAATCAAATTTTACTAGTCCCGCACTTTCAGAGGAATACATGTCAAACTGTGTTGAAGGTAATAATAAATCTGCAGACATATCTTTGTATAGAGGAACTGTTTCTGTTAATTTTTTATCTGCAATTACTACACCGGCTGCATGTGTAGCTACGTTTCTATTTAACCCTTCAAGTTTAAGGGACAACTCGATTAATCTTTCAACTTTTTTATCTTCATGAATTAATTTTTGCAATCTAGGTTCTACATTAATGCATTCTTGAAGTTTCATCGGTCTTGAAGGGTCAAATGGTATCATTTTACATATGTTATCAATGAACCCGTAAGGTAAACCTAAAACTCTACCAACATCTCTTACTACCATTCTTGCCTTTAATTTACCAAATGTAATTATGTGAGCTACGCTATCCTTATATTTTGTAGTCAAATATTTAAAGACTTGATCTCTTTTTTCCTCGCAAAAATCTATATCAAAATCAGGCATTGAAATTCTATCTGGATTCAAAAACCTCTCAAATATCAAATTAAATTTAATTGGATCAATATCTGTAATAGATAGACACCAAGCTACAAGTGATCCGGCTCCTGAACCTCTTCCTGGTCCTACTCGTATATTGTTTTTTTTGGCCCATTTAATATAGTCAGATACAATTAAAAAATATCCCGCATAGTTCATTTTTGAAATAATATCAATTTCATGCTCTAATCTTTCTTTGTAATTAATAAATTTTTCATTTGTAGATAAATCTTTATTTTCTATATTAAAATTAGTTTTAAACTTTTCTTTTAAACCTTGCGCAGCCTCTGTTTGTAAAATTTCATTTGCATCTATTGCATTAGAAGAAATATTTGGCAGAATTGGTTTAGATGGTAGTGGTCTAAAATCACATCTATAAGGTAAAATTAAATTATTTTCTAATGCTTCTGGCAGATCATAAAACAGTTCACACATTTCGTTTGATGACTTTAAATAATGATTATTTGTTAACTTAACTCTATTTGAGTCATTAACATAAGATTTTTGACCTATACACATTAAAGCATCATGAGCTTCATGCATAGATTTATCTAGATAATAAACTTCATTAGTTGCAATAATGGGTAAATTATATTTATTTGATTGCTTTAAGTTAAATATTTCAAATTGTTTTTCATTTTGATCACCATGTCTTTGAATTTCTATATAAAAATTATCTTTGAATTTTTCACTTAAAATTTTAAATATACTATCAATATCTTCGAACAATCCTTTGTCGAACAATTTTCCTATTAGGCTATTAATAGACCCGGACAGCACTATTATTCCTTCATTTTTTTTTAATAAGTCAACAAAATCACAATGAGGATCTGTTAAGCTGTCATTTTCCAAAAAAGATTTTGATGATAATTCTATAATATTTTTGTACCCATCAATATTTTTAGCAATCAAAGGAATGAAACCTAAACTATCTTTAAATTTAAATAATATTTGCGTTCCAATAATTGGCTGAGTCCCAACTGATGATAAATTTTCAGAAAATTCCAAGGCTCCTGATAAGTTATAACTATCACATAATCCTAATGACTTTATTTTATTTGATTTACAATAATCTTTTAGTTGATCTATTTTTACCGCACCTTCACAGATAGAATACTGTGTATGAATTTTAATATGATTATAAGAATTTCTAGCTGAGTCTTGCATTGGTGATTTTCATTTTACCACCAATCATTTGAATTTTACAATCTGCCATATTAGCAAAATATCTATTGTGGGTTGCAAATATAATTACTCTATTCTTATTTTTAAGATCAAACAATAATTTAAAAACTTCTTTAGCGTTTTCAATATCCAAGTTTCCTGTTGGTTCATCGGCAAGTATAATTTGTGGTTCATTAATTAATGCTCTAGAAATCGCTATTCTTTGACATTCTCCGCCTGAAAGTTCTGAAGGATAATGATTTATTCTTGAGCTTAAACCGAGCTTTTTAATTATTCTTCTAGCTTCATATAATGATTGTTTTTTATTATTTGTTAAAAGAAGTTTTGGAAAATAAACATTTTCCAATGCCGTGAAATCATTAAGCAAATTTTTATCTTGATAAATAATACCAATTTTTTCAGATCTAATTTGATCATTATTAATTTTATTAGTAAAATTTATTTTAGTATTTAAAATTTTAATATATCCAGAAGTAGGACTATCAATTAATGATAAAATATTTAATAAAGTCGATTTGCCAGATCCAGAAGGTCCAATAATTGAATAAATTTTTCCATGTTCAAAAGTAAAGTTTAGATTATTCAATACTTTAATGCTTTTATTATTATAATATTTTTTACTGATATTTATTAAATTAATAAAATTATTCATATTTTAAAGCCTTTACTGTATCTAGTTTTGATGCTTGGGCTGCTGGATAGATTGAAACAATTATTGTTACCAATATTGAGCAAAATGATATTAATAATATTGAATGAATATTCAATTCTGATGGCATTGTATTTAAAAAATAAATTTCTTCTGGAAAAAGAGAAACATTGAATATTGTGCTTAAAAATTGTCGAACATTTTCGATGTATATAGAAAATAAAGTACCGATTATAACGCCAAATATTGTTGCGGATGTGCCAATAATAAAACCAACTAGAAAAAAAATTTTTTTAATGGAATAATTCTGAACACCCATAGATTTTAATATTCCAATATCTCTAGTTTTGTTTTTTACTAAAATTGTTAAACCAGATATTATATTAAAAGCTGCAACAATAATTATCAGAGAAAGAATAATAAACATCATATTTCTTTCAATTTTAAGAGCAGAAAATAAAGATTTGTTTAAATCGGACCATGTATATACATATTCATCTGGAAAAATTTTTTGTAAGTTGCTTTTATGAATTTCAATATTTGATGGATCATTAAAAAAAAATTCTAAAAATCTTTTATTTTCATCATGATTAAATAAATTTTCTAAAGAAGATAAATTTATGTAAGCAACATTTTCGTTAAAGTTAGCTAAGCCACTGTCAAATATAGAT
>Ga0187833_10004381_pt1 | contig 13840 bp, 12 predicted proteins | sample ETNtaG_37_FD_167968 | JGI IMG/M metagenome (GOLD analysis project Ga0187833, IMG submission 167968) | Marine microbial and viral communities from oxygen minimum zone, Eastern Pacific Ocean - ETNP2014_SV_400_PacBio MetaG (Illumina Assembly) | ecosystem: Environmental > Aquatic > Marine > Hypoxic... | reverse complement strand
ATTATTTGAGAAATATTTATATTTAAGCAATTTAGATATTAAAAAATATTTTAAAAAAGCAACAAAAAAAATCAATTGTGTTGCCTGTGGTAAAAAAGGGAAATTTGCTTTTAGAAAAAAAAGTTTTTCTTATTGTGAATGTCTTAACTGTAAAACATTATTCGTTAATCCTAGGCACAAGCAACAAGCGTTTTTGGATTATTACACAAAATCATCTTCGGTTAGATTTCTGGCAAATAGATATTATAAAAAGACAAAAGAATCTAGAAGGAAAATGATCTGGCAACCGAAAGCAAAAATGATTTTTGAAATATTAAAAAAAAATGGAGCAAAAAATTGGAGTTGTATAGATATAGGTGGAGGGAATGGAATTTTTGCAAAAGAAATTTTAAAACTTACAAAGAGTGATGTTGTTGTTATTGAACCGTCGCCATTTTTAGCAAATGAGTGTAGAAAAAATAAATTGAACGTAATTCAAAAATTTTTAGAATTTGTTAAGAAAAAAGATTTGCCTTCTAATAAAAAAATTTTTACTTGCTTTGAGTTAGTAGAACACTTGCACGATCCATCAAAATTTATTAAAAATGTAAGAAAATTAATGAACAAAGGCGACTTGCTAGCATTAACTACACTTTCTAGTACTGGTGTTGATATTTTAACATTATGGGATAAATCAAAATCAGTTAGCCCTCCACACCATATAAATTTTTTTAATCCAAAATCCATTTTAATCTTTTTAAAAAAACATAAATTTAAAATTCTTGATATCTCAACGCCAGGTAAAATAGATGTAGATATCTTGGATAACGATAAATTATTAATCAAAGATCGATTTTGGAAAACTTTCCTTATGTTAGCAAGCAAAACTGAAAAACTTAAAATGCAAAACTTAATCTCAAACCTTAATTTTAGTTCACACATGATGGCAGTTTGCAAAAAATAAAAATTTATGAAGTTAAAGGTAAAAAAATAAAATGAAACTTGATTTTCGTGGCAAGACTATTTTAATTACTGGTGGTACTCATGGCATTGGTAAACAGTTAGCAAAAGATTTTCTGAAATTAAATGGAAAAGTAATCTGCACTACAACAAATATTAAAAAATTAAAAAATAAAAGGAATCTTAGTTTTGAGCATTTAGATTTTAATGATCATTTAAGTACAAGAACTTTTTTTAATAGGATTAAAAAAATTAATAAGATTGATATATTAATTAATAACGCAGGAATAAATAAGATAGATACAATCAATAAAATTCAACTAGAAGATTGGCACAAAATACATAACGTTAATATTCAGGGTCCTTTATTTCTTACAAAAGAAGTTTCTAAAATCATGCTAAAAAAAGGCAAAGGTGGGAAGATAATAAATATTTCTTCAATATTTGGGGTAGTGAGTAGAGAAAAAAGAAGTATGTATTCGGCTTCTAAATCCGCTTTATTGGGACTAACTAGAGCATCTGCTCTGGATCTGTCTAAACATAATGTTTTGGTAAACTCTGTATCTCCAGGTTTTGTAAATACTTCGCTTACTAGGAAAATTTTAGGAAAAAAAGGAATGAAAAATATAATTAAAGAAATACCAATTAAAAGAATGGCCACTACTAAAGACATTTCAAACTTAATTATTTTTTTATGTAGCAATTATAATTCATACATAACAGGGCAGAATTTTATTATTGATGGTGGAGTGACTTGTAAGTGATAAGAAAAAGAAAATTATCAATAAAATCTTATTTGTATCCATATAGAGTTAATTTTAATTTTAGAATTAAAGACTTAAATAAAAGTTATAAAAATCAGTTTTTCTTAATTGATGAAAAAATTTTTGATAAGTATAAGTTAAAAAAAATAATATCAAAAGATAAATTTTTATTAATTAAATCTAATGAAAAAAGTAAATCATTTGAAAACTTGATTAGAATAATAAATTTTTTACTTAAAAAAAATATAAATAGAAAAGATATAATATTTGCTATTGGAGGAGGTGTGGTCCAAGACATAGCCGGGTTTGTTTCATCTATTTTACTGAGGGGTATTGAGTGGAGATTTTTTCCTACAACAATCTTATCACAGTGTGATAGTTGTATTGGCGGCAAAACTTCAATTAATTTTGGGGGAACAAAAAATAAGGTTGGTAATTTTTATCCTCCAAAAGAAATATATATTGATACCAATTTTATTAGCAGCCTAAATGAACGAGAATTAAGATCAGGAGTTGGCGAAATGGCGCATTGTTTTTTTGTAAAAGATAAGAATAATTTTAATTTTTTTAGCAAAAATTTTAAAGAAGGAATAAATAAAAATTTATCAGTTTTAACAAAACTGATTTATAAATCGTTATTGATTAAAAAAAAATTTATCGAAAAAGATGAATTTGATAAGGGTCCAAGATTAATATTAAACTATGGACACTCTTTTGGCCATGCGTTGGAAAAAATTACAAATTATCAACTACCACATGGTATTGCCGTTGCACACGGAATGAATATTGCTAATTTTGTTTCATGGAAAAAAAAATTAATTTCTTTAAAGGAATTTGAAAAGTTAAATAGAATTCTAAAAATCATATGGGGAAAATTTGATTTAAAAGCAATTAGTATAAATAAATATATTGAAGCGATTAAAGAAGATAAAAAAAATATTAGAAATTTAATTCGTGTAATACTGACCAGAGGTATTGGAAAAATGTTTATTTATGAATTTAAAGAAATAAAACATTTAAAAAAATTGTTAATAGAGTACTGTAATTATAATCAAATAAAGATTAAAATTTAACATTATAAAAATAATTCGTTTTTTCCCAAAAGTGTAAAAAATACAGAAAAAAGTTCCAGAAATATTTACAAGAAAATAAGTTAAGTTCAGACATAAGAATTGTTGTTAAAAAATATATGGATACAGATTTAAAAATTGGAATCGCTGGATATGGTGTTGTTGGAAAAATAAGGAGGAAAATTCTCGATAGTATTCCAGGATTAAAGATTGTTGCTATTAGTGATAAAAATCCAAAAAATAAAATTTCGAGCAAGGAGATAAAGTTTTTTGATAGTTATAATAAGCTATTTAATGAAAATTTAGATATATTATTTATTAGTCTACCCAATAAGTATGCTGCAGAGGCAACTATAAAAGCTTTAAAAAAAAACATAAATGTATTTTGTGAAAAACCTCCCGCAAGAAATATTAATGAATTAAAAAAAGTTCTTAAAGAGTTTCAAAAAAAAAAAAATAAAATTAAACTTAAGTATGGTTTTAATCACAGATATCATGATTCAATTATTTTAGCTAAAAAAATTATCGATTCAAAAAAATATGGAAAATTAATTAATCTTAAAGGTCTTTATGGAAAGAGCAAAATAATCACGTTTGCTGGACAATGGAGATCAATAAAGTCCATTGCAGGAGGTGGAATTTTATTAGATCAAGGTATTCATTTACTAGATTTAATAAGATTTTTTTGTGGGGAATTTAAAGAAATTAAGAGTCTTATTAGCAACAGTTATTGGAAACATAAGGTTGAAGATAATGCGTATGTTATCATGCGTTCAAATAAAAATATTGTAGCGATGCTCCATTCAACGGCTACGCAATGGCAACATCAATTTAGAATAGAAATTACATTAGAAAAGGCTCAAATTAATTTATCTGGAATTTTATCTGGATCCAAAACATATGGTCAAGAAAAAATTGAAATACAACCTAAACTATTCAAAAATAAAAAAAATACAATAATTAAATTTAAGAAAGATTTGTCATGGAAAAGAGAAGTACAAGAATACATCAATTGTATTAAATTAAATAGAAAAATTTATAATGGAACTATTCACGATGCAATGCAGGTAATGAAGATGATAGATATAATATACAAATCTGATTTTGTATGGAGAAAAAAATTTTTTCTCCACTAGTATTTGTCTCAAATTTACAATCAAATTAATAAATATTTTTTAAGCCAATGAATAACTTTTGGGATACAACAGTCCCTGTTTTTGACTATCCAGACAACTTTAGAAAAATTTATGATATATTTTATATTTCACAAAGAAAAAACTTTTCAAATTGGATAGGAAAAATTTCTAAAGATTTCAAGAGTGATATTGATTGGTGGTCTTGTTCAGTCTCAAGTAGAAATACTTACGTTAGCAAATTATTTCATAATATTTGTATTCTTGAAAGTTTAAAATATTTGAATAAAAAGAATAAATTTCCAACTAAAGTTATCGTAAATTCTTTGCAATTAAAGAAAATAATTAACATATATTTTAATGGAAAAAAAATTGAATTTAAAAAAGAAATTCAGTGGAATGGTTGGATAAAGCAAATATATTTCGTTATTATCCCTTTAGTTTTTTCCTTGGCTATTTTTTTATTTTCAAAAATGATTAAAGATAAAAAATCAAAATTGAATAAAAATAGCAATTATATTTTAATTGATATTTTCATTACTTCTAATAATCTATCTATTGCTAGATACTATAATGGATTAGACAAAAAAAATTTAAAAAATAAAAAAAATATTTTTTTTGTGCCCACAATTTTATATTTAAATATATTTAAATTACCCATACTAGTAAAACAAATTAGAAATAATAAAAATTTTATCTTAAAAGAAGATTTTATCAATTTTTCAGATATTATTTACGCATTTAATTATATTTTTAGAAAAAAAAAATTTTATACCAAATATATAAATTATAAAAATTGGGATTTAAGTAATTTGATACGAAAAGAACTTTTGAAATATTCGGATTTTCGAGCAACATTAATATCAATACTTAATTACCGATTTGCAAAAAATTTGTGTTATAAAAATATCAAATTGAAAAAAGTTATCAATTGGTTCGAAAACACCACAGTTGATAAGGGATGGAATTTTGGTTTTAGAAAATTTTATCCCAAAACCACCGTTCTTGGATATCAGAATTTCACATTGTATAGACAATTTATGTGCTTACATCCTTCAAAAGCTGAATATTCATATAGGGTTATACCAAATGAGATAATTGTTATTGGCAAAGCTTATAAAAAAGCCAGAAAGGAATTTTGTAAAGAAATTAAAGTTAGTGTTGGACCCGCATTAAGATTTAACCATCTTTTTTCTTACAAATATAGTTCTGAGAGGAAATATAATATTTTGGTAAGTCTAAATTTAGATGTAATTGAATCAAGAAAAATACTCACTAGTGTAATTAATACAAAATATGGGCAATCTGGGAAGAAAATATTTATTAAATCTCATCCATTGATGCCGTTATCAAAAATAATTACTGAAGAATTAATCCCAAAAAACTTTGTGGAATTGAAAGGAGATTTTTTTAAGATTGTAAGAAATTCGAGAATTATTATAAGTGCTGGCATGTCAAGCAGTATTATCGAAAGCTTTGTTTGTGGTTGCGCAATTCTAATACCTTACATAAATAAAAATGATTATTATAATTATAGATATTTAAAAATTCCTAGAGCAAGTTATAAAATATGCAAAAGTTCCAGTGAATTAGATAACAAAATAAATCATTTTTTAAATGAAAAAGAATTAAGCAGGAAAAAAAGAATTAGCAAGATAAATTTGTTAAAATCAAAATTATTTGAAAAGACTACCAAAAGAAATCTAAACATTTTTTCGTAATATTTTAATAAAATGTATTTAAAAAAAATATTTAATAATAAAAGAGTTATAATAACAGGACATACCGGATTTAAAGGCTCTTGGTTAACAGCATGGCTAAAGCTGTTGGGAGCAAATATAATGGGAATATCATTAAATTTACCCACTCGCCCATCTCATTTTTTTGTTTCCAAAATAAGTTCGGGTATAAAAGATATAAGGCTAGATATTAGAAATAGAACAGAACTTGAAAAGAAAATAATTTTATTTAAACCAGATTTTATTTTTCATTTGGCTGCACAATCTTTAGTTAGCTTGTCGTATGAAAATCCTACAATGACTTGGCAAACTAATGTTTTTGGCACATTAAATATTTTAGAATCGTTAAGAAAACTAAAAAATGCTTGTAATGTTGTGATAGTTACTAGTGATAAGTGTTATGTTAATAGAGAAATACATTATGGATATAAAGAAACGGATGCTTTAGGTGGCAAAGATCCATACAGCGGTTCCAAAGCGTCTGCCGAGCTGTTGGTGAAATCCTTTATTAGTTCCTTTTTTCAAGGCAACAAATCAAGAATTCGTATTGTTACTGCTAGAGCTGGCAATGTTATAGGTGGCGGAGATTGGGCAAAAGATAGAATAATTCCGGACTGTGTTAGATATTGGTTAAAGGGAAACAAAGCTCTGTTACGCAACCCTAATGCAACAAGACCATGGCAACACGTGCTTGAAGCAGTAGGTGGATACATATGTTTAGCGATCAATTTAAAATTTAATAAAAAGTTACACGGAGAGTCATTTAATTTTGGACCAAATTTATCTAAAGAATATAGTGTGTTGGAATTGGTAGAGAAAATAAGCAATCATTGGGACAATGTATCTTGGAAAGTAATGCCAAAATCAAAAAATAAATTTTATGAATCAGAATTATTAAGGCTTAATTGCAATAAATCAAAAAAAATTTTGAAATGGAAAAGCATACTTAGGTTTGATGAAACTGTAAAAATGGTAGCAAATTGGTATCGGAATTTTTATCTCGATTCTAAAAATATTGATTATGTAACAAATGAACAAATAAGAGAATATCAATCTTTAATAATTACAAGAGGTTTAAAATGGGGAAAAAACTTTTAGACAAAATAAAAGTTACACCATTAAAAATTATAAAGTTGTCCGCGGGAAATATTATGCATGCGTTAAATAAAAATGAATTAAAAAATTGGATTTTTGGTGAAGCTTATTTTTCTAAGATAAAATCCGGTAAAATTAAAGCGTGGAAATATCATTTGAAAATGATACTTAATTTAGTAGTTCCATATGGAAAAGTTAAATTCGTATTTTATTCTCAAAAAGATAAAAACTTTAAAACAGTTGAAATAGGTGAAAAAGAATATTTAAGGTTGACAGTACCACCAAAAATTTGGTTTGGATTTAAAGGGATAAGTAAACATGAAAGTATTATTTTAAATGTTGCAAATATTAAACACAATCCAAAAGAAATTTTAAGATGTAATAAAAATAAAATTGATTTTGATTGGTAATATTTAGTGAAAGTTATTTTATTAGCAGGTGGATTTGGAACACGATTATCGGAGTACACGGATATAGTTCCAAAACCTATGGTCCAAATTGGAGGTAAGCCTATGCTGTGGCATATTATGAATTTATATGCGCGGTATAATCATAAAGATTTTTTTGTAGCCACTGGCTATAAGGGCGAAGTAATAAAGCAGTATTTTTCTAAAATCCAAGAAAAGTGGAATATAAATTTAATCGATACTGGTCAAAAAACAATGACGGGTGGTAGAGTCAAGCGTCTTCAAAAGCTTATTGGCAACGAAACGTTCATGCTCACTTATGGTGATGGACTTTCGGATATTAATTTAAATTCTTTAATTGATTTTCACAAAGGGCATCGAAAACTCGTAACAGTATTAGCTGTACGTCCTCCTGCTCGTTTTGGCGCAATAAAACTAAGTGGTGATCGCGTTAATAGTTTTAAAGAAAAGTCAAATTTGGGAGAAGGTTGGATAAATGGGGGCTTTTTTGTTATCGAACCTGATTTTTTTAATTTTATTGATGGAGACGATACATATTTAGAAAGAAAGCCATTAGAAAGAGCAGTTCGTGAAGGTGAACTTTTTGCCTATAAGCATAAGGGATTTTGGCATTGTATGGATACTAAACGAGACCGAGATAATTTAGAGGAAATTTATTTAAAAGGTGCTCCATGGTAGTATTAGACAATTCATACAATAAGTCATTGGTAAGTATTGTTGTTAATTGTTTTAATGGTGAAAAATTTTTAGAAGATTGTTTGAACAGCATATTAAATCAAACTTATCATAATTGGGAAGTTATTTTTTGGGATAACCATTCAACAGATAATAGTAAAAAAATTTTTGAAAAATTTGATGATGAAAGATTTAAATATTATTTATCTCCGAAACACACTTTTCTATATGAAGCGAGAGATTTAGCAATTAAAGTATCTAATGGAGATTTTATTGCTTTTTGCGATGCTGATGATTATTGGTCCAAAGCAAAACTTGAACGTTTAGTTCCCTTATTCCAGGATAAAAATGTTGGTATTGTTTACAGCAATCAATGGATATTAAACGATAAAAATAAAAAAAAAAGAATATATACAAATAAAGTGCTTCCGAAAGGAAACATTAGATCTAATATAGTTAGTAGAACATCTATAACTATACTTACTGCGGTCATAAGAAAAACAGCATACTTCAATCTAAAAATTGGATTTAATAAAAACTATCAAATAATTGGAGATTATGATTTTTTTGTTCGTATTTCGAAAAAATGTTTGTTTGATTGTATACAGGATCCTTTAGTGACCTATAGGTTACATAAGGATAATTTTACGAAAAAAAACAGAGATCTAGAAATAAAAGAGCTCGAAAATTGGCTCCAGGATATCAAAACTTTTCTTTCTAAAAAAGAAATTGCTTCAATTAGAGAATTAATTTTGTATAAAAAAATCACAATTCTTATTTTAAAAAAGAAATCATTATCTACCATAATTCACATTTTAAAGTTTCCTAACAATTTTAAAAAAGTCAAACTTTTATTAGCTTTATTATTGCCACAATCTATTTTAGAAAAAAAAAAGGAGTACTAATTTAAATGACTAAAGATTTTCTGAGAAAAATATATATTTCTAAGCAAATTTCTTATCTAATAAATCTTATTTCTTTTCCATGGAAAGGAAAGGGGGCTATATTGATGTATCATAGAATTTTGCCAGATGAAAAAATTGGAGGAGATTTAGATCTAGGATTAGCTATTTCATGTTCTAATTTTGAAAATCAAATAAAAATGTTAAAATCAAAATATAAAATATATTCTATGGACGAATTTATCGATAATCTTAAAAAAGAGAAAAATGAATTTATGTTAACTATAACTTTTGATGATGGGTATAAGGATAATTTACTTTATGCACTTCCAATTTTAGAAAAATTTGAAGTACCAGCTTTAATTTATATTACAACAAATTTTTTGAAACAAAATGTGGATTTATGGTGGTATGAATTAATGGAGACCATTCAAAATAGATCTGCAATAAACTTTAATTATGAAAAACAAAATTTTGATTTTATTTTAAAAAATCAGAAGCAAAAATTTTCGGCATATAATAATCTGAGAAAAACATTTTTAAAGCTAAGAATTGATAAACAGATTGAACTTTTAAAAATAATAACAGGTACAAAAAAAAGAAAAAATTATTCGAAGATCTGTTTAAATCAAAAAGAAGTTAAAGCTTTAGATGATCACACCTTAATAACAATAGGCTCGCACAGCCACAACCACTTAAATTTTAAAATTTTAAGCAACAATGAAATACAATATGAAGTAAATAAATCTTTAGAAATTTTAGAGGATTTACTTAATCACAAAATAAAACATTTTTGCTATCCATATGGCGGCAAAAAACAGGTTTCAGTTAGAGAATATAATATAATTGAAAAGCTAAACTTATCTTCTGCTGTAACAGGTAGGGCTTATCCAATCAAGCGCTACAATCTCTTTTCTTTGCCAAGGATATATGTTGGTAAAAATATTTGTAATAAAGCACTTATAAATCATTTAAGTGGTTTTTATAATTTAGCAAACAAATTCTTATAAAATTTGCTTAATAATATAGCAATAATGCTATATATTTAGCCAAGACAATATAATACTCAAATTTAATGTCCAATATAATACTCAAATTTAATGTCCAATATAATACTCAAATTTAATGTCCAATAAAAATTTTATAAATAAATATTTAGATGATTTTTCCGATTTGGTAAAACCGAGCGCAGATATTACCGAAAAAATTATTAAAGTTAAAAATATTTTGGTTGAAACTAATAAAAACAATCAAAAAATTATGATTTTTGGAAATGGTGGTAGTGCTGCAATAGCTAGTCATTTTAGTGTTGATCTTACTAAAAATGCAAAGGTTAGATGTTTTAATTTTAATGAATCTGATTTAATTACCTGTTTTTCCAATGATTATGGCTATGAGAAATGGGTTGAAAAAACAATAAGCTTTTATGGAGATAAGGGTGATGTTTTAATTATAATTTCTGCGAGCGGTAAATCAAAAAATATGATTTATGGATGTAAAGCTGCCAGAGCAAAGAAATTTTCTAATATAATTACATTTACCGGAATTGATAAAGACAACCCAGTATCCAAATTAGGTGATATAAATTTTTGGACAGATAGTAAGGCATATAATTTTATTGAAAATATTCATCAAATTTGGCTTCTAAGTATTGTTGATTTGATTATTGGTAAGCGTGAGTATCCACCAAACTAAACTGCATTTGCTTGTTGCTGGGACTTCAGGATTTATCGACTACCATCTTGTTTTAGTTATAAAAAAAAGGTCAAAAAATAACAAGCATATCTATTAATAAAGTTAGCGAATGACTACTCACCTTGCAATAATTAGTAACGAAAGTGTCTTTCAAGATGATGACGTTTTTTTTTGTGATAATATTGACATGAAATCCATACCTGACGGTCTCAGCAAAAATTTTGAAATTTTAATGATTTCAAGAAAGTCAGCAGTCAAAAGATTTCATCAAATAAATTTAAAAAAAGTTAGATTAGCATCAAATATATTTGCATATTTATATAATATTTTTAAAACTTTTAAACAGAAAGAAAAAAATTATCTAATAATATCTATTACCCCTTACACATTTTTTGCATATTTAATTTTATTTATATTTAAAAAAAAAATTTTTATTTATTTAAGAAGTGATGGTCATGAAGAGTACAAAGCTATTTTAGGATTTATTGGTCCTCTAATTTATCATATTATGTACGCTGTTGTTACTTTCAAATCTAATATTATTATCTGTCAAAAAAGGTTGACCAAAAAAAAAAGTGTTTTAGTTTTTCCTTCAGAATTAGATGTTAATTGGAAAAACGCTATAACAAAACCTTTGCTTGATAAACCAAGACTTTTATACGTAGGAAGAATGAAAGTTGAAAAGGGGGTATTTTCTCTTTTTAAAATATTCGATAAATTAACTATAGATGTTGAACTTTCAGTTGTTGCAAAGAATGAAGATTTGAAAATAAATAATAAAAAAATTAAATTTATTAATTTTGAGAATAATATTTCTGCGTTAATTAAAATATATGATAATCATAATATTCTAATTTTACCATCTTTTACCGAAGCCCATCCTAAAGTTGTAGACGAGTCTTTAGCCAGAGAACGACCTGTGATAATTTTTGAGGAACTAAGTCAAAAAATTCAAAATAGACAAGGTGTATTTGTTTCAAAAAGAAATGCCAAGTCATTGGCTCAGACAGTCGAATTTATAATGAGAAATTATTCTAATATTCAAGAGAGTATAAAAAAAAATATACTTCCGACCAAGCAAGAATTCATTTCTCACATGACCCAAATTTTAAGTTGAAATTAAAGCGATTTTTCCCTCAGCACCATATGAAAATCAGAGAAATTCAAATCGAAGATTATATTCAAATTAAAGAACTTCATAAAAAGTATAATTTAAGAATCTTAAATAAAGGCGAATGGATTAAATTTTGGATTGAAAATCCATGCCTATCGGCTTCAGATAATTCTTTTCCACTTGGGTGGGTATTAGAAGATAATAAAAAAAGAATTGTTGGCAGTTTAGGCAATATACCTAAAGAATATTATTATAAAAATAAAAAATTTGTTATCGCTTGTTCACATGCATGGATAGCAGAAGACAAATATAGATTAGAAGCCTTCTCTCTTTTGAACAGTTTTTTTTCTCAGAAAAATATAGACATATTTATGGTCACCTCCGCGAACAATATATCCGCAAAAATATTTACAAGGTATAATGCAAAAAAAATACCATTGCAAAACTATCAGAATAGCATGTTTGTCATATTAGATCTTGAAAAACTAATTTATTCATTTCTAAAATATAAAAGATTACCTTTCGGAAAAATGATTAGAAAATTAGTTTTTTATTTATCTTCTATCATTTTTTATAAAAAATTGACTTTTTGGAAAAAAATTCATCAATCAAAAAAGGTAATACTAAGTGAAATTATTGATAGTAAATTTGATGAATTTTGGAACACTTATAAATTAGACTTTCAAGATAAATTTCTTCAAAGTCGGACAACTTCATGGGTTAAGTGGCATATACAAAAAAATATTGAAAATGGTAAAGCGTGGATAATGTCGGTAATAGAAAATAATATACTCTTGGGATATGCAATATGTTTAGAGAGAAATAACGATAAAATAGAATTAAAAAGAATTACGCTTATTGATCTTGTTTCTTTGAAAGATAATGAAGAAGTTTATTTTTCGCTTATAAAAAATTGTATTATTGAAGCAAAAAAAAGAGGTTATCATATGTTTGAGATAGTGGGATTTAAAGATCTAAAAAGGAAAATTTTTTCAAAATTTCAAACTTTTAGTAGAAAGTTATCTATTTTCCCCTTTTATTATAAAACGAGCAATAATATAAGTGAAAATTTTTTAGAAATTCAAGATACATGGGATTCTAGTTTGATTGATGGTGATTCTTTTCTTTAAATTAAGGAAAAAAATATGTGCGGAATAACGGGAATTATTCATAATTTTATAAATGTTGATGAAGCAAAAAGCAAAATCACCAAAATGATTAATATTATAGGGCATAGAGGACCAGATGATCTATGTGCTGTAATCGGAAAAAAATTTTGTGCAGCCACAGCAAGATTAGCTATAGAAAAAGTTAAAGAGGGTTACCAGCCAATTATAAGTGAGAATAGGAGATATATTTTATCATTTAATGGAGAAATTTTTAATTACAAAGATATTATCTCAAAATATTCTTTCTCAAAAAATAAAATAGATTCAGAAGCAAAACTTTTGGTAAAACTATTTGAGTTGAAAGGTGTTGATTTTATTAGCGAAATTCAAGGGCAATTTGCTATTTCCATTTATGATATAATTAAGGATAAATTATATCTTTTCAGAGATAGATTTGGAATTAGACCTATTTATTATAAACATAAAAACAAAACGTTTTTATATTCTTCTGAAATAAAATCAATAGTAGCTTTTGAGGAGAGTGCTCCAAAAACATCTTTATTGGGTATTGCTTCGACATCATTATTTTGGTCAAATATTGGAAATGCTACATCCTTCGAAGATATTTTTCAAATCCCACCTAGCAATTATCTTACATTTAACAAAGGTAATTTAGAAATTAAAAAATACTGGGACAATCCTATTTCCTTAAACAATGATAAAAATTTGGTGAATAAAAATTTTAAATATGAAAAATTTTTTACACTTCTTAAAGAAGCAGTTAAGAATCAAATTCATGGAGAGGTTGGTTTTAGTTCATATTTATCAGGTGGAATTGATAGTTCGGTCATTTCTTATTTGTTAACACAAATTCAGCAATCACCTATTGATACTTTTTCTGTTGAATTTGAAAATAAAGAATACGATGAAAGTGATGCACAACAAAGTGTCAAAAAAATAATTAATTCTAATCACTTTTCGCTAAAAATTTCTAATAAAGATATAGCTGATAACTTTGAAAAAGTTATAAATCATTCTGAATGTCATCTATTTAGAACCGCTCCAGTTCCTATGTATTTACTAGCTAAGTATGTAAAAGAAAAAGGACACAAAGTAGTTTTTACTGGTGAGGGAGCAGATGAAATATTATTAGGATATGATTTATTCGGAGAAACAA
>Ga0187833_10004380_pt1 | contig 13842 bp, 13 predicted proteins | sample ETNtaG_37_FD_167968 | JGI IMG/M metagenome (GOLD analysis project Ga0187833, IMG submission 167968) | Marine microbial and viral communities from oxygen minimum zone, Eastern Pacific Ocean - ETNP2014_SV_400_PacBio MetaG (Illumina Assembly) | ecosystem: Environmental > Aquatic > Marine > Hypoxic... | reverse complement strand
GAGACCTATCCTCCATATTAGAAAACCGATGCTCTATCCAACTGAGCTAAGGGCGCTCTTTGTTTATTCCCAACGCTTATTCGTCTATTACTCTTTCAGAAATTATATCAATAACTACCTTTACCGTTCTTTGTAGTACTATTGTACTACTTCCAGATAAATTACCTCAATAAATCCTAATGTTTTTATATCATACGGACGTAATTAATCTATTTCAAAAGATAGTGTTTACTTACTTTTCTTTCTTGTGAACAACTCAATCGGTTTTCTTTATTTGTTCTAGATACAGTCGCAACCAAAAGGTCAAGACCTTTCGTTGCTCCTTCTGTTAATCCGGGTCTAACATCTATCCTCAGTCGCCAACAGAAACCTCCTACGAGGTTTCCTTGGCTCCTTGCGGAGCTTTGTTCAAAGGAGGCTCATCTGAGTTTCAACTTTCAATCTTTTCCAAGGGTCGATCCACCCTTTTAAAGAAGGGGTCCCATAAACTTACCCTTTATTGCTTAATTCAGACAGTCAGTCTCTTCAAAAACATTTTCGGTTTTTTAAGTAAAGATAAAAAAATTTCGGTAAAAAATATTATAAAAAATGTAGGAGTTTATGGGTTAGTTGTGCGCCTAGTTAAGTATGTAAACTCGTTAGGTCTGATATGGGCCTTGGATTGAGAACCTAACTAGGCACAAGTATTATTATTTATGCAAGGTCAATATAATGTTTTATAAGATTAAATTAAAGTTCGTTGTGTCCTCCGAAACCCATCGAGTTTTACTAAAGGGGCACCCAAGGTTTATACCGGGGGTTACCAAGGGGTTAACCAGGAACCATTAATCCCAACTTCCAAACTTCTTCAATAAATCTTTCTTGGCTCTATAAATACTTTCCTCAACCTTACTTCCAAAACTATCGGATCTTCTCTCTTGTATAGGACCAGAATTTTCTAAGTAATTATTGTCAAATTCTACTCCTCCATTGGGATCTTCATTATTTATATTAGCGGGATCATAGGCGGGGTTCAGATAAAAACTATTGTCGGTACTTGCAAAGGGTTTGTAATAACTATGGCCCTCTCTTTTTTGACTATAAGCGGTGTCTCTCTCAAAATCTAATAATGAGTTTTTGTCTTCGTTATCTTGTATTCTTTGTAAACCGGTCGCATTAAGCATATTGCCATAATGAGGTTGTTCTCCATTTAATCTACCTCTAAGTCTTCCCGGACGAGGGTTATCGGGAACTTCAAAGACTGCTTTTGCTTTAGCTCTTTTGTTAGCCTCTTTAAGTGCCTCTTCATTCATATTTTCAAACTCACGTCTCTGTGCGTCGTTCTGATATTTACCTTGGAGCGAGTTCATTATTTTCAGTTCATTATGGTGTTTGAAACTTTGTTGAGTGTACTTCCCTTTATGACTGGGTTTCCCTCCGTGTTCTAAATGGGTACTCCCACGGTTATACCTTTGTTGTACTTTTCTGTCGTAGTCTCTAAGAGTTTTTTCGTGTGAGGTCTGGGAAGTCTTAGGGGTGTCCAAGGGGTGGCCACGAACCTTAATCGCACCCGCTCTCTTGAACAAAAACTTTGTGCCATCGAAGCGATAATCAAGGCCTTCTCCTCCACGTCTCATTCTATGTCTCAATGCGTTTGGAGAAATACCCAATAAAGTCGCCATTTCTTTTCGTGTAAAAATATATTCGTCTAACTCTTTTTGTCCTTTGCTCTTCAATTTATCTCCTCCAGAGGAATTGTTTTCTGATTTAATGTGATAAAAAAAATTAGCTAGCCGCAAATTTCCAATTGGGTAAAAATTTTTTACATTAATATCATATTGTTTCCAGATCTCTCTATCGTAATCTCCCATACAAAAAAGATTTGGAATATAAAATTTTTTATTTAGGTTATGTTTAATTTTCTTAGTCTTATATAGGTAATCCCATTCTAAAAAATCTTGGACTAAGACGTTTTGAATAGCAATGAAATTAATTTTTTTCTCAAGAATTTTTGCAACTTCAGAAAACTTAAGAGAAATATCAATAGTAGTTATTACAACTTTTGGATTTATTAATTCAATTAAAGAAACTAAATATGCTGTGAATAAATTTCCCTTAGAAAAATTTTTTAAAATTTGTTTTAGAATTTTATAAGAAAAATAAATTTTGTATATTGGGATATTCTTGAAGCCCACAAGATCTTCTCGACTATCTATTCTAGTTTGCAATACAAAAAAGTTAAATTTTGAAAGACAAATATTTAAGTCATGTACCGACGTATCATCAAAAACTATTAGGTCGCATTTTTCTGGAGTTTTAAAAATAAATTTTATTCTTAAAATTAATTTTAAAAAAATGATTATTTTGTTCATTAAATATTGTTTCGTTTAAGCACACCTATAGCCTTTGGATCCCGATTTAGCTGGAATTATTGCCCATATATTTTTTGTCATAAATTCTCAAATAAATTTTCTTAATAAATTTAAAATTTTAGAGTGTATAACCTTGTTACATGAAACAACTACACTCCCTTTAGAAATATCATCCCCTCCATGCCAATTACTTACTATTCCTCCTGCGTTTTTAATAATTGGAACTAGAGGTTCAATATCAAAAGGTTTTAAACCCGCCTCTATTACCACATCAACCTTTCCTTCTGAAAGTAAACAATAATTATATGCATCAGCACTATTTATTTTAAAAAAATTTTTATATTTTTTAAAAAAATTAAGCAATTTAATATTTTTTATAGTATGCAAAGTATTAGTTACCAATATTGAATTTTTTAAAGATTTTTTTTTAGAAGTGGATATTTTAACTTTTCTTCCTTGTCTAACTACATAAGATTTTCCGCTAACATTATAATAACATTTTTTGAGCATGGGAAAATTTGCAAATCCAACAAAAGGCTTTTTATTGATTTCTAAACCTAATAAATTTGACCAAGTTGGCATACCAATAATTAAAGCTTTGGTTCCATCGATAGGATCGATCATCCAAGTATGATCGCTATTATTGTTTATTGGTTTAGTCTCTTCACCATGAACATTATGTTTAGGAAAGTTTTTTAGTATTTCACTCTTAATTTTTTTTTCTAAATAAATATCGTATTTTGTTACAGGATTAAATTTTTTAGAAGATTTAGATTTTATTTTGTGCTTATTGCTAGTTATTATTTTTTTTGAGACTTTATTTAAGTGAGGTAATATTTTCTTAAAAAAAAAACTCACATAAACGTTATTCTTCATAATAAGAAATTTAGTTTATTAGCCAGGCCTCTGTCAGTGAACGTTAGTATAAAGAGATGAAGTTTCATTCGGATTAAGAGTCTTCTGTTTTGCAAGCCTTCGTGCTTTGGCTCTTGCCTCTTTTTTCTTTAAATAGTTTTCGTAACTTTGTGGATTTTTATTTCCATTGTCAATTTCAAGTTGTTGAGAAAATCTATCGCCATCATCTGTGTAGAAATTTTCCCAATTTTTTGTTTCTTCATCTTTTGTTGATTTACTTTTTTCGAAAGATTCACTGGCTACATTCTCCTTGACTTGGCTACCAGAAAATCTAAATCCTCTAAATGTAACGTCCTTAGTGTCATAAAGATATTTAATTTGTGCTTCAGTATTGTTTCTTTGTTTGTTATAGTAATTTCTCATTAATGTGGTATTAGCCCATCGCAAACTTTCATAAAATTCCTCATCGCTTAGTTCGGTAAAGTTTGTACAAAGCAGATCTGAATTAAGATGTTTTCTTTCATAAAAATCCTCAGCAGGATTATTTTTGTCTAATAAACCCATCTCAATTGCGTCATAATAAATAGGAGAACCTGGATAAGGTGTTACTGGTCTTATAGTTCTTTTCTGAGCAAAATCGTCATATTTTAATAAAAAATCAACTGTTTTTTTCAGGGTTTCTCTATTGTCTCCATGATTGCCAAAAATAAAGTTTAGACCTGGGCTTATTCCTACCTTTAAGGTGTCTTCAATACCTTGGACTATCATTTCTGGTCTCAGACCTTTTTTCATGTTGTTCAAAACTTTTTGATCCATACTTTCAATTCCATAATTAATGAAAATACAACCCGCATCTTTCATGAGCTGAAGTAATTCTTCACTACAATAGTTCAATCTTCCGTTACATCTCCATTTAACTGGTAAATTACGTTTAATAAATTCCAAACAAACCTCTTCTGTATGAGAAACAGAAGACATTAAAAGATCATCTTCAAATGAGAAGTATGTAATACCATAATTCTTATGAAGCATTTCCACTTCATCTAACAAGTGTTCTGGATTTCTTTTTCTATAGCCTGGATCCATGCGGTAACAGAAAGTACATTTAAAAGAACATCCTCGAGCAGACATCATCGGAAAGCAAAAATCAGTAGGTTTATTTTTCGGTAGTCTAAGCATTCTATAATGTTTCATATCAAACAATTCGTAAGGGGTCCAAGGCAACGCATCTAAATCTTGTACCAAAGGTGCGCGAACAGTTTGTTGAAATTTTCCATTTTCTAGCCACGCAATCCCCGGAACTTTTCTAAGAGAAGTTTTGTTTTCAATTGCATCCATTAATTTTTTAATCGTAACTTCTCCCTCGCCCATGCAAACCACATCACACCCCGATTTTTTAAGAAAGAATTCTGGTTCAGGAGTAGGACCATAACCTCCCATTAAATAATATGGTCTTTGTTTTGATCTATTTATTGCATTTGATAAGTTCTTCATTTTTTTATACTGATAATAACCAGCAATTAAACTTAAAATGGCCACGTCAAATTTATTTTTATCTAGATAATCAGTTAAACTATCATCTGGATAGTGATGTATATCTTGATTCCAAATTGTGATTTTGTGTCCTTGCTGTTTTAGTATAGCTGAAAGCGCACCTACTCCCATTGGAAATGCATTATCAAATGAACCATTATCGTAAACAACAAAAAGAACTCTGGAAGCCATGGCTCGAAAGGTAGGTTAACTATAAGAAAAAAGCAAGTATTAAAATCAAACTTTACCATTCTAAAATTGTTTGACTGTTCAACAATTGAACGATATAAATGTTCAACAATTGAACAATTTATGAATAATAAGCAAGATCACTTCAACACATTAAGAAAAATTAAAAATAAACCAAACTCAACACAAAGAGAGCTGGCTGAAGAACTTGGATTTAGTCTTGGTAAACTAAACTATTGTTTAAAAGCACTAAAATCCAAAGGTCTAATAAAAATTTCAAATTTTAAAAAAAATCCAAATAAGATTAACTATATTTACGTACTTACTCCAAAAGGTCTTGGGGAAAAAAGCAAACTCACAATTAATTTTATGAAAAGAAAAATGAAAGAGTACGAGGAACTAAAAAGCGAGATTAATAAATAATATAATGTGGATTGTATTGAAATATAAAAGAAAAGAATTTGGTTTGTTAAAGCAGGATTTCAGAAAAATATTAGGAGATTTGCCTTTATTTTTTCGACCTAAGTACGAATATCAAAAATTAGTAAAGAATAAAGTTCGGCTTTTAGAAAAAGATATACTTGAAGACTATTTGATTTGTTATCACGAAAAATTTCAAAATATTAATACGCTGACAATTTTAAAAAATTCAAGAGGACTGAAATATTTCTTAGCAGAATCTAAAACTGATCAGAGGGAAATAATTAGTTTTATTGATTATTGTAAAAAAAATCAAGATTTGGGCGGATATGTAAAACAAAGTTTTTTTGAATTTCAAAATATGAAAAGAGGAATGTTCTTAAGTGGCCCTTTTACAAACATGATCTTCAATGTGATTGAAAACCAAAGAAATAAGTTAAAAGTTTTAATTGGAAAAGTAACAACGACTATAACAAAAAATTCAAATTATTTGTTTCGTCCTGTTTAAGAACCAAATTATTGATGACTAAACAAGTTCAAAATTGTATGAGTCCAAAGTGCGGAGCGTTGGCTAATTGTTATTTTCCTTTTCATGCATAAAAAAATATAAATCGTGAACAGCAGTCAATTTGGAATTATTCAAGGTCGGATTTTTCCTGAAAATAAATTAAAATATAATGTTTTTCCCAGTGAGTGGCGTAATGAATTAATTTTAAGCAAAAAAATTGGATACAATTATGTAGAGTTTTTACTTGATGAAAAGCTTTCTAGAAAAAATCCATTGGTGAACAAAAAAATATCTTCTTTAAAAAAAACAATGGTAGCATCCAAACAGAAAATCTATTCAGTAATTTTATCATATTTCGTAAGTCATAATTTTTTTAAAAATTATAATAAATCTAAAAAAATTTTAGAAAACCTAATAAATAACTGTCAGAAATTAAATATTAATCTAATTATTATACCTTTTGTTGAAAGAGGTTCTTTAGATAAAAAAAGATTATTATTTGTTTTAAAAGATCTATTTAAAATAATAAAAAATAAAAAAATTCAATTTTCAATTGAATTAGATTCGAAATTAGATTTAAAAACCAAATTTAATATTTTTATTAAATATTATCCAAAAATAGGGATTTGCTATGATATTGGCAATTCCATAAGTGAAAATAAAGATTTTGTTAAAGAAATCAGTTATTTGAGTAAAGTTATTAACCACATTCATTTAAAAGATAAAATTAAAAAAGGAAAAAAATTTTATAACACTTATTTAGGTAAAGGACTTTTAGATTTTTATAAACTCAAGAAAATTTTAAATTGTATTAATTATAATAAAAAAATTACATTAGAATGTTTTCATGGTAATAATCCTATCCAGGCTAGCGTGAGGAACCTTGAGTTTGCTAGGAAAAATTTAATTTATGAAAAATAAAAAAAGAAGCGTATTGATTACTGGAGCTGCGGGTTTACTAGGTCCACAACATGCTGCGGCGCTTATTGAAAAAAACTTTAATGTTGTTTTAATTGATAAAAATTTAGAGAGTTTAAAAAAAGTAAAAAAAAGATTAATGGGCAAATACCCTAATGCAAAAATTATTGTTTACTCAACAGATATTGCTAAAGAAAAAAAAATAAAAAAATTAAACAAATCTCTAAAAAAAAGAGGAATAATTATTGATACTTTAATTAATAACGCGGCAGCGAACCCAAAAATGAGCAAATATAATAAATCTAGAAGTGGAATGGTAGAAAACTACAGTACAAATTTCCTTATTAAAGAAATTAATGTAGGAATTTTGGGCGCTTTTTTTTGTTGTAAAATATTTGGAGCAAATATGGCAAAAAAGAATTTTGGTGTAATAATAAATATAGGTTCTGATCTTGCTATTAATGCTCCCGATCATTCCGTTTATCACAAAAGTGATAATATTGACAAAGTTAGGCATTTTAAGCCAATAGGCTATTCGATTACAAAATTTGGTTTATTAGGTTTAACTAAATATCTTGGCACTTACTGGGCAAGAAAAAATGTAAGATGCAATATGTTAATTCCTGGGGCCGTGGAAAATAAACAGCCAAAATTTTTAATCAAAAATGTTAAAAAACGCATTCCAATGAATAGATGGGCTAAACCTGACGAATATAAGAAAGCCATACAGTTTTTATGTTCTGACTCAAGTTCTTATATGACAGGCCAGACTTTAATTATTGATGGAGGGAGGACTGCTTGGTAAATAACTTTAAATCAAAATATTTAAAGAAATCTAAGTTCCCTTATTTTATATCTGAAATTGGAATAAACCATAATGGAAAACTTGCTTTAGCTATTGAGATGATTAAACAATCAAAGAATGCTGGATTTGATGCTGTAAAATTTCAAAAAAGAGATGCAAAAGATTTACTAAACTTTAATCTTAAGGCAAAAAAACCAATAGGTTATTTAAGTAAATCAAAATTTGATATACCAAAAAAAATTGTAAAATTTGGAAAATGGGTTTATCCAGACACCAGACTTGAGTTAAAAAAAAATGACTATAAAAAAATTAAGAATTTTTGTAAAAAAATTAAAATTGACTTGATCATAACTCCTTGGGATGAAAAAAGTACAGATTTTGTATGTCAACTAGGAGTTAAGGTAATTAAAATTGCAAGTATAGACGCCAATAATTTTCATTTTTGTGATTACATTGCTAGAAAAAAAAAACCAACAATTATCAGTACCGGTATGTGTACTTTTAAAGAGTTAAAAGTTACAGATAAAATATTTAAGAAATATAAAACTCCACACATGTTTTTACATTGCACTTCGTCTTATCCATCATCAGAAAAAGATAAAAACTTACTGTGCATTCCAGAGTTAAAGAAAATATTTAAAACTGATATTGGTTTTTCTGGTCATGGACAAGGCTTTGCGGGTTCGGTGGGGGCAATTGCCCTAGGAGCGAACGTTGTGGAAAAGCATTGCACCTTAAATAAAAAAATGGCTGGACCCGATCACGCTGCTTCTCTTGAGTTTGAAGATCTAAAACAATTAATAGAATTATCAAAAAAAGTAAAAGAAAGTTTAGGATCCGAAAAAAAAAAATTATTGAAATCGGAAAAAGTTTTGCATTCAATTTTATCCAGAAGATTGGTTGCTAGAAAAAATATACCTGCAAATTCTTCTTTAAAAATGCAGGATTTAAAGCCTGTTCTAGTTTATGCAAGTAAAGGTTTTCAAACAAATCAACTTAACAAATTGTTAAGAAAAAAAGTAAGAAAAAATGTAAACAAAGCCCATATTTTTACAAGTAAAGATATAAAGGTTTAATAAAATAATGAAAAAAAATATATGGGCAATAATCGCAGCGCGATCTGGATCAAAAAGCGTTAAAGACAAAAATATTAAACTATTAAACAAAAAACCTCTTATAGCGTATACAATTAATAGTGCTATAAAAAGTGGGGCTTTTAAAAAAATTTTTGTACTAACTGACTCAATTAAATATGCAAAAATAGCTAAAAAATATGGAGCTGAAATTCCATTCATAAGACCAAAAAAAATTTCACGCGATTTATCAACTGATAATGATCTATTTAAATTTCTTTTTAAATTTCTTGATAAAAAAGGGATAAAACCTCCAGATTTCTTTGCGTATTTAAGTCCGACAGTTCCAATTAGATCAAACAACGTTATCAGAAGAGGAGTAGAGTATTTTTTTAGAAAAAAAAAATTATTTGAAGATATGCGCTCAGTTTCAGAGATGTCGCAAACAGCTTACAGAAATTTGAGAATTGTCAATGGTAAACTTTGTTCGATAATAAAAAAAGATTTTGACCTAAACAAATTAAATAAGCCCAGACAATTATATACAAAAACATATATTGCTAATGGATTGATTGATATAATCAGTACAAAATCATTTTTGAAAAATAAAACTACACATGGTAAAAAAGTTCTTCCATTTGTTGTGAATCAATTATGTGTGGATATAGATCATAAAAGAGATTTTGAATATGCCAAATTTTTAATGAAAAAACTAAGGATTAAATTATGAAAAATATCATTCAAGAACATTTTAACCAAAGTTCATTAACTATAAATTCCTTAAAAAAACATGAAAAAAAAATATTAAAAATTGTAAATTTGATTGTTGACTGCAAGAAAAAAAAGAAAAAGATTTTAGTAGCCGGAAATGGTGGCTCATGTGCCGATGCAGAACATTTTACTGGCGAATTAATTTGTACATTTAGTGCTAAAAATAGAGATCCAATTTCAGCAATATCACTTTCAAATCATCCATCAGCCATTACAGCCTGGTCAAATGATTTTGGTTTTGATACTTTTTATAAAAGACAGATCGATTCTAATGGAGAAAAAGGCGATCTTTTAGTCCTGTTATCTACCGGTGGCGGCAACAAAAAAAAAAATACATCAATGAATTTAGTTTATGCCGCAGAACTAGCTAAGAAAAAAGGTTTGAAGGTTATTTCTTTAATTGGAAAGTCCGGCGGAATTTTAAAAAAAATTTCACATATTAATATACATGTTCAAAGCTTTAATACCGCCTACATACAAGAGGCCCACATGTCAGTTTTACACTGTATTTGTGTTTGTTTAGATAAATTACTACTGAAAAAAAATAATGAAAAAAAGAAATATTAAGATTTTTATTGATGGTCCAGAGTTAAGTGAAATAAAAAATTTTGAAAAATATGACGGATTTACTTTTAATCCGTCAATTTTTAAAAAACTTGGCGCTAAAGATTATCTTGAGTTTACAAAAGAAATAATAAAAGAAACAAAAGATAAACCATTATCTATAGAGGTTATCGCCGATGATGAGGATTCATGTTTTAAACAGGCAAAAATCATAAGTAAATTAAACAATAATATTTTTGTTAAAATTCCTATTACATACACTAATGGGAAAACTACAAAAAATTTGATAAAAAAATTAGTTAACGAAAGTATTAAATTAAATATAACAGCCATATTTACATTAAATCAAATTAAGGAAATTATTAGCGAAGTTCAATCTTCAGATCATATTTTATCAATTTTTTCTGGAAGACTATATGATATTGGTTTAGATGCTGGTGAAATTTTTAAAACGATTTCAAATTTTGTTCATGAAAATTCAAAATGTGAAACTTTATGGGCAAGCTGCAGAATGGCCTATGATCTTATAACAGCAGAGAAATCAAATGCTGACATAATAACCATGACACCAAGTCTAGCCAAAAAAGTCAAAAATTTTGACAAAACACCTGAAGAATTTTCACTTGATACAGTAAAAACTTTTTACAATGACGCAAAAGATTCTGGTTTTAAATTTTAAGTTTTTTTAAAACAAATTTTACACTCTAAGCATGATTATAACACGTACACCCTATAGAATTCCTCTAGCTGGCGGAGGAACTGATTTAGATTTTTACTATAAAAAAAGAGGTGGGTCACTTATATCTGCAACTTTTAATCAGTATGTTTTTACCATTCTTTTGCGCAGACAGATAGATAATAAAGTTTTAATTCAAACAACGGATACTCAATTTACAAGAAGTACAAAACAGATTAAACATCCAATAATAAGAGAGATACTAAAGTTTTTTAAAATTAAAAATAAGTTTCAGGTTGGAACTTTTTCGACCTTACCTACCAGAGCCGGTCTTGGATCATCAAGTTCTTTGATCGTTGGTATAATTTTTGGTTTGACTAAAATATTAAAAATTAAGCTATCAAAAAAAAAAATTGCTGAAATAGCCTTCTTAATAGAAAGAAAAAAATTAAAATATCAAGGAGGTTGGCAGGATCAAATTATATCTAGTTATGGAGGAATAAATAAAATTAATATTTCAAAAAATGGTAAATTTGTCGTGCGAAAAATTAATATTAAAAAAAAAATATTAAATAAATTGGAAAATAAATTAGTTCTAGTGTTTACAAAAGAAACAAGGGATTCAACAGGTATAATTGTCAGTCAAAAGCTTGAACAAAGAAAAAATATTAAAATTTACGACAAAATAAAGTCATATGTAAAAATAATGGAGATAGCATTAAAAAAAGGGGATTATAAAAAAATTGGAAAAATATTTCATGAACACTGGGAAATTAAAAAAAAATTATCAAAGAGTATTTCCAATACAAAATTGGATAAAATTTATTTAAATCTTCTTAAAGAAAAAAGTTTTGTTGGAGGGAAACTCGTTGGTGCAGGCGGAGGTGGTTTTTACCTTATGGTAACAAAAAATATAGCTTCTTCTATTAAATACTTAGAATCAAAAAAAATGAATTTTACAAAGCTTAAATTTGTACAACAAGGTTCCAGCAAAATTATTTAAGTAATGAAAATACTAATTATTGGTTTGGGCTCGATAGGCCAAAGACACTTGTCAAACTTAAAAAAAATTTTTAAAAAATCATCTTTTTATGCTTTAAGAAAAATCGGAAAAAAAATAATTATTAAAGAAACTAGAATAATTAAAAAATCCGATCCCATTAAGTATTTTAATATTGGAAAGCTTAATAGTTATAAAGAGGCAAAAAAACTCAAGCCAAATATTGTTTTCATATGTAATCCTTCTGTATTTCATTATAGAGATGCAATTTTTTTTGCAAGCATCGGATCACATCTATTTATCGAGAAGCCTTTTATAGCGAATATGCCTCAAGTAAAAAAAATATCTAGCATGTTAATTAAAAAAAGATCTGTTTCTATGATCGGTTATAACATGAGATTCCACCCCATTATAAGATTTTTACAAAAAATTTATAAAAATAACAAATATGGAAAATTAATTTCAGCAGATTTTAAAAATTTAACTTACGTTCCTTCACATCATCCATATGAAAATTATAAAACTGGTTATGCAGTAAAAAAACAACTTGGAGGGGGAGTTTTAAATTCATTAATTCATGAAGTAGATTTAATTGTATATTTTTTTGGATTACCAAACAGTTTGTTTGTAAATAAATTTAATTCAAGAATTTTAGATATCGATGTTGATGATAATTTAAGCAGCATTATGACTTATAAAAATTTTAAACAAAAATTTTACATAAATCTTAATCTTTCAATAGTTAGTTTAAAAGAAGAAAGAACAGTCAATTTTGTTTATCAAAATTTTACCATTGATTGCAATCTAATTAAAAATATAATTAAAATAATTAACAACAAGTCAAAAAAGACAGTTTTTAAAAAGCAATTTAATATAAAGAGAAATACTATGTTTTTAAAAGAAGTTAAATATTTTAAGAATTCAATTTTAAAAACTAAACAAAATTTTTCATCTATAAAAAATAATTTAGATACTATTAAGCTTTATAATATGTTAAAAAATTTTAAAAATTAAATATTAGATCAATAAAACTTTTCAAAAAATCCAATTATAAAGAAGTGAGTTTTAATAGAGATTTAAAATTTTTTGTAAAGTTTATTAAAAAAGATCTTTTAGCAGAAAATAGTAGGCAATCATGATTAAAAAATTTCTATACTTTTTTGATAAATATCAAAAAAAATATTTATTATTGCTTTTTGGTTTTATGTTCATTTCAACCATTTTAGAAATGGCAGGTCTGGGCTTTATCTTTTCAATTGTAGGCACCTTAAGTCCAACAAATACAAAAAGTAATTTATTCATAGACAGGCTAAGTATTTTTTTTGAATTAGATAAAACTGAAATCCTTACATACCTTTTACTAGCTTTTTTACTTTTTTATTTAATTAAAATTGTTTTTTTAACATTTTACAATTGGTTCGAAAGCAATTTTTTATACACTTATAAAGAAAATTTATCTAGTAAAGTTTTTCAAGAATATTTAAATCAAGACTTTAGTTATTTTTATAATAGAAATAGTTCAGAATTTATAAGAAATTTAATTACAGAAGTAGACCTATTTATTCTTTGCGTTGTTTCTATTTTAAAACTGGCTCTCGAAATAATAGTTGTAATTGGAATATTTTCCTTTTTAGCATATATAAATTTCTATTTCACAATTTTGATATCAATAGTTTTTTTGTTTTTTTCTTCTTTATATTTTTTCTTATTCAAAGAAAAATTAAATAAATGGGGAATCCAAAGACAGTCAAATATTCAAAAGTTGATCCAGTTCATGCAAGAAGGTTTTGATGGAATAAAAGTAATTAAACTTTTAGGAAGAGAAAAATTTTTTCTAAATAAATTTAAAGTTCATAATGTTAATTTGAGTAAAATAGCTTCCAAAACATATTTTTTTAATAGTTTGCCGAAGTTGCTACTTGAACTTGTGGGAATATTTCTCATAATTATTTCGCTTTATTTTCTTTCTTCTTCCGGAAGAAGCTTGATTGAAATTACCCAAATATTAAGTATATTTGTTGCGGCTAGTTTTAGAATTTTGCCGTCGGTAAGTAAAATAGTTAATAGTTTACAAAATTTAAAATTAAATTATCCAGCAGCGAACGTGCTTTACTCTGAATTAAAAAATTTTAAAAAAGAAGAGCAGCCCTCTTATGAAAAATTTTATTTCAACAAAGAT
>Ga0187833_10004374_pt1 | contig 13851 bp, 20 predicted proteins | sample ETNtaG_37_FD_167968 | JGI IMG/M metagenome (GOLD analysis project Ga0187833, IMG submission 167968) | Marine microbial and viral communities from oxygen minimum zone, Eastern Pacific Ocean - ETNP2014_SV_400_PacBio MetaG (Illumina Assembly) | ecosystem: Environmental > Aquatic > Marine > Hypoxic... | reverse complement strand
AGATGCAGGCGTTTTTTGAGACCATGCCTAGAGTACGACATGAGGTTAAATTTAAGAATCCAAAAACAAAGAAAAATAACACTGTAACCTTGGAGGGACTCAACGCTTTTTTCGTCTAGCCCTTTCGCACAATAATCTAGAGAACTTTATGCGAACCAACTTTACATTGATGCAACATCATAAATATAATTGGTCAGATATAGAAAACATGATGCCGTGGGAGAGGGAAGTATATCTGACATTTTTGATACAACACATAGAAGAAGAAAACGACAAAGCAAAACGTAATGGCTGATAAAGAAGAAACACAAATATTAGTAACAGAAAAAACATATGAAGTCGATAAAAATGACTTTATAATGGTACAGGGATGGGACCAGAGTAAGACTTGGTACAACAAGACTGCTGGCTTTATGGATACTCTACGACTGATACCTAGATTATTGATGGTGGCGTATGGTGGTATTTTTTGGATATCAACACAATGGTTCATGGCTCTACCAAATCCAACTAATGCACAGGCCGCATTTATATCTACTATAGTAGGTGCGGGTGCTGCATGGTTTGGTTTGTATGTAGGAAGTGGACATAAGAAGGGTAAGTAAATGGCAGATAAAGCAGATGACGTTAAAAAAGAAGTACAGGCCGTAGTAGGTCCTTTAACGAAATCTATGGAGGCTACTACTAAAGCAATGTCCTCTGTTGTAACAGGAGTGAAAGCTTCTGTTAAAGGCATGGCGTCTGCTGGTAAAGCTATCAAAGGTCTTCCAGATAATATTAAGAATATGACGGCTAGTGTTAAAGCTATGCCAGGAAATATTAAAGAAGGCGTCTTACAAATGGCCCAAACAACTAAAGAAATTGGTGCTGAAGTTGCTAAAGTTGGAACAGAGTTTAAAGGTGGACTTGATAAGAGTTTAAAAGAACAAGCCAAAGTGGCTATGGGTGGTTCTAAAAATATACAAAAAGCCTTTACTAAAATTCGAGATGATCTTGTTGCCCAAGGTGTAGATATGAAACAGGCTTCAACGGCTGCTGCCTATGAAATGCAAGATAAACAGGCCGCAATGTTAGAACAGTTAAAAACAAATCCCATAGCCATGGCTAAAGCTACTCTTAGCGGTATAGGACCCGCCATAAAATCTATCCCTGGTGTATTCGGTAAGGTGATGGAAAAGATTAAAGGTGAGCCTGATGCTGGTGATAAAGAAAAGGAAAATGAAGAAGCTCGGGGCCGCAAAGGTATCATGGGTGTACTTGGAAAGATTGATGCAGGAATAATGGGTGTTGGTGGGGCTCTGAAGAAGGTTGGTGGTGCTGCAAAAGGTGGCATCAAAAGTCTAAAAGGTATGCTTGGAAAAACTGCCTTAGCATTAGCCATACCTGCACTAATGTTGTTTATGAATAGTCCGTATTTTGATAAGTTAGCTAGCTTTGTTAAGAACGATTTAATTCCAGGTATAAAAAATATTTACGAAATGATTAAACCTATAGCGATTGCAATCGCTAGCTGGATAGCCGATTCTGGCTTACCTATAATTATGACTATGCTGATAGATAGCTTTAAAGCCCTAACAACTTTCTTTAGTGATGTTTTCGCTAGATTCTCTGGTTGGTCTGATATGTCCTTGAGAGAAAAGATTGGTGCTGTACTCGGAATATTTACTAACATAACCGAGTTGGTAGGTAAGTTAGTTGGTAATATAGTAGAAGCTATAGCGAATTTATTTGGTGCAGATGGTGCTGCATTAAGGAAAAAGTATTGGGATCCCATAGCCAAATTCTTTACTGACATTGTAGACTCTGTAATGTTAATCTTCACTGATCCAGTTGCTGGTATCAAAAAACTATTCGCAACTCTATGGGATGCTACTAAAGGTATAGGTGGATTCATTTATGATATTCTAATTAAACCTGCCTGGAATTGGATAAAAGGTCTATTTGGATTTGGTGAGAAAGATAAGTCTACAGATGCTGATACTACAAAAGGAGTTTCTGGCTTTATTTCAGATTTAGTGACAGGTATATGGACATGGTTTAAAAGTTTATTTGACTTTAGTACAGTAGAAAGTTCATTTGCTTCTATCCTCAACCTTATAACACTAGTGCCCAATATTATATTAGGATTAGTAACAGGCATATGGGGATGGATAAAAGGTCTATTTGGGTTTGAAACAAAAGATACTGATGATGCTGGAGCTCAAACTAAACCAGGTGGTATAGGTGGTATGCTATTATCATTAGTCACAGGTGTATGGACTTGGTTCAAAGGCTTATTCAGTTGGGGTTCAGGTGATAAAAAACCAGCTGAGGACGATGATAGTAAATCAGGTGTTCTTGGTTTTCTTAAAGGTTTAGTTACTGGTGTATGGACTTGGTTCAAAGGCTTATTCAGTTGGGGTTCAGGTGATAAAAAACCAGCTGAGGACGATGATAGTAAATCTGGTGTATTAGGATTCTTAACAGGTTTAATTGTAGGTGTATGGGAATGGTTTAAAGGATTGTTTGATTTTTCATCTGTTGGTGCGGGTTTCGCATCTATTGTCAATCTAATCACACTACCCCATCAAATTATATTTAATTTAGTTATGGGTGTATGGAAATGGTTTAAAGGTCTATTTGGATTTGATACAAAGGATACTGAAGCTGCAGGTGTACAAACAACACCAGGTGGTATAGGTGGAATACTGTTATCACTAATTACTGGAGTATGGACTTGGTTCAAAGGCTTATTTGGTTGGGGCACTGAAGATGAGAAAGCAGGAGAAGGATTTAGCGTTTCTACTTTAATTTCTGGTGTCTTTACTAGTATAAAAGAATGGTTTGGTAAATTATTTAAATTTGATAGTGCCGGAGATGTAGTTAAATCTATAGTTAATGTTCTAACTTTTGTTCCTAATATGATTAAAGATTTAATTGGTAGTGTTGGGTCATGGTTGTTAGGTCTATTTGGATTTGGTGAAGCAGCTAAAAAGGTTGCAGATGTTGGAAAATTTAGTATTGGTGATCTAGTATTCAAAGCTATAGAAGCTATAGGAGAGTGGTTTAAAGGTCTATTTGATATTGATTGGGCCCAAGCTATAAAAGATTTAGCTCCCGATTGGATAAAGGATGTACCTATTATAGGTAAGTGGTTTGGTGGTGGAGATGTTTCATCTGAATCTGTAGGTAAAGAAATTGAAGAACATGGACAAACATTAAAGGCAGCTACAGAATCTGGTCTTTATGACAAAGACTATGCTGGTGCAAGTGAAATTAATAAAGAAGCCTTGCAGCTAGGTGTAGAGTCTGGACAAGTTCAAAAAGAAATGCTACAAGCCATAATTGATGATGAAGATTTGCGTAAAGAAGATTTAGAATTTATGAAGAAGCTTGTAGAGCAAGCTACAAAGAAAGGCTCTCTTTATGTCCACGACATTGAACTAGGAAAACTCATTAAAGAAGGTAATGATTTTATGATGAATGCTCACCGATTAAATGCTGCATCGAATACAGCTATTAGCGGTGGTGGTACTACTGTAGTTAATAATACTAGTGTAGTTGCACCGATGAGCTCATCTTCATCTGCGGTTAGTGTAGGGATGCCTATAGGCGCATCTGATCCATTTACTAATGCTACTAGGTCTTATTGAGTAGGCTCAACTTCTTCTTCCTCTACTGAAGATTCTTTATTGGTGCAGGAGATGAATATCCTACAGGCCCCGGCGGAGCCTTAGAAGCTGAATTTGTACATCTACCTCGCCGGAAATCTTGATTCTGGTGGCCTCTTTGGAGTTTTTTGCTCTTCCTTCCGTTCATTATAATAAGTCATATAATCGAAATCTAAAGAGGTAAGTGTATACTCTACTCGTAAAAGAACACGGTTGCGGATAATCAATAATGACATTTTCTGACCGGGGTATTTGCCCACCATAACGTCAGCCATATCGTCAATATTGTTAATAGGATGACCATTAGCATCTATAATAATATCGCCATTTAATAGTCCATTATTAAGACCATGAGTTCCTTCTTCGTTCTTCCAAACCATAAGACCAAAAATATCAGGTATATATGTATTTGGATTTTCCTTTATCATCTTCTCTCTTATTAAGGGATTTAAATGAACTGTCCGTATTCCTAAAGCTGGGTATATAACAGTACCTCTTTGTAGCATTTCCTTTAAAGAATGATATACAACATCTCCACGAACAGCATAAGCAAAATTCTTTTGTTCTCCTAAAACATAAGTATTCACCCCCACTACTTTACCATCAGTATTAATTAGGGGACCACCTGAACTCCCTTGAGCTATAGTAGCAGAATGTTGTATAATTCTAACATACGGACCAATTCTACCGTTGCGGTTCGTATGACTAATAATACCTTCTGTTATAGTCCAATCTAGGCCACCTGGGTGACCAATAGCATAAACGTCATCAATTACATTAATTTCTTTATTTCTATGCTCAATGGTCAAATAAGGTAAAGGTAGTAAATAATCAGGTATAAAAGCTTTAATTAGAGCTAGATCGGCAATAGGGTCTATCCCTACTACTATACCTTCATAAAAATTCATTATTTCTTTATCATAAAACCAAATTCTAATTCTTTCATTATTACCATGAATGACATGATAGTTTGTTAATATTAATCCACCGTCATTAATTACAAACCCTGTGCCAAAACCATCAGGTGTGGTCACAGCAACAGTAGCTTGTCTTGCAGCTACAACCATGCGGAACATATCTCCGATAGCTGCTTCATTAGCTGTAGCCGAAGTTGTTTGACTAGCTAATGCAACGGTGGGGTTTTCATAAAAATGGTTTGTTGGCTCTCCTGATGCAGTAGTACCAGAACCAAACCCACCTTTATCAGCTACAAGAACTGTAGCATCTCTCACTTGTTCTATTGTTCTATAATACTCGTCTTGAGTATATAGAGAATTGGAACCAAAGTTAGCAGTATCATCTGAAGTATCTTCATACAAATTTGAAGATGTGTACCCCAAAGCTGATATGGGAAATAATAGTGATAAAAATAAAACAACTAGATAATTTCGCATACTACTATTTATGCAAAAAAAAGAGGACCCGAAGGTCCTCTTTGACAATATACTAAAATGTGATTAATCTTCGTCAGCTAATTTAGCAAAATATGAAAGTGTTTCATCACTATCAGAATCATCTTCCTTTGCAGGAATTTCATCTGTAGTAGCTGCAACAGTTGATGTTGTTCCTACAGGCTTCATCGTATAGACTTCAGCTGTGGTTTTGCCAGCACCCGTTCCCGTAAGAACTTTATGAAGTTTATCCTTCAATTCATTATAGTCCTTGAACTGATCTGGTGCAGAAAAAGCCTCTAGGCTATATTCATTCTTCCAAACCGTTTCAAGTTCTTTATCATCATCAAGAAGTGCTTTAGGTGTAGCGAACTCTGATTTATCATAGTTCCAAAACCCATCAACCTTACGAATCTTCAACTTGAAATCAGCACCCTTCCAAAGATCAAAAGGATTTAGTGCTGTTTCATCATCGAACGCTGGGTTCATGGCTTCGGTAATCTTATCAAAGATTTTCTTACCAAACTTGAACAATCGAACTTGACCTTCATTTTCAGGATGTTTCGGATCATTCACAACATAAATGTTTGCATAATATTTTAAGATCCGTTTCTGCTTACGGGCAGTTTCCTTATCAGATTCATGACCACTATTCCATAGTTCAGTATTGTACTCTGAAACAGGATCAGTCTTACCAATAGTCGTTAAACTATTTTCGATGTACCAACCACCTGGACCACTGAACGCATGGTTCCACATACGGACCCACGGTAGTGATTCATTTTCTGGTTGGGGTAGGAATCTAATAACTGCATAGCCGTTACCAGATTTATCTAGTTCTGGTTTCCAGAACCGATCATCACTGAAGGATGAAATCGCAGGTTTGTTTATTTTTTCAAGCTCCGTCTGCAACTGGTCAAATTTACCAGAGCTTTTCTTGAGTTGTGCAAAACTCATAATTATATCTCCTATATTAGTCGTATTATTTGTATTATTTGTATTAATCGTATTTCAAAAAAACATTATATACACATCTAGGAAACGGGGAGGTACCCCTCCCCTCATTCCCAAAATTTACTAGTCCCTCTTTGTAAAGATCCAATAAATAACGCCAAGTGCGACTAGACCTACTAGTCCCTGACTGCCTAACGATGCTACTAGGCCAGTTATATTCCCGACAACATCTACGGGTAAGAATATTACGGTTTCTCCGAAAAGAACCTGTAATACTACAGCTAGAGCGATCAACGATACAGCTACTCCTGTTATCTGATTGATCCATCCTTTTACTGTTGTTACTAAATCACTGCCTGCCATCTTGTTTCCTCCTTTCTATGTTTAGAAACATATATACATTATATATCATTATAAACCAATTGTCAATGTAAAACCGCAATTCGTTTACAAGTAATTATTCTACAACACACCTAACATTTTTTTAATAGAAGGTGTGGGGGTAGAACAATAATCCAATACCCAGAAACTTGGGGCAATTGGCCAGGGAACGTTTCTTTAAATGTATTCCCTTGTATAGAGTATTTATGTCTTTTAAACATTCTAACCCTCTATATTTCGTGGAGCCCCTTATCTGAATCGAACAGATGACCTGCTCATTACAAGTGAGCTGCTCTACCAATCTGAGCTAAAGGGGCTAACCGTGTGAGATTATCCAATCCTTTTGGTGGGGTCCATTCGTTCAATCTTTATCCTCTTTGAAATCTATCACATCAAAATATCGTAGTTGTTCATTTTCAAAGTCTGTTCTTTTACGAGTATCCAGCTCCTTTTTTATTTTATAAACTGGGAGCTCTTTTAGTTGTTCTAAAGCCCTAGGGCCCCAACCTCGATATCGTTTGAATCCATAACTCATTTTTTCATCACCTTATAATAAGGACCTTCCCAACCGTATTCTTTATTCTCTGGTTCTCTATACCAAGTCCAATCACCTGTTGCTTTATTCTCTGCAAGAAAACCTTGTCTACTATCATGCATAATAACTGTAACTGGTATTTTTACTTCACTCTCTACATCCTGCAAAGTGATTTCTTTACCTCTACGATATACTTTGCCTAGTTTTTTTATTTTCTTAACCATTCCTTATCGGCGCAATTCATTCCAATTCTTATCACGATATCTTTTTGCATTGTAGCGAGATACCATTTCATCACTCAACTCTTGTAGCCGAGGTAAACAAGTATCATTAACCCATCTCTGTAATTCCGCATTATCATATTCCAACTTGTGGATCTTTTCTTCTGCCTGTTCTAATTTATAAGATAGGTGTGCAATCTTACGTTTAGCTTCTTCTACATAAGTATCAGCCATTACTGTGTTCCTCTAACATAGATAGTGTTATTCCCTTGAATAATCTTCTATCTATTTTAACAAATGGTTTATAATTTTGAATCAATTGACTAACCTCTGGCCAAATAATTCGCTCTACTATTTCCTTGTCATACGTCTTACAAAAGTGTACAAGATATTCAAATATTACTAAAGTTTCTAGACTAATTTTCTTTCCAAGAAACGCCTTTAAAATTTTAGGATGGTTTCCTTGTTCACTATTAAATAGTATATCAAAATTTGAAGCATTTGTCAATAACTTTTCCACATCATTTTTAAAAATATATTCCAAACTCTCAACCCTAGCTTTCCATTTAATATAAGTATCTTCATTCATATTACCTAGCCATTTATTTCCTTCTATAAAATTGGCTATGTAATAATTCAGTATCGTAGGCTCGTCATATTTTCTAGTTAATTTCTTAAACAAATACCTATCTTTTCTCTTATCAAAACTTTTTAATGAAGCACTAACCTTCCCATTATATTTAAAATAATCATAATTGTTAGTTGTAAAATGTAATCTAAGTGCCAAGTATAATTGATATGCTTGAATCTCATTCATCATCTATATCCGTAATAGATATTATAGTTTGTTGAGATTTCATAATCCTTCAATAGAACTAGTCTTTGGTAAATAATTTAAAGCCTCAGCATTAGACTGTATCTTTTCTTTTAAAGATTTGTCAATATATCTAGTAACCTCAACAGGCTCTAGTAAGTGTGTTTCACAGTAATGTAAAACAGCATCCATATAAGAAAGCCGTTTAGACTTAACCAAGTCCTCTATTATCACTGTAAATTTTTTTGTAGATAATCCAATACTCATCATATAAACTCCAAAAAAGGTGCACCGTTTATCCTTTGCCTTCACGGTGCTGGGGATAGGGCGATATGCTAAAAAGGACCCAACCCTCAAACTAGCGGGGTGAACTTTGCTAACAAGGTGTCACCCCAAAACCCCGGATAAGATTACGCAGCTAAGCGATACTCATCGAAATAAAAGTCGTCATTGGCTTTTATGTTTTTGTGTCCGATTCCTCAGATAAATTTTCGTCCGTCCGTCGATCCTGGTTCACCCCCATTAAACTGTTTCGTTCATCTGGTACTGTGCCCCAACCTATACTTCTACTCCATTCATCGGGTGTGTAATAATAGGCATTTAAGGCTTTAGAAAAATCAAAAATGCCTTGATACGGTTCCCGTGAATTGGTGGAGGTGGCCGGTACTGCCCCGGCGTCCGATCCGTCTACTTGTTTATCGTCATCAGTATCTTTCACACATCTATTTATGTATATTCTTTTTTAAATACTCATATTTCATCCATCAGTCACCGAATCAAAAGATACTACAATAGATACACCAGCTGAGATATCCTCACGGGTGAAATCTTCATCAAACGGAACTGTAAGATTAGGTCGAACAGAAAAACTATCCGTTACTGCCCAAGTATAACCTGTAGTCACGTCCATACCTTTATAAGAAGTGTCATCAAGATCCCAATAAGATGTTACACTACCATCTACACCAAAAATACTGTAACCAGTACCTAGGTCTACCGTGAAATCGGTATCAGTAGTATTCCATGCAAATGAGGCATCAATATTAGCTCCCAAAGCATTAAACCCAGTATCAAGACCTAGAATGTGATCATCATCTGTGGCAAAATCATATGATAGTCCACCATTAAGACCAAATAGCAAGTCTGTTTCGTATGCAATACCAAATGTCACTGTATCACTATTACTAAATGATAATCCACCAACGCCAACAGTAACCTCGTTGCCATCTTGAGCGACCTTGATAGAGGCGTCATTACCCGTTACCTCTACATCATTCAGCACATCCACATCAAGTGCATATACACTCATCGGGGCCAAAATCATAAGGGCCATTAAAAACTTCTTCATTTATTTTCTCCTCATTAGGCAGCTAAATCTGCCAAATTTAATGTTTGATAGAAATCGTCCATCATAGTTTCAAGACGTTCAGCATAGTCGGCTGACTTCTCTTTATATATTTGAACTTCTCCATCCTCTGCAACTATAATTATAACAACATTAGGTACAGAGATTCCTGTATGCTCTTCAAACATAAACGCATACGCAGAACACTGTATAAAATAATCATCAATCCATTCACGTTTTTTGGGTGTGGTAGTTGTTTTAAAATCAATTACTGCCAACCCATCATTATCATATTCTGCAATACAATCAGTTCTACCTGCAACTTTATATTTATCCGAAAACATATTTGTTTCTTGTAAAACTATTGTATTAATAGACTTATCCAAGTAATCTCTTACTTCTCCAAACATACACCACGACAAAAAATTCTTACCTTTATGGTCAGAGATATCTTGATTGTTTAGATAATCTTCACAGATGTTATGGAAAGCTGTCCCTCGGCGAGCGGCCTTGCCTGAAATTATACCGGCAGCTTCATGGCCGATTCTATCTCGCCATGCTTGCAAACCTTTTTGTTTTCCAGGTTGTTTCCCTAGTACAGTAGTTATACTTGGGTACTTGTTACCATTTGGCGCCTCGTAGAAACGAAGTCCGTTAATGTTAGAAACCGGTAGTTCCGGAAACTGCTCTAAATTACTTTCATGTTTAAAAATCATTATATAATCCTATCACGTTTTGCTGCTTTTGTCAAGTAAAATCTTGAGTTTTATATCCCAGATTTGCCTTTGCTATTAGGTAATTTCTTACCAACCCAGAGCGTATAATATCTCCAAACCCAAACTCTATACACTCAACTTCTTTCATGGTATTTAAAATTGCTTGAAACTTTGCAACTCCCTCACGATCACCATTATGTTTTTTTAAATCTGTTTGTCCTACATCACCTGCAAACATGATTTTACTTTCTTGTCCAACTCTTGTCATCAATGTATCCAATTCATGGAATAACATATTTTGAAATTCATCACAAATTATAATAGCTCTATCAAAAGTTTGTCCTCTTAAAAAAGATGTCGATATAAATTCCAGTGTTCCCTGTGATAACAACTTATCATATAGATTTGCAAATTCAGCATCATTGGGCATTTGAAACATTAATCGAACTAATATACGGTATGGGTCTTGATACATATCTGATTTTTCTTCAATCGTTCCCGGTAAGAATCCTACATCCCGAGAAGGCAATAGACTTCTAATCAAAATAACTCTGTCCCATTGAGTCGATTTATCTAAAACTTCACTCAGTGCCAAAAACAATAACATAAAAGTTTTACCAGAACCAGCAACTCCAGAAGCAAAAACATTTTTACCTGCGGCATAAGACTTAAAGAGCTTCTTTTGATTATCTGTTAATGGCTCAATTTTTAATAAACTGTTGGCTTGTATATACATCTTTCTGTGTTTGCTCAAAGCAATCCTCCTATAGTATATTATAAGAGTATTTATTTAAATTTCGATTGTTGACCCTGGATGTTTATTCTTGATCTCTCTCAACCGATCTTTAAACGTATCTGGTGTATGGCTTATAACATCACCAGTATGTCCTATAATGCCATGTTTAACTAAACTAAACACCACACTCCATCCCTGTTCTTTTTTCTCTTCCATTTCTGATATAGAACAAAAAATTTCATGTTCTACACCATCAGGATCTTTCATTGTGTAACTAGGCATTTGCTGTCATTCTCTTTCTCTAGGTCGATAATCGCTAACTTGTTCCGTACCCTTATCCTGAGGATCAAACGTCTCCACACCAATATGTTCTATACCTAGATGATGTATAAAAATAATCAACTGACGTTCTTCTAACTCCATAGAGTATAATTGTCTTGCTGTAATATGTGACCAACTCTTGAGAGAAGTTAAATAACCTTCATCTGTACCATCACCTTCAAACCACTCTCGTTTAGGACATTTCTCTGCCATGTTCTCGGCAATCTGCCGAACTTGCCAATCAGCCCACCTTCCTTCAGCCATAATATATTTCCTTAACTGTCATATCCAAATCTAATTGGAAATTCAATATCTTCTCTCTCTATAGTAGTTACCACTGGTAAATACTTTGTTGTATTATTCTCTATAAGTTTCCTAACAGATTCTTCATCACCATCAGTTACTACAACGTGTATTAAAACATCACCATGATAAACTTTATATTTGTATGCTGGACCTCGAGGAAGTCCATCCTTCTGCCATCGGTGTGGGCCGCCTTCTAGGGATACTGATATGTCCATTACTGACCAGAATGGGGACCCAGTCTAGCAACACCAGCTCTCATAAAATTATCATCCCAACCAAATGCCGTCTTAACAGTAGAGGCATTTAATCCTTTGTATTTCTTATTCAAAGTTTTATCTTTAGCTGCAACAACAATTTCTGCTTCACTAACATGGAGACCTTCTAGTAGCTGTATAAACAACTGCTCCCTTCTCATTACATTAAGATTTTCATTACCTGAAATGGTCTGACCATCTACTGTAAGAGCTACAAAATTCTTCAAAAGTCTAGATTCACTCTCTAATCTCGTATGTTCTGTTCCTTCTGGCGATTCATTTGCCACATAAGGAACCTTACCCGCAGGCAATAACCATTTGATCTGAGGATCAAATGCTGCCTTCAATATTTTTCTTAACCCAGGCGAATTGTATTGTTGTAATACTTTAATCTTCTTGGGTTTATCCTTTGCATTATTTACTTTCGTAAAAATTTCGTGAAACAAAGGTGTATATGTTTCATCAACCATAATCAAAAATCTCCTATATTTTGAACCAACTCAGTTAATCCATTCTTAATAAAATACTCAAACAGCTTATTTCTATCTGCTTTATATTTTCCATTCTTATCTCTAAATCCAGTAGCATAGCCAGGATTGTTACGAACAAATATTTCTCTAATCTCTGATTCTAATTCTTCTGGAATAGAATCTAAATTTACCAACAAATTGTTTCTTTGCCAGTTACGAATCCAAGTATCCTTTGAACAATTTTTTATTAGAGTATGCAACATCAAAGGATCTTTGCCTTGTTCAATTAATTCTATAAGTTCTGAAATAACTGTTTTTCGTATTGTTTTCTGACGAGTTCCTTCAACAAAAGAATCATCTGGTGATAACACATTGGGAACACCATCACTACGATCACCTTTAATAATATGCTCAAACATATATGCTTTAGGATTCTTATGTTTTACAAATCGTTTTGTAACTGGACTATATTGATCAGTAGCCTTAATGCTATGTAGTTGAATAAAATCTTTATCTGAACTTAAAATTAAATCTTTACTAGATGTTGTTGGCTTATTCTTTAATATCACCGCAATAATATCATCAGCCTCTGCACCATAAACTTCTAAAACCATATAAGGAAAATTATCTATAAGTTCTTGCTTAATGCGATTAAGAAACTCAAATATATTTCCCCAATCCAGATCAGAACTTGCTCTATCCTTTTTGCGATTAGCTTTATAGTTTGGGAATACATCCTTACGCCAATAGTGCTTACTATCACAACATAGGATAAATTCACCATACTCCTCATAGAATTTTTTTCTATAAAAGCGGAGAGTATTTAGGACCATATGCCTAACTAGAAATTCGTTAATTTCTTTCTTAGGATCTTTGGTCACTTGTACCATCAGACCACCAATCATAATCTGATTCAAATCTACTAAAATCATAAAATTACTACCTCAATATTATTTATACATTATCCCACAGCGGGTTGTGTTAATGTTGTTTTGGTCGGCCATGGACTTCCTTCAGCCCATCTTCCTATATCTATAGTGTTCAATTCATTTTCTCTATCAAGGTATTTCCATCCTATCTTCACTGGATCAAATTCTTTCATCGCATCAAATACTTTAATTGGAACAAAAGGTCCACAAGTATAAACATCTAATTGTATTAGTGCTGGTTTATGTTCTTCCCAAACGTGCAAAGAAATATGACTTGTTTCTATTATACAAACACAAGTAATTCCTTTATTCCCTTTAACTGGTACATATCTACAATATGGACCAGCCAATAATTTCATATCAATAGATTTAATCAACTTACGCATCCAATCTGAAATACGCTGTTTATCTTTTTCTACTGGAGGTTGTTCTACTTCAGCTCTGATAATTAAATGCTTGTGCTCTGGCTTCATACTTTAATATAACCTTCGTCATCATATGCATAGGCTAGAGTTAACCATTTAGTTTTATGCTCTTGATCTTTACCATAAAACAAATCTAACCACACACTAGTATCAAAGTATCTAGCGATATTCGCCAAATACGTTTCTCTGTTATGTAATTCTCTAGTCAATAAATTTTGATCTTTACCTTTATCCATACGGCGAATTATATACTTCAATTCTTTCACTCGTTGCTTGTTATGTTTTTCCCATTCTTTAACTTTCTTTAATGACAAATAATGGTCATCATCTAAAGCCTTTACATCTTCATGGACATTCTTATATGTAGGTGGTTTCTTGGCCGCTCGGGCCTTTGCCATTTTAT
>Ga0187833_10004371_pt1 | contig 13855 bp, 15 predicted proteins | sample ETNtaG_37_FD_167968 | JGI IMG/M metagenome (GOLD analysis project Ga0187833, IMG submission 167968) | Marine microbial and viral communities from oxygen minimum zone, Eastern Pacific Ocean - ETNP2014_SV_400_PacBio MetaG (Illumina Assembly) | ecosystem: Environmental > Aquatic > Marine > Hypoxic... | reverse complement strand
AGCGATCGCCTCTTACTTTGAACTTTGTTAAAAGGTCTACAAATAACAAAGTTATTTGAAGAAAGCGATAGGTCGCGAGTTCGAATCTCGTTGGGCCCATTAATATTCTAAGTTAGAAAAACTTTTTAAAAAAAAATTGGTTTCGAAACAATATGGCAACAGACTTAATCCATAAAGATTTCTTTAATCCATTATTCTTATTTTCTAATCTTAGACCTAAATATCTCACTCCTGATATTGAACTTGATTCTTTATATGAGATTGATATTAATGGACTAAAGGAAAGGAATATTAAAGGAATTATCTTTGATGTAGACAACACTTTATGTCCGTATCATGGCATAAGTGTTGATAGTAAAGTAAGAGATAGTTTTAATCAAATTAAAGAAGAATTTAGAACATGTGTCTTATCAAATACAACAAGCGAAAGAGTTCAAGAATTAGAGAAATATTTTGGATTGCATGTGATTAAATCAAAGATTAAGAAACCAAGAGTTGAACCTTATTTAGAAGCAATGGAATACCTTGGCACAAGCCCTGAAGAAACTGCAATGGTTGGTGACAGATTATTAACAGATATTGTTGGTGCAAATCGTGCAGGAATGTTATCAATTAAAGTAAAGCCAGTAGATTTCTATTCAGATCCAAAAGTTCTTTGGTTAGCAAGAGGCGTTTGAGAGTGCTGTATTAAGATTTTATCAAAAATAATCAATTCTTATAAACTCTATAACCTGCAATTTCCTCATAAGGTAGTTTTCTGCTAAGAAGGAATGGGTTAACAGGATAATCAGTTCTATCCATCTCTTTTTGAAGTACTTTAAGATGTCTAGTCATACGTCTTGTTTCATCAAGACTTTCCTGAAATTGTCTATCTTCAGGCCATCTTTGATAATGTTCTTCAGGTGTCATGTAGAATAATAGATAGAATCAGACTTTAAAAAATATAAGATTTATTTCTTGCAGTTCTCCATCATATCTTCAAGGATATTGTATGCTCTTGCAAGATCTTTTTTATGTATGATGATGGTCATCTCAGTCATTGTTGTAATTAACTCAAATATGTTAATGTTCTCCCATGATAATTCTGAAGTGATGCGTGAGATTACACCTGGAGTCTTGAGAAATTGTTTTGACAGAAGCATTGTTATTGATATTAGATTCTTCTCCAATCTCAAAATGTTTTCATTTTTAAGGAATTTCTTAATCTGATCAAGGTTACGCTCATTTGTTACAATGGCAATCTCATTTGAGCTCTCGACAGTATTAAAGAAGTCACCCTTTTCATAGTCAACAATTGAATATAACTGATTGATTCGTTTAAGTAAAGTACTTGATCGTACAACATTTATATCAACAAGATTTGTCTTCATTGTTAATTCAGAACTATAATCAAATACGTCAATTTTTGTTCTTTTTTTACTGAGCTCTTCTGAATAACGACGAAGCGCCATCATTATGGCTGAGTGTTTGACTTCCTTACCTAGTTCAGTTTCAATCTGTTTTGTGAGATAGTCTGCAAGAGCACCATAGCTCACAATTTCGCGCGCCATTGCCTCCTGTAACATAGGAGATTCATTTACAATCTTTTTCACGATATGACTAATTGTTACCATTACAAATCACATTTTATTTTGTTATAATAATAACATTAAGTTATTAAATACTATTTAAACCTTTCTATGTGTTCAAGACAACAACATCCAATAAATAAGTGTTTTAGAGAGGATGAAGGTTTGAGTGCCAGGAACCTTATATTTATAAGGTAAAGTACGCTACTAATACACGATTAAAGGTAATTAATATGATAATAATGAAGTTTGGTGGAAGCTCTATTGGAAGCGCTATGCGAATACGTCAGTCAGCTGACATAATCAAGCAAAGGCTTGACAAACAACCTATTGTAGTAGTCAGTGCTGTAGGCGGTGTGACTGATATGATCATAGATAATGCTAACTCTGCAGTTAAAGGGGAATACGATATTGAAGCTATAAGAGAAAAACATACACAGATATTAAATGACCTTGAACTTGCAGAGGATCTAGTTAATGAGGAGCTTAACGAGATTGAGATAATCTATAAAGGATTATCAATCATAAAAGAATTGACACCTAAGACCTTTGATATTATCCAATCATTTGGAGAACGAATGTCATGCAAGATTGTTGCCGGACATCTTAACAAGATAGGAATTAACGCTAAGCCTCAAAGAGCTTATGATATTGGCATGGTTACTGATAATAATTTTGGATGCGCCGAACCGTTAAAAGAAGCTTATGATTTGATAAAAGAAAATCTTTCCGAAGCACAGGAAGTTAATGTTATTACTGGTTTCATTGGTAAGAATAAGAATAATGAGATAACAACACTTGGAAGAGGTGGTTCTGATTATACTGCTGCAATCTTAGGCGCAGCTGTCGGGTCTGAAGAGATACAAATATGGACTGATGTTGACGGAATCATGACATGTGACCCAAGGGTTGTTGAACAAGCTAAGTCAATCAAAGAAGTATCATTTAATGAAGCTGCTGAACTTGCTTATTTTGGAGCAAAAGTGCTTCATCCAAAAACAATCATACCTGCTGTTCGAAATAATATTCCAGTGAGAGTACTTAATACTTATAATCCTAAACATCCAGGGACATTGATCGTTAATAAAGTAAGTTCAAAAGGAGTAAAGGCTATTGCTTTCAAGAAAAATACTAATTTGATATCAATACGCTCAACAAGAATGCTGATGGCTTACGGATTCTTAGCAAAGATATTCAGAGTATTTGAAGAGCATAAAATTGCTGTTGACATGGTAACTACAACTGAAGTGAGCGTATCATTAACAGTCGATGATAATAAGAATCTTGATAAAGCAATTGATGAACTTCGTAAATTTTCACAGATTAAAATTGAAAATGATAAATCTATTGTTAGCATTGTTGGAGAAGTAAATGGAGGCGCAAACGAGATATTAGGGAAAGTTTTTAGTAAGGTATGTGAGAATGGAATTACTATTAAAATGATATCACAGGGCGCTTCTGAGATAAATCTAAGCTTTATTGTTAATTCAGAGGATATTGATAAGACAGTCAAACTTTTACATGAACATTTTTTTGGAGGACGAGAATAATGAAAATCGCGATAATTGGTTATGGTGCAATGGGACACTTGATTGAAGATGTTGCTAAAGAGCGTGGGATTGAAGTAGTATCAATAATTGATCCACAGGCAGAAGGAGCAACGCATAAAGAAGTCAGTGAAGAATCTGTTAAAGAGGCTGATGTTTGTATAGATTTCACAATACCTCAAGTTGCAGTAGAAAATATAAAAAAGATATCTGCAAGCGGGAAGAATATTGTAATGGCTACAACTGGTTGGTATGACCAGATGGATGACGTGAAGAAGATTGTTGAAGAAAGTGACAATGGTTTCATATGGTCTGGAAACTTTTCAATAGGAGTCAACATGTTCTTTCGGATGGTCAAAGCGGCTGCAAAAGTTGCTAACAAAGTTGAAGAGTATGATATTGCTTCATATGAACTTCATCATAACAGAAAAGCTGACAGTCCGTCAGGAACAGCTAACATGATAGGTAATATTCTAGTTGATAATATTGATAGAAAGAGCAAGTTAGTCTTTGACAAGCTTGATCGGAAAATTGAAGCAGATGAGCTGCATATATCAAGTGTACGAGGAGGAGATATTCCAGGAACACATACAATTTTATTTGATTCAACAGCAGACACAATCGAGCTGAAACATACAGCTCGTACAAGGAAAGGGTTTGCGCTTGGAGCTGTAATGGCTGCTGAATTTATCAATGAGAAAAAAGGATGGTTTGAGATAGATGATTTAATGGATAATGTTATCGGAGGCCAATAAGATGGAACTAAAACCAGGTGTAATAACCGCAATGATCACTCCGTTCAAAGACGGAAAAGTTGATTTTGATAATTTAAGAGAACAAGTAAAATTCCAGATAGAAAGTGGAGTTGTAGGATTACTACCGTTAGGCACAACAGGAGAAACACCTGCATTGCATGATGATGAACAAGAAGAGATTGTTAAGGTAGTTGTTGAAGAATCTAAAGATAAGGTTGCTGTAATGGTTGGAACAGGAAGTAATTCAACTGAAAAAACAATCATGTATACCAAGAAAGCTGAAGAACTTGGTGCTGATGTTGCATTAGTTGTGACACCATATTATAACAAACCGACTGATGAAGGTTTATATCAACATTTCAAAGCTGTTGCTGAATCAGTTAAGATACCAATTATAGTTTACAATATTGCTGGACGTACAGGAAAGAATATTGAAACACCTGTGCTTAAACGTATTGCTAAAATACCTAACATTGTAGGTGTCAAAGAAGCATCAGGTAATATAAACCAGATGGGTGATGTAATCAATACAATACCTAATTTCATGGTTTATTCAGGTGATGACGGGATGACTTTGCCTTTAATGTCACTTGGAGGTATTGGGATTATATCAGTAGTGAGCAATCTTGTACCAAAGCAAGTTGTTGAAATGGTTGAGGCTGCTTTTGAAGGAGATTTTGAGTCTGCAAGAGAAAAACATTTTGCATTACTGCCTTTGTTCAAGGGAGCGTTTATCGAGACAAACCCTGTACCAATCAAAGCTGCAATGGCAATGAAAGGGATGATCCTGGAAGAGTACAGGTTACCAATATGTAAGATGCTTGATTCAAATAAGGAAAAGTTAAAAGAAATTTTAATGTCTATGAAGATATTATGATTGCTAATATTTTAAGGTAGAAGTCTTGGATGAGAAAATGAGCATTGAATTATTTTATTTAACGTTTTTTAAAAATATAAACGAACGAAAATAAATAATCCATGAGCAATCTCTCTCTGAAGGCATTTTACAAAGTTAGACAATTCAACAAAAAAAAGGTGAGAGTAGTGAGTTTGGAGGATAAAATGGAAAAGATTAAAGTAGGAGTAATAGGAGCTACTGGCATGGTTGGCCAGAGTTATATCAAATTACTAAATAATCATCCTTGGTTTGAAGTAGCTTATGTAGCTGCATCACCAAGATCAGCAGGTAAAATATATAGTGAGGCAGTCGCAGGTAGATGGCAGATGAATACTGACATACCTTCAAACGTCGCTTCACTAGTTGTTGAAGATGCTAATAATGTTGAAAATGCAATAGGTAAATGTAATTTTGTATTCTCTGCTATTGAATTAGACAAAGACGCTATTCGTGAGATTGAAAACAAATATGCAGCTGCTGGAATTGCTGTTGTATCAAATAATTCAGCCCATAGACATACACCAGACGTTCCTATGCTTATACCTGAGATTAATGCAGATCATATTGAAATAATTGATATTCAAAGAAAGAATAATGGATGGGATAATGGACTTATTGTTGTAAAACCTAACTGCAGCTTACAAAGTTACCTTGCACCAATCTATGCACTTGAGAAAGCAGGATATAAAGTTGAAAGCATGATTATTACTACAATGCAAGCTGTTTCAGGAGCAGGTTATCCAGGAGTAGCATCACTTGATATGATAGATAATCTTGTACCATATATTGGCGGTGAAGAAGAAAAGTCTGAGATTGAACCGCAGAAGATCATGGGCAATATTGTAGACGGCAAATTTGTCAATGATGAATCAATTAAAATAAGTGCTCATTGTAATAGAGTGCCTGTTATAGATGGACACACTGCATGTGTAAGTGTTAAGTTTGCTGATAAAGTCCCTTCCGAGGATGAAGTTAAGAAGATATGGTATGAATTTAAAGGTGTGCCACAAGAACTTAATCTTCCTTTTGCACCTGTACAACCAATCATCTACCGTACAGAAGATGAAAGACCACAACCTAGAAAGGATAGAGATAATGATAAAGGTATGGCAGTCACTGTTGGTCGTCTTAGACCGTGCAATGTGTTTGATTATCGTTTTGTTGCGTTATCACATAATACAGTCCGTGGTGCTGCAGGCGGTGGTATATTAAATGCTGAGTTGCTTTATAAGAAAGGCTATATTAAATAATTTTTAATAAGTTATTTAAAACATTAAATTTTTAGAGGTAGTTTCTATGATATGGAAATCAGTTAAACAACTAGAGAACAAAAATGGAGTATTGCACATTGATGGTTGCAATAGTCTTGAACTTGTAAAGACATATGGTAGTCCGCTTTACGTCTATAGCGAGAACAGGATTAGAGAAAACTATCAACGATTGGTTTCTGCTTACAAAAAACATTATTCTAAATTCAAGGTTTATTATGCAATCAAATCAAACAATAACCTTGCAATAGTGTCAATTCTAAGACAGGAAGGAAGTGGCGCTGATTGCAGTTGTGTGCCAGAAATAGAGATAGCTAACAAAGCTGGTGTGAAAAATGAAGACATTCTTTATTCAGGCGTGTATAACAGTAATGAAGAATTAAAGTATGCTGTTGAACATAATACCAGATTAAATCTTGAAGATGTGTCACAGATTGATCGTCTTGCTAAAATGAAGATACCTGAATTCCTTTGTTTTAGAATTAACCCAGGTATTGGCAAAGGTGGATTTGAAGGATTGATATTTGCAGGACCTGACGCTAAATTTGGCATAATCGAGAAAGATGTGAAAAAAGCTTATGAGAAAGCTAAAGAATTAGGTGTCAAAAAATTCGGAATACACATGATGACTGGATCAAATATACTTGAGCCTGATTATTTTGAAGAAGTAGTCGGGAAATTACTAGATATTGCAGGACCTATTGCTAAAGAACTTGGGATTAAATTTGATTTTATTGATATAGGTGGCAGTTTAGGTGTGCCGTACAAACCAGAAGAACAAGAGCTTGATATTGATGATGTTGCTAAGAGGGTTGTTATTAAGCTAAAAGAGAAGTTGGCTGAATATGACATGGGAGAGCCGTATCTTATACATGAACCAGGAAGATTTTTGGTTTGTGATGCAGGTGTTTTACTCACTACTGTTGCTTCAATCAAACACGGATATAAACATTTTGTAGGAGTAGATGCTGGGATGAATACAATGCTTCGGCCTGCGATGTATGGTGCTTATCACGAAATAGTTTATGCTAATGATCTTAATGCTATGAAGAACACAAAATTAAGTGTAGTTGGACAAATTTGTGAGAACACTGACCAGTTAGCTAAAGACAGATTAATGCCTGCAGATATTAAAGTAGGTGATGTTCTTGCTGTGCTTGATGTTGGTGCTTATGGATTTGGAATGAGCAGTCAGTATAATACTCGACCTCGATCAGCTGAAGTGTTGGTCAAGGATGGTGAAAGTACAATTATACGTAAAAGGGAAGAAGTTGATGATCTTATGAAAGGCGTAGAAGTGCCTGAAAGATTAAAATCTTGAATTAGAGTAAAAGATGATATATTGAGTATTAATTTATTTTATTTACGTACTTTAAAAATAAAAATTATCAATGCTCATCACTGCTCTGAAGGCAATTAAAAGAATGAGGGAATAAAAAATGGGAATAGTGTATAAAACTTTAAGAGATGTAGTTACAGAAACTTTTGATAAAATGGTTGAATTTAACAGGTTTTATCTTGATATAAAACCATATAATGCATATGTGCCAAGTGAAGGAATAAAAAACTTAGGCCCAAGAGAAACAGTAGATGAAATAAGGTATAGGCAAAGAAAATGAAAATTAAACCAAGTAACAGGATAAACAATTTAGGCAGTTATGCATTCGCTGATGTTGATATTGAAGTTGAGAAGTTAAAGAAACAAGGTATCAAGCCAATTGATTTTGGAGTAGGTGACCCAACAGTCCCAACACCTGAATTAATACGTAATGCTGCGAAAGAATCAATTAATAAACATAAGGATACTGGTTATCCAAGTTATATTGGTTCATTAACTTTCAGGCAGAGTGTTACTGACTGGATCAAAAAAAGATTTAATGTCAGCCTTGACCCTAACAAAGAGATTGTTTCTAATATAGGCAGTAAGGAAGCAGTGTTTAATTTTCCAGAGGCGTTTGTTAACCAGGGAGATTACGTACTTGTACCTAATCCAGGTTATCCACCGTATGAGCGCGGAACAACATTTGCAGAAGGGAAAGTGCATTATCTTAATTTGCTAGAAGAAAATAATTTTTTTCCTGACTTGTCTGCAATTCCGCAGGAGATTGTAAAGAAATCAAAGATATTATGGATTAATTATCCTAACAGTCCTACAGGAAAGCTTGCAACAGCTGATTTTTTCAAGGAAGTGATTGACTTTGGACATGATAATAACATAATAATTGCTTCTGATGAAGCGTATACTGAAATTTATTATGATGAAAAACCAAAATCTATACTTGAATTCAGCCGTGAAGGTGTTGTTGTTATAAACTCATTATCAAAGAGAAGCGCAATGACTGGATGGAGAGTCGGATGGATTGCAGGTGATGAGAATATAATAAATGTACTTAACAAATTAAAGACAAACGTGGACTCAGGCACACCTAATTTTGTACAGGAAGCGGCAATTGCTGCATATTCAGATGAAAATCATGTTGAAGTAATGCGTGAAGAGTATAAAAAGAAAAGAGACATAATTGTCGATGCTTTTAAGACAATAGGACTGCCTGATTGTACACCTGAATCAACAATATATGTGTGGCAAAGGGTTAACCAGGATTCTGTTGAGTTTGCTAAGAAATTATTACACAAAGATATAGGAATAGTAACAACACCAGGTAACTGGATTTCGTCTACTTCTGAAGAAATCAACCCAGGAGATGGTTATGTTCGTTTGGCTTTAGTACCTTCAATTGAAGACTGTAAAAGAGCTGCTGAGCAAATCAAGGAACTAAAGTAATAAGATAAATTTATATAGTTATGATTCCAAGTATAGTAAGTATATGGACAAAAACCTTTTCCCTAAGGTTATAGCACCGATAGTTCCAATTGGCCTACTTGCTTATTTCTATCTATATAACATAACAAGACCTGTTGTTGAAGGAGAAATTGTTTCTGTTGAGGTTTGTGATGGATATCCAGTTGTGCGAATAGCTACTGAAGACTACCAGGATGTAAATTTGAGATTTAATAAAAAGAGTTATGTGCAATTGGATTATGGATCACAGGGAATGGAAGAATATCTATATAGGAATTTAGTAGTGGGCAATCAGATCAGAGTAAAACTTAGAGAAAGAGATATTGTAGATAGAATGAAAAAAGAAATAAGTGGAATTGAAGCAAAGGTCTATAACATGATTGGGCTTGGCCCTACAATAATCTAAAAGTTAACCAGTACTTCTACATCCTTTCCAAAGAATTTCTTAAGATCCTCAAAAATAGGTTCTTTGATGAATACCTTTGGAGGTATTTCTATCTTTGAAAGAGCTTTTTCAAGTTCAACTAATGAAGATTTCTCTGTTGTTCCAAGGCTTCCGTCTGGCTTTATCTTTGCTCTTGAGATTTCTTTCTCTTCATGATCAATATCATGGATAATAAATGCAACGTCGTCTAGTAATAACACTTCACCAAACCGTTTACCATGCTTAACCCTTATCTTTGCTCTTTCTAGTTCACGGCCACGTTTTCTCTGGATAAATTCTACCATGAATCTTATGAATTGAGTTGATGACTTCTTAACTTTCTCAACTTCAGTCTTTGTAAGCTTATTTTCGTCATAATCTCTTTTTGCTTTGAGTAGTTCATTAAGCATTCTCAAGTATTTTGCTGGAATCTTACCATGAGCAATCATCTCATCCTCAAATACCTTGATTATCTCAATATCGCTCACTTTCTCAACACCTTCGAGCTTCAGAGCGTCTCTGATAATAGTCACTACAGTATCATATATTTTAATCATATCATCTTTTTCTTTTTGGATTTCAATCTGGCTGAATAGTTTCTTGATCCTTTTAAGATAATCTTCTGCGTCTTTCAGTAGCTTGTCAACATCTGCACCAGTTAATGATTTCTTTTTTCCATGTTCAATATCTTTCCTGATACCAATATTCTTTTCAAGTATCTTAACATATTTCTCCTCGAGCATTTTTTCCTTATTAACAAAAATCTCTCTCATGAGTTCAGGAGTTTCCTTCGGTGATGGTGGCGGAATGCCATATAACATCAGAGCAGCCTGACTAGGAGTTAATATGGAATAGAAAGTGTCTTCCATACCGATATCCTTTAATTTTAACTTAACTCTATTAAGCATTTGTTCACCTGAACTCATGAACATATCAATTGATTCAGGTGATGGCTTGATCTTCCCCATCTTAAGCAGTTGTTTCCATGGCATGAAGATTCCTCTGTCATAAAATGGAACACCATCTCTTAATAATGTGAATATAACAGGATTTGCTTCTTTCAGACTATCCCAAAAGTCTGTCAAAATATAGACCTGTACATTTAGTTTGTTCTTGATACCAGTCATCTCACCAGCTTCAATTCCCATACCGATTATGATTGCCCTTAACTTGTCCTTTAGTTCAGCACGAGTCATTTTCTTAACGTCAGTATCGTCAATTACGATCCATACATCAATATCAGATTCTTTTGTAGCTCTTCCTTGCACAAGAGAGCCTGCAAGAACATAACTGATTATATATTTCTCAAACTTCTTAAGAATCATAGTCTTATGTATTTCTGCAATCTTGATTGCCTGCAGCATTCCTGTGTCATACACAGGAGCGCTCATTGCAAGAAGTTGAAGCATATCATATTTTGCGTCATAACAGTTTTGCCATAGCTCTGACAAGATCACTGTCTGAGTGACAATATTCTTGTCAATCTCTTCTGCCATTGACTTTATGATAGTTGTAAGTTTTGTCTTAAGCTCTTGATTTGGCATCTTTTTACTATCAGCATCATCGATAAGAATAAGAGTATGAATCTTTGATTTGTCTACCTGTTCGCCTTCTTTAGGCTTTGGTGGAGGTAATAGTGCAACACTAACAATATATTTGTCAAACTTGTCAACAACCTTTTTCTTAAACTTATCAAGCTTTCCTTTAATTGCCTTAAGTTTATCCTGCGCTTCCTTTGGAAGGTTAGACGGCATCATTTTATCCATGTTATTAGGCATTGTTGGTTTTACTGATAATTTAGAATTATTTTCTTCTTTCTTGGTTACATTTTTGTCTGACATGAATATTACCTCGTTAGATTATTAAATATATGGTCAAAAGGATACAATAAAGTTATATAAATCTTTGTATTTGGATTTTGAGTTGGATTAGAGGTAGTAACTATAAGATAATGAGTATTGATTATTATTTATTTACGTTTAAATTAAAAATAAATCCATGCTCATCAACAGCAGAAGAAGGTTCTACCAGGAAATAAAAGATTATTAGAAATTGAAATTGCTCTTGTCCATACTAAGATAGCATTCTTTGCAGATATAATCATTGTCATCCCATCTTATACCAGATTCTTTATTAAATGTCTTTTTGCATACCTTGCATAGGAAATTCTTTGAATTACCTAGTTTAAGATCTATCTTATCTGTGAATTTATCAGTAAATTCAAACAGTTTCTTTGAAGGTGTATCATCTGGTTTATTATCAAGCAAAGCATCGCACACTTTGCCTTTATGTGCAAAATGCCAAATATTAGTGTCTCCCATCTTAGGGATTACTTCTTCGTTGCAATGTGGGCAGGAAAATTTGTTATTGATAATACCAGGTTTAAGCCGGTCTATCATCACAACATTATCTTCCTTGTCCTTTGCAAAAAAGAGTTTTCTCTGGCTTGGTTTCATAATAATGGTGTATGAAAGTTTGTTTTTATTTGTTTTACTGTTTTGTTTGTGTTATGAAAGAATTTTAGTTGAAACTGATATACCTATATAGTAGTAACTAATCCAAAGAGTTATAAAGGCTAAAAACATCTCAAACTCAGTATTAGAGAGCATAATGGAAGATTTAAAGACACCGGATGAAGTATTTAGAGAGCTGGATGGGCTTAGTTTAAATAGTAAGTTCTATGGCAGAGATGATGATCATCCTAATTATAAAAGGCAAGTTAAGTCTGCCATGCAAAATACTGAACAAGAAGGGGTTGAAATTCTAATTGATGCATTAATAGTGTATAGAACGTCTGAAGACCCAGAATACAATGAAGGAGCAAGACATAGATTATATAGAGAAGTTCAAGACTTACTGCAAAAACAGAATATTGATGAGGAAATAAGAAAAGGAAGAGAAGAAAAACTTGTTGACATTATGCTTAATAATGAAAAAAATAGAGATGATTCTTTACGAATACGCTATTATGTAAGCCAGGTGATACCATATTCTGATAGCCCAGAATATTATGTTAGTATTGCGTACAAGTTATTTGATTGGGCAGATCTTAATTTTGAAGATGATATTGATAAAGAACTTGCTGCGTGGGAAATAGCTGATTATAGAATAATGTTAAAGAAAGTTTCAAAATATACGCTTGATAAAATAAATAAATTTATAGAAGACACAAAAGAGACCACAACTGGCTTAGGACTTATTGGACCTGATGGGAAACCAATATCTTCAAGACAATTATCAGGATTAGTTAATTCTAGATGTGAAGATCTTGAATCAACAAGAGGAGTTATTCTATCCAAAGATATGCCTGATTCTTAAAAATATTAATTGGAAAATAGTAAAATTTATAATACATTAAATTATTTACAAGTGTAAAATAATCAAAGGGTGATCATATGACTAAAGACGAACGTGAAATTTTTGCAGTACCTGGAAAATTTAGAGATATTTATAAAGAGGTTAAAGAATCTGTTGATGAAGGAGATCTAACTAATTTACATTTACAGCATGGCAGTGCAAATAAAGTAGGTACAGCTGCATTTGTAAACAAGAAGATGAATGAGGCTGATGGTAAAGCAGCTATTGAAGAAGCTGCAGCTGTATATCTTAAAGAATCTGGTGTTGATTATGGTAAAAACAAACATCAGGTAAAAGCAAAGGTTGATGAAGCTATAGAACAGTTACAAAGACAAAGACAATTACCACGAGATTTGGAGGATGAATTTTCAAAAGGAAGAGGGCATTTAGTCCTACAAAAAGTTTTTGCATATCTACAAGATTCTGACGCTGAAGCAATGGCAGATTATAAGGTTGAGCAAGCGTTACCAAAAAAACTTTCTGTTCCTGAGATGGAAGGTGTAATCAAAGAGCTTGGGAATGATACTGGCACAAAATATACCGCAGGACAGATCCATCAATTATCTGCAAACAGAAACCAATTAAAAGGTATATTGACTCAAAAAGCTTCAAGCCAATATGAACAGAGTGCAAAAGCTGCTTTAGATAAATAATTAATTTTTATCAACTTTTTTCTATTTAATTCTTAACTACTACCACTACCACTTGGACCAGTACTTTGTGCCCCTGCTGTAGCACCAAACTGTTTCTGTAATATGATTGGCACAATGAATTCTTGCTTTCTTGCTTGCCAGAATACTGCTGTGTTGCTAGGAACACCATTTAGATCATCATAAATTCCAATCTTAATGTTCTTCCTTATCCGTTGTGTGGTTGGTTCTGATTTTGTGACTTCAAATTCGCATCTTTGCTTTTCATCAAAATTATTGATAGTTATAGTCGCTCCATTAAATGTAAAAGACAAGAAATTACCATTTATTTCTAAATTGTCCAAAGCACCTACAAAACTGGTATCTTCATCAAATATTCCTGCACTATTATAAGTATCTTGATTTAAAGTAAATTTAATTTCTTCTGGTTCTGAATTATCTGGTTCACCAACTGAAACACTTTCAACATGAATATAAACCATTTCTCCATTCTTTAGATTATCTGGTAATCTTAATGAACCGCTATAAGTATGTTTCCAATATTGAGCGGTAGAAGTTTCAACGTGATTTCCTAAAACAGTGAATTCG
>Ga0187833_10004368_pt1 | contig 13858 bp, 12 predicted proteins | sample ETNtaG_37_FD_167968 | JGI IMG/M metagenome (GOLD analysis project Ga0187833, IMG submission 167968) | Marine microbial and viral communities from oxygen minimum zone, Eastern Pacific Ocean - ETNP2014_SV_400_PacBio MetaG (Illumina Assembly) | ecosystem: Environmental > Aquatic > Marine > Hypoxic... | reverse complement strand
TATTACAATACAACAAACCCAGAACCAAGATCCCTAAAAGTTTTTTCATTTAAAAATTATATCCTAAGTTTGCTCAGAAGTGCGTTTGTTTTTTATAAATCATTGATTTGATTTGATGATTACTATTTATTTTTAAAATAATAGAGGCATATTTTGGCGTATCTTTAAACATATTTTGTGTAATTCGTTGATAAGTTTGCACTAGAAACCAACCTTTTATCTAAATCAATTGTAAAATTATGCACTTTTATTTAATTTTTTTTATAACTATCGAACCAATTAATAAATAAGCTCAGACCTCTATAAATACTTGTCTTGGGTCTATAATTTATGTTTCTATATAATTTTTTTGTTGAAGATTTTGAAGAAATAATATCGCCTTTTTTTCTTGGACCAAATTCAGTTGTAGCTTTTTTGCCAATTAATTTTTCTAAAATTTTAACAATTTTAGTAATTTTAATTTTTTTTCCAACGCCAAGATTGAATATTTGAAACAATGAATTATTTTTTCTGTCGAATTTATTAAAACGTTTTAATTTAATAAGTTTAAACAAGCATTTAATTACATCGTCTATATAGGTGAAATCTCTATAGTGATTTCCATAATTATTTAAAATAATTTTTTTTTCTTTTTGAATTGCATTCACAAATTTATAAATAGATAAATCAGGTCTTCCAAATGGCCCATACGCTGTAAAAAATCTAACGCCAATAATTTTAATTTTATAATGAGTCGAATAAAAATGTGCCAATATTTCATTATTCTTTTTGGTGGCTGCATACAAAGAAATTGGGGTATCCGTTTTATCAGATTCTTTAGAAAAGCCAGAAGCATTACTGCCCGAAACTGAAGAAGAGGAGGCAAATATTATTTTTTTTATTTTTTTTCTCTTTGCGTTTTCTAACAAATTATAAAAACCAATTTCGTTTGTTTTAAAATAAACATCGGGATTTATTAATGAGTATTGAACTCCAGCATATGCTGCTAAGTTTATAATGAGATTTATTTGATTTTTATCAAAAAAACTATTTAATTTTTTTACATTTGAAATATCAAATTTACTAAAATTAAAGTTATTGAACTTTTTTAATATTTGAAGTCTATTTTTTTTTAGTGATATATCGTAATAAGCATTTATTGTGTCAATACCATAAATCTTGAAATTTTTTTTTAATAAAAATAATGAAAGATGAAAACCAATAAATCCACAACATCCCGTTATTAAAATTTTCATATGAATTACTTAAAATAATTTATTTGCTAATAGCAAATCTGATTTGTTATTAATCGTAAATCCATGTTGCTCATCTAAAGCTATATTGGTTATTTTATTCATATTGTTTTTTAAATAAGATTTATATCTATACACGCTAAATGCACCTACCTCTTTTAAAATTATATTTTTTTCTAATTTTAACTTCTGATTTCTTTTATTACTAATTAATTCAATGCCATTTTTAGAATATTTGTAATAGTTATTTTCTATATCGGGAACTGTTCCAACAACCAGATCGCTATCATGGATTATAAGGTTGCTTATAGCTTGCTGAAGATAAAAGGATTTACAGAAAGGATTTGCTGTTGACAGAATAACAACTATATCAACGCTAGATCTATTAAATTTTTTTACAGCATTAATTACAGATTCCTTATAATCTACGTTTTGTTCTGATAAATTGTCGCTTCTTTTTTGATAAAAAATATTATTTTTATATTTTTTTTTAACCAATTTAATTAATTTTATATCGGGAGTGGTAAGTATAATTTTCTTAAATTCTTTTACCTTTAAAACTTCATCTATTGTATAAAATATTAAAGGTTTTTTATTTAAATACTCTAAAGAATTACAAAGTTTATCAACATTGGTGCCTCTAACAGGTATAACACAGTTAATATTTAAATTCTTTGTCTTATTTTTTTGTTGCGCAAACTTACGTAATATTTTTGTTCTGGTTTTATATAATTTAACTTGATTTTTAGTTAAATTGTTTTGGTGCTTTCTATAAAAAAAAAGTGGTAATGGAACATGTTTGATTTTAAAATTTTGTATAAGTTTATACCAAATATCATAGCCATCTTGACGATTAAATCTTTGGTCATATAAATTTACAGAAAAAATCGAACTTTTTCTAATTAAGCAACATGCTGCTAGCACCGGTTTGTGTTCTAAGGAAATTGAGTTTCTGGTTAATTGTTTTTCTAATGATAAAATATTTTTTTTATCGTCTATTAGATAATAATCTGAATAAACTAGTGCAATATTTGAGTCTTTTTTAATTACGTTATAAAGAACTGACAAAGCATTAACATCCAGATAGTCATCTGCATCTAATCTAATGACAAACTTTCCATTTGAAGCTTTGATCGCAATATTTGAAGACCCAATTAAACCTTTAATTTTTCGATTATATATTGCGCGACATAATTTTTTTTCTTCATACTTTTTAATTATTTTTTTTGAATTGTCTGTTGAAGCATCATCAATTATAATGAGTTCTTTTTTATTATATGTCTGGTTGATAACGCTTTTAATAGCATTTTCTAAATATCTTCCATAATTCCTATTAGTTATATAAACTGATATAACAGGATCAATAATCATATACTTATAACATCTCCCTTTTTATATTTATTCTTAGATTTTTTTTTAATTAAATTAAAAAAATTACTTGAACTAATTTTTTTATAAGGTCGTAAACAAATTAAATTTTTAGATGATAAGATTTCACCTTTCTGAATATCTTTTTTAGCATATATAGATCTCCTAAAAGAGAATAAATTCTTTTGTTTTTTTTCACTCGTTGTCAATCTATATCTTGTTTTTAAATATTTATTTATATTATTAATATTATTCAAAAATCTATTAACGCCATTTTTATTTAATGAAATTGCATGATCTCTAAAAGTTTTTTTTTTAATATTATTAGTAAAATGCTTTTCTATAATTTTTGCGCCACTCAAAAAAGCATAAGTAATGACATCTTCACCAATTGAATGGTCAGAAAATCCAACAATTATTTTAATTTTTTGCTTTAAATAATTTATTGTACCTAAATAACTGTCTTCTTTTGGCGTAGGGTAAGCAGTATTGCAGTGAAGAATTGCCAATTTTCCAGACTTAATAAAGTTCTTATTGATTTTTTTTATAAATGTTAGTGTTTTTTTAATCTCATATAAATTGCTTAAACCGGTTGATAAAATTAATGGTTTATTAAGCAATACAATTTTTTTTATTATTTCAAAATTATGAATATCACCAGAGCCTATTTTATAAATATCAATATAATTCTTGAATATTTCTATTTGATTAGTATCCCATACAGAAGCAGAGCATATTTTTTTTTTGGATCTAATAATTTGACAAAGTTTTTTGTTCTGAGCTATTGATAGTTCTAGTTTTTTAAAATGCTGATGCCTTTTTTCGTCACATTTTTTTGATACTAAATTATCAGCAGTAAAAATTTGAAGTTTAACAACGTCTGCGTTGCTACTACATGCGTTTAGGATTAATTTTTTTGCTTCTAGAAAATTACCCTCGTGATTAGAGCCAACTTCAGCTATAAATAAAACTGGATTAATTTTGGAAGTGAAATACATAGTTATTATATAAACAATTTATATGATAAAAAAAATAATATCAAAACTGAAATCCAAAAACTTTAGTGTTTGTATAGTTGGTCTTGGTTATGTTGGTTTACCTTTAGTTTCAAGATTTCTAAAAGCAAAAATAAAGGTTTTTGGGATTGATACGGACCAAAATAAAATCAACACTCTTAGAAATGGGAGTTTGTACTTACAATCAATAGATAAATCAACCGCAAAGTATTTTAAAAAAAACAAAAAAAATTTAAGTACAGGTTATCAAATTATAAATAAATGTGATGTTTTAATAATTTGTCTACCTACTCCACTAAAAAAAAATTCCAAAGAACCAGACATGAGTTGTATTTTTAATTGCGCTAAAAGTTTAAAAAAAAATATCAGAGAAAATCAAATAATAATACTTGAAAGCACAGTTTATCCTGGGGCCACAAAACAATTTGTAAAAAATTTAATAAACAAGAAATTTATAGTTGGAAAAAATATTTTTATAGGATATTCGCCTGAAAGAGAGAATCCTGGGGACAAAAAATTTAATTATAAAAATACACCAAAAGTGATTAGCGGTTACACTCCTAATTGTTTATTGCTTATTAAAATTATATATAACTTTTTTGTAAAAAAATTAATTCTTGTAGAAAAAATTGAAGAAGCTGAATTATCAAAACTCTTAGAAAACTTGTACCGTGCAGTAAATATTGGTCTAGTAAATGAATTAAAAGTAGTATGTCATAAGTTAAATATTGATGTGATTAATACAATAAATATAGCTGCTACAAAAAATTTTGGTTTTCAAAAATTCCTTCCTGGTCCTGGATTAGGAGGACATTGCATTCCAATTGATCCGTTTTATCTTTCATGGATATCAAAAAAAAAAGGTTATGTACCAAGATTCATAAATTTGGCTGGAATTATTAACTCAAAAATACCTGAATGGACTATCGAACAAGTATTAAAAAAAATTGAAAAAAGTAAAAAAATTAAAATATTATTATTAGGATTGTCTTATAAAAAAAATGTTGATGATGATAGAGAGTCTCCGACATATGAGTTTATGAAAATTTTTAAAAGAAAAAAAATACAATATGATTATCACGACCCTTATTTTAACAAAGCTCGAAAAGGAAGAAATACAAATGAAAATAAAAAATCAATTACTTTAAACAAAAAAAATCTAAGTAAATATGATGCATCGATACTACTTACTGATCATGATGTATTTGATTACAAGTTAATTGCTAAACATTCTAAATTAATATTTGATACCAGGGGTAAATTTAAAGAAATTAAACTAAAAAATTACAAAAATATTATTTTTTGCTAATTTTCGTAACTAGATAATTGCCTATATATAAATATTCCAAACCGCTATTTAAAAAAGATTTAACTGCATTTTTTGGTTCAAAAACTATAGGCTCTCCGTGTAAATTAAATGAAGTATTTAATAACGCTCCCACTTTTGTAATTTTTTTAAATTCTTTAATTAAATTATAATAATCAAAGTTTAATTTTTTACTAACAACTTGTGGGCGACAGGTTTTATCAAATGGATGAACTGCTGCTGGTATTTTATTAATAAAATTTTTTTTAACATCAAAAGATATTGTCATATATTGATTTGAATGATTTTTTATAACTTTCGTTATTTTTTTAGCATCTTCTTCTAAAATGCTAGGAGCAAAAGGCATCCAAAAATCTCTCACTTTTATTTTTTTGTTAATAAAATTTATTATGTCTTGGTTTCTGGGGTCTGCCAATATAGATCTATTACCCAGAGCTCTTGGTCCGAATTCGTGTGCATTCAAAGAAAACCTTGCTACTGCATTACCTTTGCTCAAAATTCTTGCAATTTCTATATTATTTGTTTTTTTAACTCTGAGTTTTTTATTTTTTTTTAGAAAATCAAGGTCTTCATTTTTAAAACTAATACCTACATATGGATTTTGCATGCTGGAAATTTTATTTTTTGCTATTTTTAGTTGGGCAAAGTGACGATAAGCCGTTCCTATTGGTAAAGACTCGTCCCCCGGTCCTGGTGGAATAAATAGAGAGGAGATATTTTTATTTTCTAAAATTTTTTTTGAAGCTTTAACATTCTGAGCTACACCTCCAGAAAATACAAAGTGTTTAACTTTAAGTTTTTTTGCAATATTTGAAAACCACTGAACCAAAATATCTTCTAAATATTTTTGTATTGCATAACTGACAGTGTCAAATCTCTCTTCTTTCAATTTATTTTTAAAGTAAAAATAATTATCTTTTGGTTTAATTTTATATTTAAATTTTATTCCAGAAACATAGAGAGTTTCTTTAAATACCTTCAAAGCTTTTTTATAATGATTGTTATTATCTAGAGCATATCCTGCTAAACCCATAACTTTAAATTCATGTTCTGTAGGCTTCATGCCTAACATTAAAGTCACATACCTATACATTCTTCCTAGATTTCCAATATTTGTTCTATAAATTTCATTTAATTTCGCTTTTTCTGATATCCAAATAGTTGCATTAGTATTATCTCCTCCTCCATCCAATACAACCACACATGTTCTTTTAGGAGTTTTTTCTAGACCGTAAAAGCCATAATAAGCGTGACACTCGTGATGATCATAGAAAAAAATTTTTCTTTTTTCTAAAGAAAAAAATTTACTTATGTAATCTTTTCTTGCATTTAACGTTCCAACACAATCATCCTCATTTTTAATTTTTTTAAAATTATAATAGAGCTCTGTTTTTTTAATTTTTTTATTTTTAAAAATATCTAAGTATTTAATTTTTTTATTTTCATATATTTTTTTGTACCAATACTCATTTTGCTCTCTATAATAATCTTCAATTTTAAAACTTGTATTTCTTTTCACTAAAAAATATTTTGGTGGAAGTTTCTTAGTTGAAACAGATATTTGATCAATCTGGTTTTTTTTTAAATTCGCATGTTTTAAGCAATAATTAATTGCATGGATTGGAAAACCATATTCATTTTTATTTCTTGTCACTCTTTCTTCGGAAAGCGCACATATTAAATTACCATCTTTAAATAATGCAGACCCGCAATTGTGCCCATCATGTATACCTAGAACGATCATTTGATTTTTAAAATATCTATATATTTTTTTCTTTTATGAATTCTATATATATTTCTTGTTTTAGTTAAATCTTTTTTGTTGTTAATGCTAAAGTTCTTTTTGCTTAAATCATGCTTAGAATTTAATTTAAAATTGAAAATATTACACTTTTTATAATTTCTGTAAAAATAATCAAAAATATGTTGTTTTTCTCTAATATTGATATTTTTATAATTTGTCTGATAAAAAATATTAGTTTTTGCAATTTCACAAGCTAAACCCTTTGGATAAGTTCTGGGGAATTGATTTGTCACTATATCAAAATCTGAATTAATAAATTTAGTTATCATTCTATCCATTAATTCAACATCAAAAAAAGGTCTATCAGCACAAACTCTAATAAATGATTTAAATTTGTAAAAATTTAAACACTCTACTGTTCTTTTGAAAACATGATTCAAATTTCCCCTGAAAATTTTAATTTTATTTTTCTTGCAGAATTTTTCTAATTTGTTATCAGATTCAGCCTTTGAAGTTGCAACAATAATAGGAATTGTATACTTTGATTTTTTTTCAATTCTATCAATAATTAATGCTAAGAGAGGTTTGGAATTTATCTTTAAAAGCACTTTTTGAGGTAATCTTTTAGAGTTAAGCCTTGCATAAATTATTATTGCAATACTTTGTTGAATAATTTTTTTTTTCATCTATTTTGTCTATGATAAATAATGTGTGGTATAGCTGGTTATATAACAAAAAAAAAGTACTCAAATTTTTTATTTAGAGAAGCTTCTAAAAATCTTAAAAAACTAATGAAAAGAAGAGGACCAAATCAGCAAGGGTCCTTTGAGTATAATTCTAGTAATTGTAGTATAAACTTATTTTCTTCAAGATTAAGCATTATTGATCTAGATAATAGGTCCAATCAGCCGTTTAAATCAAATGATTTAATTCTAATATTTAATGGGGAAATTTATAATTATTTAGAGATAAGAGAATATTTAAAAAAAAAACAAATAAAATTTAATACAAATTCAGATACAGAAGTTTTATTAAAATCTTATAAATATTGGGGCGAAAAATGTGTAGAATATTTTGACGGTATGTGGGCATTTTGTATTTACGATTATAAAAAAAGCAAAATCTTTTTATCTAGAGATAACTTCGGAGAAAAACCATTATTTTATTATTTTGAAAATCAAAATTTTATTTTTGGTTCTGAAATTAAATTTATTCATGAAATTTTAAAGAAAAATAAAAAAAAAGAAATTAATTTTAAAAAAGTAAATGATTATATTTGCAAGGGATATAAATCCTTGAGTAAAAATAATGAAACTTTTTTTAAAAATATCTTAGAAATCGATCAGGGATCAAATATAATTTTAAAATTAGATAATTTTAAAATAAATAAAAAAAATTATTTGAATAGAACAAAATTAACTAACCAAAAAATATCATCTGATAAAAGTGAAAATATTTTTGAGGTTAAAAAATTGTTAATTGAAAGTATGAAACTTAGACTTAGATCAGATGTTCCAATTTCTTTTTGTCTAAGTGGCGGAATTGACTCTTCTAGTTTAGTTTCATTATGCTATAAATATTTCAACTTAAAACCAAAATGCTTTTCTATAATTGATCAAGATAAAAGATATAATGAAAAATATAAAATAGATGTATTAAAAAAAGATTTGGACTGTGATGTATCTTACATAAGTTTAAAAAGAGAGAGGAAAGAAAATTTTATTTCTAATTTAAAAAAATTAATTCACTATCATGATGCACCAATATCTACTATTTCTTATTATATTCATTCAAAAATATCAAAAAAAGCTGGCGAATCTGGATATAAAGTTATTTTTTCTGGCACTGGAGCAGACGAGATCTTTACTGGGTATTATGATCATTTTTTATTATACCTAAATGAAATTAGAAATAAAAAATATTATAATCATGAAGTTATTTCTTGGAAAAAATATATAAAACCATTAGCAAGAAACAAATATCTACAAAATCCAAAACTTTTCTTAAAAAATCCCAAATTTAGAAAACATATATATTTTGAGAAAAATTTTGTTAAAAAATTTCTAAATTCTTTTGAAGATTATAACTTTAAAGAAAAATATTATTCAACTAACTTATTAAAAAATAGAATGTTAAATGAATTATTTCACGAATCTGTTCCAGTTATTTTGAAAGAAGATGATTTAAATTCTATGTATAATTCAATTGAAAACAGATCTCCATTTCTATCAAAAAAACTTGTTAAATACTGTCTTAGTATAAAAAATAATAATTATATTTCAAATTCCTATTCAAAAAATATATTAAGATCTTCTATGGAAGGAATCTTGCATAATGATATTAGACTTGATAGGAAAAAAATAGGTTTTAATTCAAATTTAAAATCTATATCAAATTTTAATCAAAATGATTTATATCATTATTTAAATGAAAGTAATGAAATTAAAAGTATTATTAATTTAAAAGAAATTAAAAAAATTAAATTTAATAAAGAAATATCAAACAGCACAAGTAAACTGCTTTTTTCATTTATTAATTTAAAAATTTTTTTTGATATTAACTAGTTATGATTTGTATAATTGATTATGAACTTGGAAATACAGTCTCAGTTCAAAATGCTGTAAGAAAATTAGGATATGATTGTAAAATATCAAGAGATGAAAACATAATTTCAAATTCTGATGCTATTATTTTGCCTGGAGTTGGGTCTTTTGAAAAAGGAACAAATAACTTAAAAAAATACAACTTAGTAAATATTTTAAATAATGAAGTAATTATAAAAAAAAAAAAAATATTAGGAATTTGTCTAGGTTTTCAATTAATGTGCAATAAGGGTGAGGAGTTTGGAACAAACAAAGGATTATCTTGGCTAAATTTAAATGTTACAAAAATTAAATCAAACAATCTTAGATTGCCACATGTTGGCTGGAATAAATTAAAGATTTATAGAAATGATATTAATTTTTTTAAAGGGGTTTCTGATAGAGACATGTTTTATTTTAATCACACTTATTGCATTCAAAGTAGAAATATTTCTGATTTTATAACTTTAGCAGAATGTGAATATGGAGAAAATTTCATTGCAGCTTTAAAAATGAATAATATTTATGGAATTCAACCACATCCTGAAAAAAGTCAAAATCAAGGATTGCAAGTTCTAAAAAATTTTTTTGAAAATTAGTTATGTTAGCTAAAAGAATAATAACAACATTAATGTTAAACAATGGCATTCTTTTTAGATCAAAAAAATTTTTTCCAGATTATAGATATACTTTAAATTTTATTGATATGTGGTCTGTGGATGAGGTTATACTATTGGATATCACGAGAAATCTTGATTTTGAATCTGAAAAAAAGAATATTTTTTTTTCTGAGATGAAAAAAATTTCTCAAAATTCATATATTCCTTTAACTGTAGGGGGTGGTATTAGAAAGTTAAATGATATTGAAAAATTACTAAAAAATGGTGCTGATAAAATTATACTTAATACAATTTCAATAAATAATCCAAATTTTATTAATGAAGCTGCTAAAGAATTTGGATCACAATGTATAGTGATATCTGTAGACGCAAAATTTAAAAATGACAAATTTTATTTGATGGAAAAATATGGACAAAATAAAAGTAATTATGAACTCATTGATTATATAAAAATAATTCAAGAGAACAATGCTGGTGAAATTTTTTTACAGTCAGTTAACTGTGATGGATCACTTTTGGGATATGATTTGGATTTACTAGAAGCTATTAAAGAATATATTAACATTCCGTTAATTATATCTTGTGGAGCCGGAAATTGGTCTCATGTTAAAGATGTTTTAGAAAAAGATTATGTATCAGCTGCTTCATTGACAAATATATTTCATTTCACGGAAAAAAGTATAAAAAATCTTAAGCAAAATTTAAAAAAAACAATTTATATAAGAGAATAAATATGGAAGACATAATTATTTGCAAAACCTGTCTGATGCCAAGTTCAAGACCAAGGGTCAGTTTTGATAAAAATAGCATATGTAATGCGTGCAATTTCCAGAAAAAAAAGAATTTAATTGATTGGAATAGTAGAAGATTGGAGTTTGAAGAAATCTGCGATAGACACCGATCAAAAGATGGAAGTTATGATTGTATAGTTCCATGGAGCGGTGGAAAAGATAGTAGCTCTATAGCTTATAAACTAAAATATGAATTTAAAATGAATCCTCTCTTAACAACCTTTTCTCCATTAATGCCAACTGAGATTGGAAGTTTAAATAGGCAGTTATTAATAAATAAAGGATTTGATAATTTGTATTTGAGACCTAATCAAAAAATATCTAAATATCTTGCAAAAAGATTTTTTATTGAAAGAGGTAATCCAAAAGTTCACTGGGAAGCTGGTATTAATGCTTTTCCTGTAAACATAGCTGTAGAAAAAGATATAAAATTAATTTTTTATGCAGAGCATGGGGAAAGCGAATATGGCGGAAAGATAATTGATAAAGAATCTGACAAAATTAGAAATTTAGAGGAAGTTTTAGAAAATCAAATTGGAGATGATCCAATTAATTGGGTAGATGATGCAGTTAGTATTCAAGACCTAATTCCATATACTTATCCAAATGAAAAAAAGACAAAAGATAAAAAAATAAAAGCATATTATTTTTCATATTTTTTTAAGTGGGATGTTTATAAAAACTACAAGTATGTAAAGGAAAAATTTGGATTTAAAGAAAAAAATTCAAGAATTTCAGGAACTTTTCAAAACTATGACAGCATGGATGATGTGATAGATCCTTTATATTATTATATGCAATATATTAAATTTGGTTTTGGTCGAGCTTTAAGAGACTCATCTAGACTAATTCAAAATGGACATTTAAAGAGAGAACAGGGTATTGAATATGTTAATAAATTTGATGGTGAATACCCAGATGATAAGCTTGATGAAGTATTGGAATATTTAGGCTGCTCTATAATTGAGTTCAATGAAAATATTGACAAACATCGAAATAAAGAAATATGGACCCTAAAAGGAAATGAACACAAACTTAGTTTTAAAATTAAGTAAATATTAAAATTTCAATTTTTTTTAATAATTACAAAATGATGGGGTAAAATTAACAGATCTGCTACTTGCATTCCTTTTATTACTTCAGTGCTAGTTAATTTTTTCTCTTTTTTATTCATTATATTTTTACTTGAAAAAAAGGTATCTTTGATAAATCTAATCTTTGTGTTTGGATTAATCTTTTTTATAACTGATTTAAGAAAATCTTTTGAGTGAACATCAAAATATTCATAGACCTGCGGATTTCCTTTACTATCAAACTCATTATCGGGTAATACATTTGTAAACTTAAACCATTTGGAATTTAAGACCATTTGTATTCTATATGATTTATCATGAACTGGAGTTCTGAGAATTAGATATTTTTGTGTTACTCTTAGCATTTCTTTTAACGGCTTTGTAATCTCTGGAATGTGAGTTAGCACATTGGAGCAAACTACAATATCAAATTGATTTTTTTTATATGGAATTTTCTGCGCCCAGCCTAATTTAAAGCTTATATTTTTGTCATTTTTCCAAATTTTTTTTGCAGCATTAATATGAAGGCTCCATGGGTCTATACCTGAATAATGAAATTTTTGTCTAATTCTTTTTTTAAAAGTCCTATAAAAATGACCTGTTAAACAACCAACATCTAAGATTGAAAAGTTCTCTAATTTAGTTTTTGAAATAATTTTTGAATATGCTTTAGCAACTTCCATATCTGGAAGTTTTCCTTTAGATCTTTTAATTGAAACATTCAGATAGTCTACATTCTTTTTACTTACATCGTAACACTGATTGAATTTTTTTTTCATAATATTAACTCAGATTTATATTTTTTGCTTTCTTTATACCATGACGTAAAAAAATTTTTTACTTCATAGCAATTATCCAGCACTATTTTTGTCTTTTCAATTTTATTAATTTTTTTTGCAATGATTACAAGATAATCACTGTCAATATACCTATTTATAAATACTGGCCTAAATTTATTCAAAATTAATAAATTACTTAATGAGTTTTTACTAAAATGAAACGGATGTAAGTCAGGATTGTTTTTGCCAAAATACATCTGAATTGGTTTTTTATAAGGTACCAAAATTCTACTACTCTCAGCAACAACAATATAACCATTTTTTTTTACTAATTCTGATGCACATTTAATTACATCAAAACAATTAGATGTATTACATAATGTCCACATTAGTGTCACAACATCAAATTTTTTATTATTTTTTTTTGAAAAATACTCTTCAATTGTACCCTGAAAGTTTTTAATTTTGTTTTTTTTTAAAATATCGCAATTTTTTTTAGATGGTTCGATAGCAAAAACTTTGGATGATTTTTTTTTTTTTAAAAACATTTTCAAGAACTCGCCCTCGCCAGCTCCAAAATCACACAAAAATTTTGATTTTAAATTAAGTATTGAAAGCATTGTTTCTAATACATAAACATGACGTGCAATTACCGCGGGTATTTTTGAAGTATACTGTGACTGTGAAAATTTTTTTCCAAAAACTTTTTTTGACCACTCCTCTGCAATTTTTTGTGAATCTCTTCTTTTGGCAACAGAAACTAACCCGGAATATTTACTTATATTTACTTCCTTTCCATTTGTTAACTTCTTCGAGTATGGAACGGTTATATTTTCACCTATTCCATAATAATCATTAATTATTTTATTTAAATTGAGCATAGAATTTCTAAATTAAAAAATAAATTGATCTTAAGTGTGATTTTATTTTCAAATCTGTTGATTCCAATATTAGCAATATTTATTCTGTCTTCAATAATTTTCATTTCATTTATAAGATTAATATTAACTGGCCTATAAAGATTTTGAAAAAAAAGTGATAATTAACTACGAACAATTTAAAAAAGTGTTATATTCAGTTATAAATTGATTGGGTGCGGAAAACAGAACGTCCTTTTTAGTTTTTTATGGGAAAAGTACTTAAAATAGGCATTTGTAAAAATAAAGGTGACAAAATAGTAAGCGTAAATAATGTTGAGGCCATTAAAGGAAAAGGATTAGTAGGCGAAAGACATTTTAAAGAAGATAATGAAAAGAGACTCCAAATTACTCTTATTGAAATAGAAAATATCAATCACTATAATAAAATAACCGGAACGACAATTCC
>Ga0187833_10004367_pt1 | contig 13859 bp, 16 predicted proteins | sample ETNtaG_37_FD_167968 | JGI IMG/M metagenome (GOLD analysis project Ga0187833, IMG submission 167968) | Marine microbial and viral communities from oxygen minimum zone, Eastern Pacific Ocean - ETNP2014_SV_400_PacBio MetaG (Illumina Assembly) | ecosystem: Environmental > Aquatic > Marine > Hypoxic... | reverse complement strand
TAATTAGTTTATAAAAATAATAATAAATATTTTTCTTTATGACATTTAAAAGTTTAATCATTAACCTTTTGTTCGGAGCAACTTTTTTTAATCATTTGCATGCACTATCTTTTATCCCGCAACACAACAGGCCACTTTTATTATTATTTTTCCCTGTCTTTCTAATTTTTATTCATAGATATAAGGTTCGGTTTAGTTATAACCTTATATTATGGATATGCACTTTTTTCTCCATAGCGATTGGATCAATTTTATATAATTTATTTTTTGGGGAATTTGAGTTATTTTTTCCCGAAATAATTAATAGAGTTCTAAGTTACTTAGTTTCATTCTATTTTATTTTTATTGGGATTATTTTTTGGCAAAACAGAAAAATAATTTCTGATAAGTTTTATACATTTTTCATTATAGTTGGAATTATTCAAATTTATTCAATGTTGAGATTTCCATTTTCAAATTTAGTTACAAACTTGTTTGATAATTATTTAATTAAATCATTTGCATCAGTTGGGAATTACATTTTATTCTTTGAGGCTGAACCATCTTATGTAGCATTTATGATTATTTTTTTAATGGTTATTTTTGAGCATAGAAACAAGTCCTTGTGGGTATTGTTCGCTATTCTAACTTTTAGTTTGAGAACCACTATCATATCAGTAATGTATTATATAAAAAAAAGACCATTTATCTATGGTTTTATAATAATTGCATTTCTAACCGTTGGTCTATCAAAATTTCAAATCTCGTATTCAGTTTATAGTAGAACAGTAGCTTTGATAACTTTCCAAACTTTAGATCCTTCTTCATATATTCGCATAGTAAAAAACAAAGCTGCTGTTCAAATTATAAATGATAACCCAATTTTCGGCGTTGGCCCTGGACAATTTAGCACTTATTATACTAGCAAATATATTTCTAATTATGATACTAGAGGTTTTGGTGAGTTAGAAAGTGCTTTAGTAACAAAAGATAAGACAATAGATCCTTATTCCTTTATTCTAGGCCTGGTAGCTGAGCTTGGACTATTTGGATTAATAGGGTTTACATTACCTTTTTATTATTTATTTAAACACTCAAATAGGAAATATCTTCTTCTGCTAATTTTGTTTATTCTGTTTTGGGGTTACCCATTTGGTAAACCATATATTTTTATTCTTTTTGGATATATATATCAAGAATGTAAAAGTAATACTGTTAAAAAATATTCATTGGGTGAAGTTTAAGTGAAAAAATTTATACAACAAGCACTGATTCTTTGCGGAGGTAAAGGCGAACGACTAAAGCCTATAACCAATTCAATACCAAAACCGCTAGTTAAAATAAATGGTAAGCCGTTATTAGGCTATCAAATCAATTATTTAGTAAAAAGAGGCATTAATAAATTTGTAATCGCAACAGGATTCAAATCAAAATTAATTATAGATTATATAAACCACAACTATAGTCATTTGGAGATAGATATAGTTGACTCCGGTGATGTTGATATTATGAAAAGAATATACGATTGTATGATGTACTTGGATGAAGAATTTTTACTATGTTATGGAGATACATTAGCTGATATTGATATACAGAACATTTATAATTTTCATAAAAACCATAATGGAAAAGTAACTGTATCTACATATCAGTTAACTTCTCAATTTGGGATTATCAAAACAGATGAGAATGACTTAGTGGTGGAATTTTTAGAAAAGCCGAAGCTGGATGCTTGGATAAATATAGGATATTTTATTTTTGATAAATCAATTATTACTAATAGTAGTAATAATTTTGCAAACTTTATAAGCAAGTTGGCCCTATCAAGATATCTATTTTCTTATAAACATAATGGTTTTCATTTGACGGTAAATACTATAAATGAACTAAAAGATGCAGAATTAAATATTAGAAATTTTAAATAAAATATATGGAGACTCATGAAAGATAAATTCTGGTTAAATAATAATGTATTCATAACAGGCATAAATGGATTTGTCGGTGGTAACCTCGCAGAAGATTTAGTTAAAAAAGGAGCAAATGTATATGGTTTAATTAGAAATTTGACTGAAAAATCATATTTGTTCTATATGAGGATCAACAAAAAGATTGAGATTGTAAATGGAAATATAACAGATAAAGAATTTTTAAGATCTTTTTTCAATGAGAATAAAATTGATATTTGTTTTCATTTAGCAGCTCAAGTTGAAGTTGGTGTAGCGGCTGAATACCCCTTTTTAACATGGGAAACAAACGTGAAGGGGACATATACATTATTAGAAGCAATTAGAGAATCATTGCCTGATATTTCTGCAATCGTGATTGCATCGTCAGATAAAGCTTATGGGGAATATCCAATTGAAGAACTTCCTTATAAAGAAGATTATCCACTTATGCCAAAATATCCTTATGATACATCTAAAGCTTGTGCAGATTTAATTGCTCAAAGTTATGCCTCTGATCTTTTTAAAATGCCTATTGTGATAACTAGATTTGCAAATATTTATGGACCCGGACAATTAAATTTTTCTGCATTAATTCCGGACGCAATTAAATCTGCTTTGGAAGGAAATCAATTTCTTCCTAGAAGTAATGGAAAGAGTAAGAGAGATTTTTTATTTGTAAATGATGTCGCAGATTTATATTGTATAATTGGCGAGAACCTTTCTCAAAACCCCAATCTGAGAGGTGAAATATTTAATGCAGGGACAAATCAAGAAAAATCTGTTAGGGAAGTTATCGAATATATATATGGGATTTTAAATAAGGATGCAGAGTTAAAAGTAATAATTAAATTTTTTGAATTAAATCCTTCAACATCACAAGGTGAAATAAATTTTCAATCGATGGATTATAGTAAAGTTGAAAAGTATTTTAATTGGCAACCTAAAACATCTTTTTTAGATGGGCTAAATCGCTCAATTGAATGGTACAAAAACTATTTAGCCAATGAAAATAGCATTTAATATGGTTAGCGCCACCCATGGTGGCGGCTTCCAGACTTATAATAAATATATATTAAAGCAACTTTTCTTAGACTGTGATAATAATGAATATTATATATTTACAAATGAAAGATCTTTATCATCGTCGAATGATAAAATCAATTTAATCTATGTTTCAAATTTATATTCAATAACTATAATTCGGATTTTTTGGATGCAAGTGATTTTACCTATACATTTAATTAATAAAAAAATTGATATATTATTTTCACCTATGAATGTTATGCCCATTATCTTAATCATTTCGAAGATCAAAAAAATCTTAGCTATACATTCAAATCTGCTTTGGCTTTTCCCAAACGATATCCCTGGTAGCAAGTTAAAGTTTTTTATGCAAAGATTATTTACAAATATTTCTATAAAAATTGCTGATTCTGTAATTGTAGACTCTAAGACAGCAAAAGAAGAATTGATTAATATTTTTCCTGATATTGGCTGGAAAACAAAATATATATATCTTGGAATAGACCAGGAAAAATTCAAAAATAATAATGATATTTCTAGTTTGGTATTATGTAATAAGATTGATATAAAAAAAGAAGAATACTTTTTAACAATTTCATCTGCTGTTCGTTACCATTGTATAGAAGAGTTAATTAGAGCTTATGAAAAATTATGCGATCAATATAATGATATTCCAAAATATTTATTTATTTCAAAGAATTTAGATTCAAAATATTTCAATAAAATTAAAACTTTAATAAACACATCAAAATATTCAGAAAAGATAGTTTTTTGTGAAAATATAGAATCAAACTTTATTCCTAATCTATACGAAAATTCTAGTTTGTATATTTTTTCATCTTATTGTGAAGTATTTGGACTAACAAATTTAGAAGCGATGTCATCCGGTATACCGGTATTAACATCGGATAAATCTGCAATGCCTGAAATTTGTAGCAATGCAGCAATATATTTTAATCCTCATGATCCAATTGATATCAAAAACAAAATTGTTAGCTTGTATTATAACAATGCTTTAAAGCAAGAGATGATTGAGAAAGGATATAATCGAGTAAACCAATTCACTTGGGAAAATACATTTAGTAAAACAAGAAAAGTAATTTTACAATAATCAATGTTAAAAATTTTACTATTACAACAACATTATTATCCAGAAATGGCTGGTGTGGCTAGAAGAGCAAAAGAACTTTCAGAACAATTCGTAAAGAATGGTCATTCTGTCACAGTGTTTACAACATATCCCAGAGATTTTAGATCGATGCCTGGGTTTATAATAAATAAATATGAAGTTTTAAATAAAGTATTAGTATTTAGACGAAAAACAATTTTTTCTGTCGGGGAAAATACAATATTTAGAATGCTCTCATATTTAGTATATGTTATTCAATGTTTTATTTTTATTTCGAAAAATAAAAATAAATTCGATATACTTATATCAATGGCGCCGTTACCACCAGCAATAGCAAGTGCCTTAGCAAATAAATTCTATAAAATTCACCATCATTTTGACGTCCCTGATATTTTGCCTGATTTGGGAATTTCAGCAGGAATGATCAAGAATAAGTTTGTTATTTATATGCTTTATAAACTTGAAAAATGGGTTTACCATTATTCAAATTCAATTTCTCCAATTACTCACGGTCAGATAAATAACATTATAAATAAAGGCGTACCTAAAGAGAAACTTACTTATATCCCCGATTGGATTGATGACACATTTTTCAGGGAAAATCTTTCAAAATACAAGAATAAGGTTTCTGAAAATTTAGTATATCCCAATAAAAAACTTATTACATTCGTTGGTAATATCGGAGCATTACAGAATCCTGAAATATTTTTAAACACAATGATGGCATTAGCTGAAGAAAATCATAGTGAATTTTTATTTTTATTCATTGGTGATGGAATTATGCTTACTCATTTAAAAGAAAAAACTTCTGAATTCAATCTTAATAATGTCATATTTATTGGAAGGGTAAAAAGAGAATATATACCTGCTTATATGAATTTGTCAGATATACTGGTGGCAAATTATTTACCCAATGAATATATGGATATATGCATACCAGGCAAATTATTTGAATATGCAATCTCAAAAAAACCTATCATTATGGGGTCCAAAGGAGAAGCAAAAACCTTAATTGAAAAATACTCTCTTGGAAAGGCTGTCCAACCATCTGATGTGAATGCATTTAAAGAGGCCATCATACAGTTTTCGAATGGGTCTATTAAATTTGAACCTAAAACTGAAAACTTTGTTAAAGATTTTTCTCTTCAAGAAATATCTAAACTTTATAATAATATTTTAAAACAGGTAAACTAAATAAAACAAATATTAGTAGCCAACGGCACCAGCGATATCAGAACCAATCTTTACAATGAACTTCGCGTAGAAAAGTCTCAGGCAGTTTTTAGCTTGTCAAGAGTCCCATCTGACAACACTGCACTAATGGGATATTAAGCCTTTTGTTTTTGATAAAGTCTATATCTACCTCACTAGAATGATAGAATCGGTTATCTGATGTGTGGCATCTTTGGTTCTGTAGGCAAAAGTAGGATTGACATATCTGAGAATATATTACCCCATCGTGGTCCTGATGATTGGGGCATTGTTCATCATAAATGTGGGCATAATTGGTTTACTCTTTTTCAATCTCGCTTGAGTATCATCGGACTTGGCCCTCAGGGCCACCAACCTTATCAGAAATACGAAAATTACACTTTAGCATATAAATAGGTAAAAATGCTGCGAGTACTATAACAACTATTTACTCTACAAACCAGTGGGCAGCTCATGTTGATATTTGGGGAACAGAGGGATTACTTAAGTTAGATCTTGAGCTTATGAATTTAAATATTCATCGCCGTAAAAATTTAAATCGATTTAATGTCGGAATATCAGGGTTAAGTGAATCATTACGATTAGGAATAAATGTTGCAAAAGCTGGGACAAAAGTATTATTACGACGTTATAAGAATACTCATGACCTTCTTATTGAGGGGTTTTTAGATAGCATAATAAAAAATCGTCCTTTACCAGTTCCTGCTGAGGAGGGCCGTGAAGTTGTGCGGGTGATGAAACTAATAGTTGATAATCTTGAAAAAGAAAAAGAGCAAAAAGTATAGTCGTTAATTTCTATATAATAAATGTAAATATAAACACTATGATTAGACATAAACCGAGAAAGATATGAAAAATAAACAAACTAATATTTTAGTTACCGGCGGTGCCGGTAATATAGGGACAAATCTCTGCAATGAACTTCGTTCACGAGGTCATAAAGTAATTTCTTGCGATTTATTTAATACAGAACGTAGTGATTATATCCGATGTGATGTTCGAAATTACAGGCAGTTACAATATGTATTCGATCAATTTGGATCTTTTGATTTTGTCTATCATTTGGCGGCAGAATATGGCCGTTGGAATGGTGAAGCTTATTATGAAAATCTTTGGGAGACAAACTGTGTGGGTACAAAACATATTTTGCGCCTTCAGGAAAAATTGGGATTTAAACTTATTTTCTTTTCTTCGTGTGAAGTGTATGGTGATTATAATGGTTTAATGACCGAAAAAGTAATGGTCAACAATAAAATTAGTGATACTTACCAAATGAATGACTATGCCATTACCAAATGGGCTGGAGAACTTATGTGTTTGAATTCTACAGCAATGTTTGGAACAGAGATTGTTAGAGTTAGACCCTTAAACTGTTACGGTCCCCATGAGCATTATACTCCCTACAGGGGATTTATTCCTAAGTTCATATATCACGCACTGAATAATAAACCTTACACAGTTTTTAAAGGGCATAAGCGCATCATTGATTATGTTGAAGATTCATGTCGTACATTTGCCAATATTGTTGAAAATTTTATCACCGGAGAAGTTTATAATGTTGGTGGTAGAGTTGAGTGGGAAAAAGATATTAAGGAGTACTCTGACATTGTCTTAAAAGTTACTGGCAAAGATGATTCATTAGTTGATTATAAAGAAGCTGAATCATTCACGACAAAAATAAAAACAGTAGATTTTTCAAAAGCAATTAAAGATTTAGATCATGATCCAAAAGTTGATCCAGAGGAAGGGATCAAAAAAACGACTGATTGGATGAAAAAATATTATCGTTTATAGCTTTTTATGTCAAAGAGTAAAACAAAAAATATAGAAAATTATAGATATGAAAGAAAATTTGTAATTTCATCTAAACATATAACAAAAAATGAAATTGAAAATATAATAAAGTTACATCCTGCTATTTTTAGAGAAATCTATTCTGAGAGGTATGTTAGGAACATATATTTTGATTTAATTGGTTTGGACAATTATCTTGAAAATGTTGATGGAAATACAGATAGAGTAAAAGTGCGTATTCGTTGGTATGGTAATATGCTTGGGCAAATAAAAACCCCAATTCTTGAATTAAAAATTAAAAAAGGATTATTAGGTACAAAAAAGCAATTTAGTCTTTCACCTTTTGTACTTAGTGATAATATAAATACTATTAACTCTATTGATTTTTTTTCTTTAATTGAAAATTCTGGTATTACAAATCAGATTGATAGATTAAAACTTAAGTCAATAATCCCTCAATTATTAAATGGTTATAAAAGAAGATATTTTTTATCAAATGATAAAAAATATAGAATAACAATTGATTCTGAACAAGTTTTTTCCCGATTAGGTAAGAGGAATAATTCTCTTATTAATAAATATAAAAACAATTCAACCATTGTTCTTGAGTTAAAATATAATTTCTCTGATGATAAAGATGTAGAAAAGATTACAAAACATTTCCCTTTTCGATTATCCAAGAATTCAAAATATGTTAATGGTATCAATATTTGTTACTTATAAAGTCAATAAAAAAGTTTTCAATTTTGTTTTGTTTAATTGGGATTTCATGTTCAAAAGTATATTCTGTTAATAATTTGTATGGTACATGGTCAGGCATCAAGGAGAACAAAAAAATAACTATTAATTTTAAAGAGGATGCGACATTTACCTTTACGATTAAAGATAAAATAGCAGGTATTGAAGACGGGTTCAGTGGAGTTTACATTTTAGATTTTAGTAAGAGCCCAATACCTTTATCTTTTAAAAAAATTCAAGAACTTAATCACTCATTTTATAGTATTATAGAATTTATTGATACTGATATCATTAAATTTGGCTCACTAACTGCAAATGAGAGAGTTAGAAGCATAGCATTTGATAGAAATAAACACACGATCCTCAAACGATTAAAGTGATTTAAGTTCAATTAACTAATGGAAGGAAAATTATGGATCTATTCACTTCTTTTGAAGAATATCTGATACAATCTAAAACACAAATCCCTATATTAGGTTTTATATTAAATTTAATTTTTACAGGGGCTTTATCATTTGTATTAAAAAAAGTATATATAAAATATGGCAGTTCTTTATCTAATCGAAGATCATTTGGAAATAATTTTCAAATTATGGCTATGACAACTATGTTAATTATTACAATAGTAAAATCTTCATTAGCTCTTTCATTAGGGCTTGTCGGCGCGCTATCTATAATAAGATTTCGCGCAGCAATTAAAGAACCTGAGGAATTAGGATATTTATTTATTGCAATTAGTATTGGTTTAGGTTTTGGGGCTAATCAAGGGAGCATTACTTTTTTAGCATTAATAATAATGCTTTCAATTATTATTTTAACTAAAAATCAAGCTAAAAAAGATAATGTTAATAATACACTAAATTTGACAATTATAAGTGAAAAGCCTAAAGGTATTAATTTAGAAGAAATCACTAAAATAATTAATAAATATTGTTCTGGTGTAATTATTAAGAGATTAGATGAATCATCAAAAATTTTAGAGGTATCTTTTTTAGTTCAGTTTGAAAATTATAATAAGTTGATTCAAACCAAAGAAAATCTCCAGAAAATTGATAAAAATATTAATATAACCTATCTAGATACTTCTCAGATTTCTCTAAACTAAATATTTTGATAATAAAATCAAAAAATTCAAAAAATATAGTTAGTGATATATTTTCAATCTTAAAGAAAATAAAATTACGCAACTATTTAATAACAGTCTTCTTTGCTTTAAGTATTTCTATTGTTGGCTTAGGAGGTATTTACTATGGAACTAAGTTGAAAGGGTCAGAATATTCTTCTGTTTTTGCATCTTTTTATAGATATTTTAGACCATCTACTGAAAATTTAACACATCTCTTAAAAGGATACTTTTCTAAACCAGAAAAATTAGATATACATATAAAACATGTTAATTATGAAAAATTATCTTTTGCTGTAAATGAAGCAAAAAAGAGAGGTATGATTTTATCTGAGGATAAATCAGTAGAAGTGAATGGAAAATTAAATCATAATAACAATAAGTATAATGTTGAACTGAAGATTAGAGGTACATATTTAGATCATGTTAGAAGTGACAAATGGTCATTTAGAATAAAAGTAAAAGATGACAAAACGTTTTTTGGAATGAAACGTTTTTCTATTAGTTCCCCAGAAACTAGAAATCATATCCATGAATGGTTGTTTCAACAAGCTTTAAAATCTGAAGGGCTAATTAATTTAAGATATAAATTTGTAGATGTGTCTCTAAATGGAAAGAGTTTAGGGATTTATGCTTTAGAAGAATTTTTTGATAAAAGATTAATAGAAAATAATAAGTTGAGAGAGGGATTAATTGTTAAACCTAATTATATAAATGAAGAGAAAAAAGTTTTTGTATATCAAGAAAAAAATACTTTAAAAGATAGTATTAAAATGAGTTCATATGAGTTGCTTAATAGTTTACTTATTTCTTTAAAAGAAAATCAAATTAAAGTTGAATCAATTTTCGACATTGATAAAACGGCAAAATACTTTGCATTAACTAGTTTATTTGGCGGTCAACATGGTCACTTAAAAGAGAATTTTGTATGTTATTTTAATCCAATTACAAATTTACTAGAACCTATTGGTTATGATTCAAATGTAGCAAGGAAAATTGAGAGATATGGAGGATTGATTACATCAAAAAATAATTTATATCATCCTTCTATTTTCGAAGATGTTTTATTAAAAAAATTATTCGAATCAAATTATTTTTACGTTCAATATATTAACAATTTAAATCGAATTGCGAATGATTCGTATTATAATGAATTATTTGCTGTTGTAAATGATAATCTAAATAAGAACTTAAATATTTTATATAAAGAATATCCTTATTTTAGCTTTTTAAAACATGAGTATTTAAAAGAAAATATTAATTATATAGAAAATCAAATCCATACAAATAATAGTATAAAGGCTAGCATTATATCTTATGATGGAAAGAACAGAATTAATTTATCAATAGATAATTTTAAAGATATTCCAATCAAAATCATTGGATTAGAAATTGGTAAAAATATCTTTTTTGAACCATTAGATCAAATGATTATTTCATCAACAATATCAGATGAACCAAAGTACTTACGGCTTTATAATAAAAAATCAAAATTACCAAATGAAGAATTTCTTGATTTTGATAAAAAACTTATTTTTAAAATTGTTGGTTTAAATGAGAAATTTAAAATTAATGTGGAAGATGTAAACTTTAGAAAAATATTTGATTTATCGTCACTTGTAGAAGAGAACTTTTTAATAAAAAAAGAGTCAAATATTGATTTATTTAGTTTTTTAGAAATTAATTATGATTTAAATGAAATTATTATAAAGAATGGTAGTTTTATAATAGAGAATGATTTGATTATTCCCCCTGACTTTAAGTTAATTGTAGAATCTGGTGCTAGAATAGATATTATTAATAAATCAAATATATTGAGTTATTCTACAGTATTATTTGAAGGTACAGAATCACAACCTATAAACATTTTTTCTTCTGATAATACGGGGCAAGGGATAACGGTAATTAATGCAAGTGAAAAATCACTAATTTCACATGTAAATATTAAAAATTTAAGCAACCCTAATAAAAAAGGAATATTTCAGACAGGTTCAATTAACTTTTATCAATCTGATGTTGAAATAAAAAATTCATTAATTGAAAATAATTATTCGGAAGATGCATTAAATATTTTTAGATCTGATTATAATATTTCAAATACAATTTTTAATAATTCTTTTTCAGATGCTTTCGATGGTGATTTCTCAAATGGAAATATATCTAATTCTAAATTTTATAATTGTGGGAATGATGCCATTGATGTTTCGGGTAGTTTTCTAAATTTAGATTCAATAATCATAGATAAAGTTGGTGATAAAGCAATAAGCATTGGTGAGAATAGTAATTTAGTAGGATCTGATTTATTAATAGAAAATTGTGAATTAGCTATAACGAGCAAAGATCGTTCTTTTATAAAAATAAACAATATAGTTTTAAATAATAATAAAGTTGATTTTACTGCTTATGAAAAAAAGTCTGAGTTCGGCTCAAGTAAAATTATCGTCAATAATTATAAATCAAATAATTTAAAGACTCCATTCTTAATTGAGATTGGTTCCTCTCTTTACTTAGACAATAAAGAAATGCCAACAATAAATAAAAAGGTTGAAGACCTTTTATATGGGACTTTATTTGGTAAAAGTAGTAAATAATTTGAAAATATATTATATAGTAATAATCTTAATTAATTTTAATCTATTTGCACAAAATAATTTTTCATTTATAATCCTTCCAGATACTCAATACTATCCTTCAAATAAAAATGGGGGAACAATAGAAATATTTAAAGCTCAAACTAAATGGATAGTTGAAAAAAAAAATGATCTTAATATAGTATTTGTTGCTCACTTAGGAGATGTGGTTCAAGATCAGAATATTTATGAATCTCAATGGGAAAAATCGAGTGAGGCTATGAGTATTTTGGAAAACAGACAGTATACGATGCTTAATGATGGTATTCCCTATGGTATAGCATTAGGCAATCATGATGTTACCAATAGTCAACCAGGAGAAAGTGAATATTTTAATAAATACTTCGGAATAAATCGTTTTTCCAATCGATCATATTATGGTGGACATTATGGGGATACGAATGATAATCATTACATTTTGTTTAGCGCTGGTTCTATCAATTTTATTGCCATATTTATTGAGTGGCATAAAGACCCAACTTCAGATAGATTTAAATCAATTCTCAGTTGGGCAAAGGCTATATTAAATGAATATAGCGATAGACAAGCTATAATTATTGCTCATAGCATAATTTATTGGGATCTGAATAGTTTTTCTAGACAAGGTGTCGCTTTGTATAATGGAATAAAAGAACACACAAATGCATTTTTAATGTTAAGTGGTCATGTATATCCAGGAGAAAAATTGATATCTAATATTTATGATGGTAGGACTATTCATACCTTATTGTCAAATTATCAACATTATTCTAATGGTGGTAATGGATTTTTAAGAATAATGGAATTTTCACCAAGAAATAAAAAAATAAGCGTTAAAACTTACTCGCCTTACATAAACGAGTATGAAACTGATGAAAATAGTCAATTCAGCATACCTTGGGATCCTTGGATTTCAATACCAACCAAATTTTATATTTCAAACAACTATCCAAATCCATTTAATCCAATAACCACTATTGATTATAATTTACCTTTAGATTCTCATGTTAATATTAAGATTTATGATATTTTTGGTGGCGAAGTAATAACTTTAATTAATGCTAGCTACCTACCTGCAGGATATCATACTATTCAATGGGATTCAAAAGATAAGGAGGGAATTAAAATGCCATCGGGCATCTATTTTTATCGAATTGTAACTGAGGGATATATTAACACTAATAAAATGATTTTATTAAAATAGATGATATATTTGGTTTTTATATCTAACTATATTCAAATTTATCTCTGATCTATTTAGTTAGATTATCGTTAAATGGGAATAAAATAACCTTAGACATATTTTCACTAAACAATAATAGAAAATAAAAAATGTTAAAAAAACATAAAAGAATAGAATTAGTTAATAATTATTTAGATAAATTAAATTTATCTCAGGATATACAAGAATATTTTTTAGGAAGAAATATTTTAGTTACAGGTGGTGCGGGTGCAATAGGAAGTAATTTATGTATTGTATTATCAAAACTTGTGGGTGAAGATGGTTTAGTTATAATTATTGATAATCTTAGTGCTAATAAATCTAATGTCCCAATTGACTTTCCTCAATTAGAAAATATTCCGTGTCAAGAAAGTCGTCAAGAATGACATAGGGGAACGGACTCGCACTAAAAAAATCATTTTTTAACTTTGAGAGTGATTTATATTTCTGATTAATAATTTCCATTTAGATATTCCTAATATTGAAAAATCTTGAGTTTTTGTTTAAAGATTTAACTAATTAATTCTTACTTGCAAATATTACAACCGTCCCTGAATCTTTATCAAAATCAATAGACCTTACATTGTAATTGGCATTTTTAAATAAAAGCAAATAATTATGATGGTAAACGGTAAAGTTATGCGCCTCATTAAAAGCGCTACTCTTTAAATTTGCATGCTTTTTGTGTGTGCTAACGGCAAATTCAACTTGGTCAAAAGTTTTATAAATCAACTCAATTATAAACTCTAATCGATCTTGCGTAAAATAATCTAGAGTGTTTTGAGATGTAAATAAAATATTATCTCCCAGTTTTGCTTTACAAATATAATCTTCTATATCTGCATACACAAAGTCAACATATTTTCTACCTTGATATTTTTCAATGTTTTTCTTAATTTGTTTTTTATTTATATCAATTCCGATAAACTTCTTACAATTTTCAATCTTTTTACTTAAGATGTTTATAAAATTTCCAGCTCCACACCCAATCTCTATAATTTAGCTAAAATTATCATGTTTAATATTGCCACTAACACATTCTGCAAATAGCTCAAAATCATTTTCATCTCTTTCATTGTGCCAT
>Ga0187833_10004366_pt1 | contig 13860 bp, 13 predicted proteins | sample ETNtaG_37_FD_167968 | JGI IMG/M metagenome (GOLD analysis project Ga0187833, IMG submission 167968) | Marine microbial and viral communities from oxygen minimum zone, Eastern Pacific Ocean - ETNP2014_SV_400_PacBio MetaG (Illumina Assembly) | ecosystem: Environmental > Aquatic > Marine > Hypoxic... | reverse complement strand
ATTAAATGATATTGAAAACAAATTGTTTCATGATTTCTCTGTTCTGGAAAAGGCTTTTAAAAAATATGCAAAGATAGCCTTTGAAAACGAAAAATTAATTCTAGAATATTTAAACAATCCTATCATTGCCTTAATCAAAGATAATGAATTCAAAATAATAAAAATTCTCGACAGCTTGAAAAATGCTATTGAACGGGATGAGCTGGAATTGGATGAGAAAAAGAAAGTCAAGGCAACTGAGAAGATAAATGAGTTGGATGGGGTTTATTTTAATAAATTAAAAGAGGATTACAAAAATACAAAGAAGAGAACAAATGATATTAAATTTGGAATAGAAACTAATAACTCAAAAAAAGAATTAGATTCATTAAATACAGAATTAAATAATATTAATCAAAATATTGAAAATTTAGATAATAATATTGCAAATACGAATAATGAATTAGAGAAAATCAATATTGAGAAATTAAAAAAAGATTTGCAGAATGAAATAAATGATACAATAAATACGAAAGTTACTGTTCTTTAGACTTATTATAAGCTTCTTCTAAGGCAACCAAACCTGGTAATTTTCCTTCTTTCTCTATAAACTCCAAAGAAGCTCCACCACCAGTACTGACATGCGTTAATTTGTTTGTAAGATTAAAAGTGTTTATTGCAGCTGCTGTGTCACCACCACCAGCTATAACTGTAACTCCTAAACTACCCAAAAATTCACCAATTTCTTTTGTACCCTTGGAGAATTTTTCCATTTCAAAAACCCCTAATGGACCTGCCCAGAAGACTGTTTTTGCATCGTTCAAATCATCTTTATATTGGCTAATAGTTCCGAGGCCTATATCCATGCTCATCCATTTTTCTGGTATTTTATCAGCAGCAACAGTTTGTGTATTTGCGTCGCTTTCAAATTTATCTCCTACAACAAAATCTTTTGGGAACTTTAATTTATTTCCCGCTAAATCAATTATTTCCTTAGCTACATTGAAGGTTTCCTCATCAAATTTTGAAGCTCCTATATCAACACCTTTTGCCTTAAGGAAAGTATTTGCCAAGACGCCTGCAATCAGTATTTTATCAGCTTTGTTTGCAAGAACTTTTAAAGCCCCTATCTTGTCTGCCTTTGCTCCTGCAACTATAAACGCAAATGGTCTTTCTGGATTTAATAGTTTGCTCAGCTGATTTACCTCTTTCTCAACCAATAATCCGGCACAGCTAGGCAGAAATTTTGTTATCGCACAAAATGTAGCATATTCCCTATGATTTTGGCCGAACCCATCATTTACATAAATATCTGCCAATGAAGCAAGTTTTTTTGCATATTCATCATCATTTTTCTTTTCTCCTTTGTTGAACTGCACATTCTCCAATAAAACAACATCACCCTCGGGGGTATTAGTGTCAACATTATCCAAACCGATAGAATTCTCAGCAAAAACAACATCAACACCCAGAATTTCACTTAAATCCCGAGCAACTGGCTTTAGTGTCAGCTCTTTTTTTATTTCCTCAAAACTCTTCCCTTTTTTCAACAACTTGGCAGGCCTTCCTAGATGGCTCATTAAGATTATCTTGCAGTTCTTTTCCAACAAAAAATTAATTGTTGGAACAGTTGCCTTTAATCTTGTATCATCCTCTACCATGCCGTTCTTTATAGGGACATTATAATCTACCCTTACAAGAACTCTTTTTCTTTCCAAGTCCATTTCTTCTAGTTTTAGAAAATTCATTTTCGCAGCCTTAAATAAACAATGGAACAAATATCAAAGCAACTATTCCCATCAATTTTATAAGAATATTCAATGATGGTCCTGCAGTGTCCTTAAATGGGTCTCCTACTGTGTCACCAACAACAGCTGCTTTATGAGGATCAGAGCCTTTTCCCCCTAATTTACCTTCCTCAATGTATTTCTTTGCGTTGTCCCATGCTCCGCCAGCATTTGCCATGAAAACTGCCATTAAAAAACCAACAACTGTTTTTCCTACCAATAATCCTCCTAAGGCCTCTGCTCCTAGCAGCAACCCAACAGCAATTGGGCTTAAAATTGCTAACAAACCGGGTAAAATCATTTCTTTTAAAGCACCGGAGGTTGCTATTTCAATACATTTATTGTAATCAGGTTTTGCCTTGCCTTGCATCAACCCTTTAATTGATTTGAATTGACGCCTGACTTCATTGACCATTTTAATGGCAGTTTTTCCAACAGATTTCATCAGCAAGGCAGCAAACATGAATGGCAGCAATCCACCTATGAAAACACCAACCATAACTTTAGGATCAGCAACATTAATTGCTTCTAAACCAACAATTTCTGCAAATGTAACGTAAAGAACTAATGAGGTTAAGGCTGCGCTTCCTATAGCAAAGCCTTTTCCTATTGCTGCTGTTGTATTCCCTACTGCATCTAAGGCTTCTGCATTTCTTCTTGATTTCCTGCCTAAACTTGCCATCTCTGCAATGCCAGCAGCATTATCAGCAACAGGACCGTAAGTATCTGCTGCAAGAGTAATTCCTAAAGTGGATAGCATTCCTACTGCAGCAATTGCAATCCCATACAAACCAATCTTGAAATCTAATGATCCTCCGGAAAGATAAAATGCAGCTAAGATTCCGGCTGAAACAGCTATTACCGGAATTATTGTTGACCACATCCCTACAGACAAGCCTTCTATTATATTAGTAGCAGGACCTGTTTTTGAAGCCTCTGAAATGCTTTGTGTAGGTTTTCTATGAGAAGATGTGTAATGCTCTGTTGACAGCCCAATGACAATGCCAGTTAATAATCCGGCTATTGTTGCCCAGAAAAATTCCATGCTGCCAGTTAAGGATTGAATTAGGAAATATGCAATCACAGCGAAAATTATTGATGCAGCTAGTACTCCTTTATTTAATGCTCCAGCAAGATTTTTCTTTTTCCCAACCTTTACAAAATAGGTTCCAGCAATTGATGACAAAATTCCAACAGCAGCAATTCCCAATGGCAATAAGACAAAATTTTCTCTGTTAATGCTAAAGGCAATAAAGCCAATAACCATTGCAGCAACCACGCTTTCTATGTAGCTTTCAAACAAATCAGCCCCCATCCCAGCAACATCCCCTACATTATCCCCTACATTGTCTGCTATAACAGCTGGATTCCTAGGATCATCTTCTGGAATTCCCTTCTCTACCTTGCCAACTAAATCAGCGCCAACATCAGCTGCTTTTGTAAATATTCCGCCGCCTACTCTTGCAAATAAAGCTATGTAAGAAGCACCAAAGCCAAAACCAAATATCAGCTCAGAAATATTAAAACTAGGGTCATCTATTACTAAATCAAAAATAAAGTAAAATGTACTTATTCCTAAGATTGCTAATCCTACAACAAACATCCCCATTACTACTCCAGAAGAAAATGCTATTTTTAGCCCTTTTCCAATATTTGAATTGCATGCCCATGCTGTCCTTACATTAGCCTTTGTTGCAACATGCATTCCTAATCTTCCAGCCAAAGCAGAGAAAATGCAGCCAACAATAAACGCAATAGTTAATTCTAATCCATGGGGTAAAGTGTAATACAATATTAAAGAAACAATTACCATAAAAACAATCATAATCTTGTATTCCTTGTTCAGGAAAGCCATAGCTCCCTTATGTATGTGTGTAGAGATTTCCTGCATCTTCTCATTTCCAGCAGAATTTTTCTTAATCTGAGAAGTTAGGTAAAGTGCAAATACTATCGCCAATAAACCGATGACAAAGCTTGAAATTAAAATCAATAACATAACCAAATCGCCTCAATAATATTAAGATATTAAAGAAAATTTATTGTTTTTAAAAGGTTTTTGTTTTTAATGCACTTTAAACCAAAAATAAAGGTACACAACAAAACCAATAGCCAATAAAAAGTTAATTGCAGTAATTATGATTGTAAACCACACTAAGAATTTTTGTTTTTTACGTGTTTCTTTGCTTAATTTCTTTTTTGACATTATTACTGTATTTGCACTTTCGCCTTAATTCTTTTAAGTCTGAATATATTTTCCCTTTCCATCTCTTCTAATCTTAATCTTATAAAATTCTGCACTTCCTCTAGTCTCGGCATTACGACAAATTCCAACGCATTTACTCTTCTTTTTGTTTTTTCTATCTCGTTCAATAGCTTTCTCATTGATGTCTCAACTTCTGCTGCTAAAAGTATCTTTTCAACAACTTTTTCATATGCGGCTGCTGCTTCATCTATTGCAGAAGAGTTGTATAGTCCATAACCGCGTTCCATGAATGCTTTTTGTATCTCAGAGCTTTCAATTTTCGGAACTTTTACTCCCATGATGTTTTTTGTTGTTAATTTGATATCAGGAATTTCCTTGATTGCCATTGCTATTGATTTAACCTTTAAATCTCCTTCGATGGTTCTTGCAATATTCATCCTCTCTAAAGCAATCTTGTATTCTTCGACCAACTCCTGTCTCAAAGTTTTCGCTTTCTTCAAAATCTCAAAGAACTCCAGAATCATTCCATCTCGCTTTTTCTTCAGCAAAGAATGTCCGGATTTAGCCAGCTTAATCTGTTTTTTTACCTTTAAAAGTTCACTTCTTGTCGGTTTTATGTCTTGTGGCATTATTGAGTCACTTTTTCTTCTGCTGCCTTATAGTGCTTCTTCCTTATCTCAGGATCAATTCTAGTCAGCTCGTTCTCTGGCAGAATTCCAAGCAGTTCCCATCCTAAATCCAGGGTTTCGTTGATGCTTCTGTCCTCATCTCTTTTTTGTGTAACAAACCTTTTTTCATATCCATCTGCAAACTTAAGGAATTTTTTATCTCTCTCGCTTAAAGCCTCTTCTCCGACAATTGCTACTAAACCTCTTAAATCCCTGCCTTCTGCATAAGCAGCATATAATTGATCAGAAACCTGCTTATGGTCATCTCTTGTCTTATTTCCACCTATTCCCAGATTCATTAGCCTGGATAAAGAAGGCAAAACATCATTTGGCGGGTAAATTCCTTTTCTATGCAATTCTCTTGAAACTACTATTTGTCCTTCTGTTATGTACCCAGTTAAGTCTGGAATTGGGTGTGTAATATCATCACCGACCATTGTTAAAATAGGAATTTGTGTAACAGAACCTTTTCTGCCTTTAATTACTCCTGCACGTTCATATATCATTGCAAGATCAGTATACATGTAACCGGGATAACCTCTTCTTCCAGGGATTTCTTCCCTAGCAGCTCCAATCTCCCTTAATGACTCGCAGTAATTAGTCATATCTGTCAATATAACAAGAACATGTGCATCATGCTCATATGCAAAATACTCAGCAGCTGTTAAGGCCATTCTTGGTGTTACTAAACGTTCAACAGCAGGGTCATCAGCTAAGTTAAGGAAAACAACTGAACGCTCTAAAGCACCAGTCTGCTTGAAATCATTGATGAAATACTGCGCTTCCTCATTTGTTATGCCCATTGCTGCAAAAATTACAACGAAATTTTCTTTTTTGCCAATAACTTTAGCCTGACGAGCTATCTGTAGTGCCATCTCATTATGTGGAAGTCCAGAGCCAGAGAATAATGGTAATTTCTGGCCTCTAACTAATGTATTCATAGCATCTATTGCTGAGATCCCTGTCTGTATAAAATCATGAGGGCTAGCACGAGAAAAAGGATTTATTGCTGCTCCGCCAATGTCAAGTTTTTTCTCTGGAATAACTTCTGGACCGCCATCTATAGGTTTTCCACTGCCAGAAAGAACCCTGCCCATCATATCTTTTGAAACGCTTAATTTCAAAGTATCTCCCAAGAATTTAACTCTAGTGTCAACATCTATTCCTGAAGTGCCTTCAAAAACCTGCACAACAACAGTATCATCTGAAGTATCTAAAACTTGACCATTTTTGGTTGTACCGTCAGGCAATGCAATCTTTACTATGTCTGCATATCCTATAGGCTCTGTTTTTTCTACGAAAATTAATGGCCCTGCAACCCTGTTAATTGTTTTATATTCTTTCATATTTCAGTTCCTCATTAACTATTATTTTTTATGGTTAATCAATTTTTCATTGAATTGTTTTTAATTGTATTTTTAGTATTGAATCTTATTTATTGAACTATTGCTTTAATTCCCCTTCAATCTTGCCCATTACCACATTAAGCAAATTTTCATAGTCTTTAACACGCCTAATTTCTGCTAATCTATCTTTGGATTTTATAGCTACTATCTGTTCAGCCCTCATACCACTATCCAAAGCATTATTTGCTAATTTTGAAAATTTTAAAATTGAAGTCATTATTTTATGGGTCTTTTTTAAATCGCAATAGGTATCAACCTCATGATATGCATCTTGTTGCAGCAAAACTTCCCTAATCAAACGAGCAACTGCCAATGTTATTTGTTGTCTTTCCGGCAAAGCATCAGAACCAACTAATTGTACAATTTCCAGTAATTTTTCCTCTTCCTGCAAAATGCTCATCATTTGCCCAACTAGATTTCTCCAATCACTAGCTACATTCTTAACATACCATCCATTTAATGCATCAGGATAAAGAGAGTATGATGTTAACCAATTAATAGAGGGAAAATGTCTTCTTTGTGCTAATTTAGCATCTAATGCCCAGAAAACTTTTGTAACTCTTAAAGTGCTTTGAGTAACTGGCTCTGAAAAATCTCCACCAGGAGGACTTACAGCTCCGATTATTGAAACAGAACCTTCATTTTCAGTTCCTAACGGAACAACTCTCCCAGATCTTTCATAAAATTGTGCCAATCTTGTGCTTAAATAAGCAGGATAGCCTTCTTCTCCAGGCATCTCCTCCAATCTAGAGCTTATTTCTCTCATAGCTTCTGCCCATCTGCTTGTAGAATCTGCCATCAAAGCAACACTATAACCCATGTCCCTATAATATTCTGCAATTGTGACTCCAGTATAAATAGAAGCTTCACGAGCAGCTACAGGCATGTTTGATGTGTTTGCTATTAAAACTGTACGGTTCATTAATGGTTTTCCTGTTTTAGGATCTGTAAGCTCTGGAAATTCTGCAAGAACCTCTGTCATTTCGTTGCCACGCTCTCCACAACCAACATAAACAATAATATCCGCATCTGACCATTTAGCTAACTGTTGCTGAGAAACTGTTTTTCCACTACCAAATGGCCCGGGTATAGCTGCTACACCTCCTTTCGCAATCGGAAATAAAGCATCAATAGTTCTTTGTCCTGTAATTAATGGCATTTCCGGCTTTAATTTTTCTTTTGTCGGTCTTCCTATCCTTACTGGCCAGTTATGTTTTAATCTCAAATCAAAGCCATTATCCAATTTTCCAATAACTTCATCAACAGTAAACTTTCCAGAATCTATCTCTGAAATTTTTCCTTCTTGATTTGGAGGAACTAAAATTTTATGTTTTATTCCCGGTGTTTCTTCTACATCCCCTAAAATGCTTCCGCCTTTAACATCATCTCCTTTTTTTGCAGTTGCCTTGAAATCCCATTTTTTAGAATGATCCAGGCCAGGAGCATCTACTCCGCGTTTAATAAAATCACCCATCTGCTTGATTAAAACAGGCAATGGTCTTTGTATGCCATCATAAATACTTGTCAACAAACCGGGTCCAAGTTCAACTTTTAGAGGCTCACCAGTATTAGTAACAGGCTCTCCTGGCTTTATTCCGGAAGTATCCTCATAAACTTGGATTATAACTTTGTCTCCAGTAATCTGGATGACTTCTCCCATTAATTTTTCCTTGCCTATGCGGCAAACATCATACATTCTAGGTTTGATGCCTTTGGCCACAACAACTGGGCCTGCAATTCTGTAAATAACTCCTTGTTCCATGGTACCTCACTTCCATAAATCTACTCCGATTGATTTTTTTATTAATCTTTTCAATGAATCCTGCTCAGCTTTAGTTGATACAGGAATAAAAACAGGATCGACTGAATCCTCAACATCAATTTTCTCATGCTTATCTAGGTTTTCCATTATGTTTTCCTCAATAACTACGACACCATGCTCCTTTTTTTCTTTAAATTTATTAATATCATTGATTGGGTTGTCACTTACTTCTATTGTATCCTTAATTCCAGCTAACTGAAACCCAACAATAAATTCATTGCTTCCCAAAACTGCCATATTTACCATTTTTAATAAACCAGTTGCCTCTCAATGAAATCTTCTTCCAAACCCAATTGCTTCCCTTTGATCAATATCCTCAAATTCCTTATTTCAATATCTTTTGCAAGCATAAATCCCAGGATTACATCAACAGACAATGGATGCTGGTGCAATAACAAAGCAGAATGCCTTAATAAATATCTATATAATTCTGTTTCCAGGATTATTAAAGACCCTGTGTTTTCAAAATCTTCAATGCCCTTGTCAATCACATTTTTATATTTAGTTTCTTCCAACACTTTTATTAATGTATCTAAGTCGTCAACTTCTGCCATTTTTTTAATTTTGGGATTGATCAAACCTCGGGCAGTAATTATAAAGCTTCTTGCATTCTCCAACTTTGATTTTTTTAATCTTAATAGTGTCAATATATCCAATATCTCCACTTCTTTGATTAAAAAATTTCTGAACAAAGTTCCATCTTTTGGAAGCGTCTTTGAAAAGTCTACCAATTTGTTATAATAACATCTGTCTAATGCATTCTCTATGCTCACTAAGGTATTTTTTTCTTTCAAGTCTTGCAAACCTTTGCCTAACAATGAAAAATCTACAATTTTATTATTTTTCAAAACTTCTTCAACAGATTCTTTTCCAATTAACTGATTCAGGTAATCTAAACTCAATGTTCCAGCTGCAGTTATCGAATTAAGAATTAATTTTTCATCTGTATTTGTAAATTTTCCCCGGATAATTGTCTTAAGGTCCTCTATGTCTTTTCTCTTCGCATATTCTCTTATTACCAAACCAAGCTCTTTCGGAGATATTTTAATCAATTTCTTGAATGTGTAAGCAAGGTTTTTGTTTAAAGCGAGCTCCAGTAAATCAGCTCCAGAATGTTGTGTTGCAAGCTCACTTATTTCCTTCTTGTAGTTTGAGTCCTGCATGAACTTCGCAATCTCATTAAAGCCCATCTTGAGCATTTTTTCATAGTCATGCTTTTTGAAGAGCAGAGACTTCATTACATTAGTCCTTACATAAGTGTAAGGATACTTTCCAAGTTTCAGTTCCTTTGATTTTAATTGCAGCATTTTAACCAAACAAAATCTTGTTTATATTTTGCAGCTCATTTTCTTTTAGATTTTGGAGCATTGTGTCAAAGCTATAATCTACCCTGACAGTCTTATCCTCATTTTCTGCGATAAGGCCGCCAATAATGTCAGATTCTTCATCATTAAAATTCTCTATAAGCTTGATGTCTTTTTTATTGCAATAAATAGTTGCAACCTCAATGTCATTTTTTGCTTTCTCCAACAATTTCTTGAGATAGTATTCTCTTTTTCCGGAATCCAGTTTTTCAATCTTTTTTCCTGCGTCATCAAAAACAGCATCTATCAGCTGCTTTTTTGCCTCAAGAATCGCTTTTTTGTTTTCAAGTTCCGCAGATGCAAGCTCCTGCTTCCTGATTACCTCAATCATCCCCTTAGCATCCGCATTGCTTTGCTCCTCTATCTCTTCTAACATCATTTCTGCTTTTTTAGTTATTTCACTAGCTTCCTTTCTAGCATCTGCAAGCAATGCTCGTTCCTGATTGCGGGCATTACTGATTATCTCTTCCTTTACTGTTTCCAATCCCATTTTAGAGCTTATCCTGCCAAACCCAATATCAATATTGCAACCACTAAGCCAAATATAACTAAGGTTTCTGGAATAACAGTAAAGATTAATCCTTTACCGAACATCTCATCCTTCTCAGCTATAGCGCCTATTGCTGCGGCTCCAATCTCTTTTTCTGCAATACCTGCTGCAAGGGCGCTTAAACCCACTGCCAAACCAGATCCTATTGCAATTAAACCAACTGATAGTTCTACTGCCATTTTGTTTTGTACCTCCGTTAATTTTTCATTATTTTAATTACTCTTTTGCTCCAAATGGACTGTACTTTTCAGCACCACCTTCAAAAAACTTTGAAAAAAACTCAACGTAATGCAGCCTTAATGAATGCAAAAAGCTGCCAAATAATCCAAGCACTATATTTAATACGTGCCCTACAAGCAAAATCAATATCCCGCTTAATATCATAAATCCCCCTTTATGAAAGAATCCTGCCGCCATGTCATTCACAACAACAGCTATGGATACTGACGACAAACCTATCGCCATCAATCGCAGATAAGATAATGTGTTTGTCAAGATGCTTGGTATTTCAATAACGCCTTTTATACCTTCCCCTTTATACAGCATAATCAAGGAAACAATAAAAAATAACCACCCGATTAAAGGAATTATTTCAATAATATTAAGGTATGATAATAATAAAAATAATATTCCGATTTCCAGAACAAACCATGAGCCTTTTTCAAATAGTGCATGATTTAATCCATGTTCCTTGAGTATGTTAACGAATCCTGCTATAAGGCCCCAATTTACATGAATAATCCCAATTGCAATAGAGATGAACATAAGTTCGGTTACCCCATGGCTTCTGCTTATTAAATGCGGGATTGCAAAATGGCCTATTTCTTCCAAACCAAAAAATTCTCCATAGATAAAACCAAAGAAAATTGATGCGGCAGATGACAGCATTAATATATTAAATAAAGCAGCTCCTTTTGGTATCTTCTTTTTCAAAAAATAGAAAAGCGCAAAGCTTACAATCCCATAACCAAAGTCACCAAGCATAAAGCCGAAAAATATAGGATATGTTAAGAACATGAAAAAAGTCGGGTCAATTTCCTTATACTTTGGCAGAGAATACAAATTGATAAAAAACTCAAATGGCTTTGCATAACCTTTATTGTCAAGTTTTACCGGAACATTATCTTCTTTCTTTGCATCCTCATGATGAATAAATACCTTGTCTTTGCTTATCTTATTTAACTTACTAATTGCATTGTTTAAATTTTCTGTTGGAACCCACCCTTTTATTAAGAAAGCGTCTTTTGTTGCTGCAAATTTCAACGGCGCTTCTGCTTTCTCGAGTTCCTGGCTTAAAAAATCATCAGCAGTTAATAAAAATCCCTTGTATTCCTGAGCCAGCTTTTCTATTTGTTTTTTGATTTTATTGCTTTTATCCATAAGCATTGTATTTTGCCTTTCTATTTTCTCTAAATTAGCTACAGCATTGCCTTTAAGGCCGCCAATATTTGTAAAATTTATAGGTGTAAAACCAATTTTCTGCAATATGTTCGATGTATTTTCCTTATTTTTTATATCTATAAACAAAGCCATGAAAGTTTGTTTTTTAAGTGTACTATCAAACAACATAAAATTTTTTGTTATTTCTGACAATTCTTTTTCTAGGTTGGTTATATCATTTTTTCCTTCTAAATAACCAGTAAAATAAGCTAATGATTTGTAAGAAGTAAAGTTTTCAAGAGGAACACCAATATTTTTTAAAATCCTCAATTCTTGATTTGTATTTTGATTTTTTGATAGTTGCTCCTCAACTTTTCTTAATTCTTCAAAATTCTTATTTACTTCCTCATTAAGCTTTTTTGTTGTATGGTTTATTTCCAGCAAGCCTCTTTTAAGCTCAAATTTATTCTTTTCTTGTTTTATTCCTAATGCGGTTATTAAGGACCTTACCTTAACTATTATTTCAGAAAGTTTATTTGTAGTTTCCAATGGCTGCCCAATATCTGCTAACTCGCTCTTTAAGTGCTCGACAATATGCAATATTTTTAGTTTATGGAGCTCTTTAATGATTTTTTCCTGTAAATTCTTAGGCCCTGTTATTAGGATACTATTCATCTCATATGGTTTTAGCATCTTTATATCCTCTCTTCAAATTTTTTCATAACAAACTCAACAGCTTTACTCACATTTTTCACTGCTTTTGCCTTTAATTGATTCAGTGATTTTTTGCCTTCTTCCAGTTTTCCATCCTTGATAGATTTGGCCTTATCCCTGAAATCCATGAGTTTTCTTTTCTGTGCTTTGCTTATTTCCTCTTTTTTTGCAGCTAACAGCTCTGAAGAATTCTTTTCTGCATCATCCAAAATAGCTTGGCTTTCTCTTTTAGCTTTTTCTACGATATCCTCTGCTTTTTTTTCAGAATCTCTAATTTCGTTTAGAATTTCAGCTTCTTTTGTCTCATTTAACATTGTAACGCTCATTTTATTATTCAAAAGCAAAAAGTGCTTTTATGTCCCTTTAATAATATAATGCAAATATTCTATGTAATATATTTAGTTTTCTATCTTTAATGTTACCATCCAGTCCATTACCACCTCACTTATTGTATCAAGGTTTTGCCTTATGCGTGACATGTCGTTGGTTTTAACATCCTTAACTTCTACTTTTTTTATTGAAGAAAACGCTTTGGCAAATTCCATTGCATATTTTTGATCAAGATTTAAAATATCCTGTGTTATATTATGTAAGATCTCAATTGGTTTAATAATTTCATCAAGAAATTTTTTATTTCCTTCTCCAAGACATATTAACCTATCTACCATCCTTTCCAGCTCTTTTGATATCAAAGAGATGTAGTAAAGGTCAATGTTTTTCAATTTTGTGGTCTTTCCAAATGTCAAGGAGCCAATAACTGACTTGTCTATGAGCATTTTGCTCCTATCAATCTCGTCCTCATATCTTTCAATTAATTCTTTATCGTAGTTTTTACCCATAACTATAATCATATTTTTTATTTTTTTCACCATTGTTTTCAATAATGATTCTGGGTCAGAAACAGTAACCGTGCCATGGGAAGTAATTTGTTTTTTATCAATCTCAACAGACTCCAGGCTTATCAGTCTTTTTTGATTAAGCAGTTTTGTAAAGTCCATTTCTTTATCCATACCAATCTCAAATGAAGCAACTGGATTAATGTAAGAGGCTACAACTAATTTACGTATTATCTCAGGTTCATCTTCTACAAGATTGAATTTTAGATGTTTCAGCTTTTTTTCTGTCAGCTCAGGAGAAATAATTATAGAACCATCAGTATCATACTCAATGCTGACCTTTGACTTAGCACCTATCTTATGTTCCCTACACCATGATGTGGGTAGGTATACATAGTGCATATCTCCTGTTTTCTGTATATTTCTTATCTCCATCTATATAGTAAGTATAGAGTCACTATTTATAAACATTTTGTTTTAGTTTTGCCTTTTCTAATAACTAAATACTTTCCATATTCTATATATTTTATAAGAATAATGTTTTTATACTTAAGCTTTCAAGAGCATTACTATGCTGGTAAATGATATAATGCATAATGCAACAAAAATCTCTTCTGACACTACTGTTTCTGAAGCTGCAGCTATGATGGACCAAAAATCTATTGGTTCTGTGCTAGTTGAGAAAAACAATAAAATTATGGGCATAATGACTGGAGGAGATATTTTAAGGAAGATTGTGGCAAAAGGGGAAAATTCTGATGTGTTAAGAGTAAAGGATATTATGAGCTATCCTATAATAACAATCGAGGCAAATGAGGATATAGAAGCAGCCAGCAGAAAAATGTGCCATAATAAGATACGAAGGCTGGTAGTCACTGAAAATAATGAGATTATTGGCAAGATAACAGCAAACAGCATATCCAGGAGCATTAAATATTTATCAGTTAGAGAAAGTCCTGTTTATACGAGGCCGGAATATTGAATATATAAAATAATAAGATTTATTATATATTAGCTTACTCTTTCTATCTTACCGTGCGCCAGTAGCTCAGCTTGGACAGAGCGACAGGTTCCTAACCTGTAGGTCCGGAGTTCGAAAACCTTAATGGTTCGAAAGTCTTCGCTGGCGCGTTTTTAATTATGAACAATGA
>Ga0187833_10004364_pt1 | contig 13867 bp, 8 predicted proteins | sample ETNtaG_37_FD_167968 | JGI IMG/M metagenome (GOLD analysis project Ga0187833, IMG submission 167968) | Marine microbial and viral communities from oxygen minimum zone, Eastern Pacific Ocean - ETNP2014_SV_400_PacBio MetaG (Illumina Assembly) | ecosystem: Environmental > Aquatic > Marine > Hypoxic... | reverse complement strand
GCCTGTGTCCCGTCAAGTGGTGTAATTCCTGTTCTCCGTTCTGATACATTTTCCAGGACACCATCTTGATGAGCCCATTGCCGGAACTCGGACAGCGGTCAAGGAGGAGTCCGCCCAGCGGAAGCTCCTTGAGGGCTGTGCGAGTGGAGGCATACTTGTCATCAATAGGGTGTCCTGATCCATTCATGCTACCTTTCGTTCAATCAGTTTTTCCTTCTGGTCGAGTTCTTTGTTCTTAACCTGCAGGGACTTCTTCATGGTCTCCTGCGACATGTAACGGCGTGTCACCTGCCACTCGTCAGTTTGCTCCGCCAGCAGGGCACCAACCAGGCGCACAACCGCAGCATCGTTAGGGAAGATCTCAACAACCCGGGAACGACGCTTGATTTCCTTGTTGAGCCGTTCCAGCGAATTGGTCGATGCCAGCTGTGGCCAGATCTCCTTCGGATATTGCATAAATGCCAGCACATCGTCTTCCGCTCGATCCATCAACTCACTCAGCTTGGGAAAGCGTTTCCGTACCTTATCGGCAGTCTCACGCCACTGCTCCCGAGCGGCTATCTGATCGTCCTGTACGAATGCTGTGCGGATAATCGCTGCGACCATCTGATGTTGTCCTCTCGGCACGTAAGCCAGTGCATTACGCATGAAGTGGACCCGGCACCGCTGCCATGTCGTGGTCAGAACCTGTGCGATCGCGGACTTGAGTCCCTCGTGTGCATCAGAGATCACCAGCTGTACGCCACTCAGTCCCCGTTTCACCAGATTCTTGAGGAAATCACGCCAGAATGCTTCGGTCTCCGCTGGACCCACCGCTAAACCGAGAACTTCGCGGTAACCTTCTTCGTGCACGCCAACTGCCACAATCGCGGCCTTACTGACTACATGACCGTTGTCACGGACCTTGAGATAAGTCGCATCCAGCCACAGAAACAGGTACTGGCCGGACAGCCGTCGTTCCAGGAATTGCTGGACACGCCCATCCAGTTCCTTGCACAGTCTCGATACCTGGCTCTTAGAGATCCCTGTCATGCCCATCGCCTGCACCAGGTCATCCACCTTGCGTGTACTCACACCTTTGATATACGCCTCCTGCACCACGGCAACCAGAGCCCGCTCAGAAGATTTGCGGGGATTCAAGAACGACGGCATGTAACTCCCATGTCGCAGCTTTGGAATCCGCAACGCCAGGCTACCAATACGCGTCTGCAAGTCTCGATCTCGGTAGCCGTTACGCTGATTGACGCGGTCCTCAGTGCGTTCGTTCCGTTCTGCACCACAATGTGACTGGGCTTCGATCTCCATCAAGCGCTGCAAGGTGTATTGTCCCAATTCACGCAAGAAATCTCCGTCTGCATGCTTCTCAGCCAGCTCCATAAGTGCCATGCTATCGTCGGTCATCGTGGTTTCCTCCGTTCTCCGTTTGCTTCGTAACTTACAGTTTACGGAGAACCGCGATGGCCTTCAGCCACCGCTTGGATTTACACCACTTGGTGGGACTCTATCCTGCGAATCAGCAGCAGGCGCTCAGTCCAGGTCGATAAAGCAAGCACCTTGTGCGCAGATAGGGTGATTGCCACCTGGTGGCAATTCACGTTGCTCCCTGTGATAACATCTGATCGTTCCGGCAGAAACTACCAGCGAGAAGTCCATGCGTCATCGAGTTCCGGCCCTTTGCCTACTGGCTTTGATATCCAGCCTCGCCCATGCCGAGGTCAATCTGCCACGCACCATGGCGTGGACAGCCTACAATCTTGGGACCACCGGCTATAATCAGGCGGTCGCCATCGGTAAAGTTCTCAAGGACAACCACGGCGTGACCTTGCGGGTGATACCGGGCAAGAACGACATCTCCCGACTGCTGCCTTTGATGAAAGGCCGGGTACAGTTTAGCGCGAACGGCGCGGCTACTTTTTTTGCATCCGAAGGGATGTTTCAGTTCGCCGCTGCCGACTGGGGACCTTTGCCGCTGCGTCTGGTAATGATGTCCAATGGCCTCAATAATCAGGCACTAGCCGTGACCGCGGATTCCGGCATCAAGACACTCAGCCAGCTAAAGGGAAAACGAGTAGCCTGGGTTCGCGGCGCACCTGCACTCAACGTCAACACCGAGGCCATGCTGGCCTGTGGTGGCCTCACCTGGGACGACGTCATGCGGGTCGACTACCCTGGCTACAACGCCATGTGGAACGGCATTGTCAACGGGCAAGTCGATACGGCGTTCGGTGCGACCGTGTCCGGGCCGGCACGCAAGCTTGAAGCATCTCCCCAGGGATTGTACTGGCTACCGGTACCCCACGCTGACATGGCGTGCTGGCAGCGACTGAAAGAGGTCGGTCCTCACTTTACAAAACACATCGCAACTCGAGGTGCAACGATTTCAGCGACCGAACCACATGAGGGAGGCAACTATCCCTATCCTCTACTGACGACTCTTGACACGCAATCCAATGAGATCGTGGCTGATCTCGCTCAGGTTATCGATGAAGGCTATGACCAGTTCAAAGATGCCGACCCAGGTGCCATCGGTTGGGCCATGCAGTATCAATTGTTTGAATGGGTCGTGCCATTTCACAAAGGCGCGACAGACTACTTCGCATCCATCGGCGTCTGGACCGATGCACATGCGGCGCATAATGAAAGGCTTATCCAGCGTCAGGCTTTATTGCAAAACGCTTGGCAGGAGATGATTTCCCTCGGCATTTCAGATCACGAGGAATTCCACTCTCTGTGGATGCAGCTGCGCCGGCGCCGACTGGAATCAGCGGGCTTCGATCCCATCTGGCGATGAATAATCTGCGCGAACTTGGCGGCGTCGCTGCTGCCCCTTTAGCGATAGTGCCCATACTGGTCGCCATCCTGGCGCTGGACAGCCTGCGCGTTTTTGGAGATCCCCTGCTTGCAGCCGTTATCCTGATCGAGACTCACTATTTCTACGCCCTGATCGGACTGTTATTGCCCTTCTCATTTCTCATCTACCGAGCTAACCGGAGGGTCGATCTGATCTATATGGATGTCGTTCTGGCATTGCTCACTCTGATGTGCTGCGCATGGCTGTTCATCAATGCAGAACCGATGCTCGACGGAGGCTGGGAATTTGGCGCCCCCAAGGAAGCCGTCTGGATCAGTATGCTGTTGTGGTTGCTGGTGCTGGAAGCGCTACGACGCGTAGCAGGCATTCCCCTTTTCACGCTGGCATTGCTTTTCTCCCTCTATCCCCTGATTGCCGACAAGATGCCGGACGCGATCTCCGGCATGTCATCGAGCCTTGATGATACTGCCGCCTACCACGTGATGAGCAGCGAGAGTCTGCTGGGTCTGCCGTTTCGCGCCTTTGCCAATCTGGTGATCGGTTTCCTTGTATTCGGCGTCGCCCTTCAGCACACGGGTGGCGGCCGGTTCTTTATCGATCTTGCTTTCTCCCTGTTGGGTAGAACCCGCGGTGGCCCCGCCAAGGTGGCGATCTTTTCCAGTGGCCTGATGGGCTCCATGAGCGGCAGCGTAATCACCAATGTACTCACCACGGGCCAACTCACCATTCCTGCCATGCAACAGAGCGGAATCCACCGTCAAACAGCGGCAGCCGTGGAAGCATGCGCTTCAACCGGGGGCGTACTGCTGCCGCCCATTATGGGGTCGACCGCATTCGTCATGGCGAATTTTCTGGAGCTGCCCTATTACCAGGTGGCCTTGGCTGCTTTGATTCCGGCTCTTCTTTATTTTGCGGCACTCTTTATACAACTCGACTTTTATGCCGCCAAGAACAATCTAACGGGTTTGGTAGAGGGTGACATCCCATCGACTGCAGATACGCTGAAACAGGGCTGGTTTTACCTGGGCGCCTTTGCCGTACTGGTAATACTGCTTCTGGTCCTGCAGCGGGAAGCCCTGGCACCCTGGTTGGCAACCCTGTGCCTGCTTGTATTGAACCAGTTTTCCAAACAGCATCGCTGGCACTGGGTAGAGACCCGTAACTTTCTAAAGTCAACCGGTAGCCTGCTGGTGGAGTTACTGACCATTCTCAGCGGCGTCGGCTTGATTGTGGGAGCACTCTCGGTGACGGGGCTTTCCGGTACACTGGTCAATGAACTGCTGTTCCTGGCGGGCGGCTCCGTCGGCATACTCCTCCTGATGGGTGCTGCCACGAGCATCATTCTGGGTATCGGCATGACGGTGACCGCTGCCTACATCTTCCTTGCCATCATCCTCGCACCGGCATTGATTCAGGCAGATCTCGACCCGATGGGCGTGCATCTTTTCATTCTGTACTGGGGTATGTTGTCGTTCATCACCCCCCCGGTTGCACTGGGTGCATTCGCCGCTGCGTCCATCGCAGAATCGAATCCGATGGCAACCGGCTTGACCGCCATGCGCCTGGCAACGGTCACCTACTTTATCCCCTTCTTTTTCGTCCTCGAACCTGCCCTGCTGCTCAAGGCCGGCTGGCCGGCCATCCTGCAGGCAGTCGCTGAGGTTATGGCAGGGACCATCTTGATCGCAGCTGCTGTGCAAAACTACATTCCCTATGGCCGCGGATGGCTGGCCGGCCCCATGAAGGGGGGACTGGTCGCTAGGCTCCTTTTGGGAATGGCCGGTTTGTGCGTTGCATTACCGGGGCTTGCCGTCGTCGATATACCCATCAGCAACGGTGACCTGTTGCTGGTCGGCATACTACTGACCTTTGTGATTGGCCTGCATCAACGCCACGCAAATTCATCGGAACGCACCACAGGTGTTGCGTCCTCAGACTAGGTAACTCTGAGCGTCTTGCTGATTCACATCTTGCGGTTTGGTATAGGTTTCACTTCCAGCCATGGCTCACTCCTAGTCGGTCGGATCAATAGACGAGCCATCTGCTAATTCGCATCGAGAGCGATATCCCTACTGTATACAGGGTATATTATCACTTTAATTTCAGCGACTTACAACAACCAACACGATATTCCACCCGACTCAAGGTTCGACTAACACTTTGATAGAGCCGTACTGATCACGTCCATTGGCCACGGCGAAGGCTTCAGCAATATCATCCAGGCGAAATCGATGGGTAATGAACGGAGTCGCATCCAACTGGCCCGAAGCCAGCAGGCCGAGTGCTATTCGAAATTCGCTGTGCATCGCGCTACGCCCATAACAGAAGCAACCCACCAGGGATATCTCGTTGTGTTGCACGATGCCCACAGCAAGCTGATCGGCGATCGACTGCGCACCTACCAGCCCCACCCGTCCTCCCGGTCGCACTATTTTGAGGGCCTGACCGATGGTTGCACCCCCGCCAACAGCTTCGAAGACCAGATCTGCACCTTGCCCAGCCGACCAGGTCCTCACCCGTTCAGCCACATCGTCCTCGCAACGTTCACGGTCTCTACATTCCCCAGTCGCTCGACTGCCTGCAGCGCCGCAGCCGGCCTCCCCAACACCAGCACAGAGCCTGCGGCGGAGATGGACGCCATCTCGGTAATAGCGAGACCGATGGGTCCGCTGCCAATCACGCAGACGTTCTCGCCGGCCTACAACGGCAGCCGGTTAAGGGCATGCACTGCGACGGCGTACACCTCCGCCATGGCACCGCATTCATAGGACACACAGTCCGGCAGCAGATGGATATTGTGCTCCGGTACATTGATCAGCTCGGCGAATCCGCCAGCCCGATCAGGCCCACCGATATGTTTCAACTGACGGCAGCGCTGGTACTGCCCTTGCAGACAATGGGCACACTTCCGGCACGGCATCAGGGGCTCGATGGCAACCCGATCCCCCACCCGGCAAGCCGTTACTTCCGTGCCGATGGCGGTCACCTCCCCAGCCATCTCATGGCCGCCGGTAATAAGTGGATGCTCGCGTTTTACCTTGGCACGATATCCGTGCAAGTCACTCCCACAAATCCCAGTCGCCTTTACCCGTACGACCACCTCTCCCTGCTCGGGAGTTGGATCAGGGAGTTCTTCAACCCGTATATCTTTCTGACCATAGAATCGTGCTGACTTCATCGCTAACCTCCCTCGCTCAGATATCTATCATTCTATACTGGCATCTAAAGAGTTAAAGGGGTGGGAGCCAATGGCACCCACTTGAAAGTTCTGATTCGTTCAAGGGTCATATCTTTGGGAACTCAGCAGAAGGGGCGGGGGTGTCCTTTTCGTAGCAATAAGGCGCAGCGCCGAGGGCCGGGAAGGAGACCCAAAGGGGCTCCTGACCAAGTGAGGGCAGCTGGGAGAGCCGCGCGCCGCGAAGAAAAGGACACCCCCGCCCCTTCTGCGAATCAGCCTTGAATATACCCATCTAGGATCCATGACGACCAAAGGTAGATTCACAGGATGCAATTACCTACGCTCTATGAAGTGTGTAAAATGCACGCTTCACCCCCACACCAGCCTTTCAGAGAGGAAGAGATCATTGAGCAGTATCTCTGCACCGGACTACTCTCCTCCACCCCTCAATGAGGATGTTGATGTAAAGACACAGTCGCTGGATCTTCGCGCCATCGCTGCTGTGTTCTGGCGAACACTCCCCTATCTCAGACCTCAGCTGCGCCACTTTATCCTCTATTACCTGCTGGTGGGTTTTCTCGGATTGGTACAACTGGGCGGCTTCTTCCTGTTTTTCGATCTGCTGATGAACAAAGTTTTTCTTGGGGAACCGCTCTCCTCTCTGCAGGCGTTTCTTATGGGGCTTGATCCCAGTCAGTTCGTAGATACAGAGGAACTCTCCACCGAGGCCCGTTTGATAATCCGCACCCAGTTGGCCTGGATCGGCGGCGGCGTGTTCTTCACAGGAATACTCCTCGGCGCAATCAATCCGTACTACCTCACCTGGATTCTGCAACGAGTCAACCAAATGCTGCGCAGCGCCATGATCGCCAACGCAGAACACTTGTCCTTGAGATTTCACCTAAGTTCCGAGGTGGGTGATGCCATATATCGAGTCTTTCAGGATAGTGCCATGGTCACGGCCATAATCCAGAATGTTCTGATTCAACCTTCCGTGCACGTATTCACGCTGCTGTTCACTGTCAGTATCATCTCCCTGTTCAACCCCTATCTGGGTGTTCTGTGCGCTGCCGCTACCATACCCCTGCTCTATCTTGTTGGCTGGTTCACTCCCCGTCTTCGGGTCCAGAGCCTGGCTGCGCGCACAGCTAACAGCACTCTGACCTCGAGCATTCAGGAGATATTCGGCGGCATCAAGACGATCAAGGCATACGCACAAGAAGAACGCATGCTGAGTCGATTCGTTGGGGACTCCACCACCGCGCTGGTTGCTGCCTACCGGCTGCGCTTGTCTCTCGCTTTGATGACAGTGTTCGCTATATTCATTATGGCCATGTGTGTGTTGGGCGCGGAATACCTGATGGCGCATTGGGCTCAGCTCAGGCAAGAAACATTCGGGGCAGATTTCAGGCTACCCGGCCTAGATAAAATGATGGCGGTCTTGAGCGAAGAGAGCGGCTTCGAAGTCTCGGCTGTGTTGGTGGGATTTACCATCTGGAATCTCGGTGCGTTTCAGGCAGCCAGAAATCGACTGACTACCATGACCAGCAATGCCTATGGGCTGATCTACGTGTGGGGATTGGCTCAAGATATGGCCATGGGACTGTCTCGCTCCTTTCACCTTCTGGATGTCAAACCGGAAATACAGGACGTTGAAGGGGCACGCCCGATGCAAGGCGTCAGTGAGGAGGTCCGTTTTGAGGATGTTCATTTCGCATATAAAGAGGACCAGCCGGTGCTGCGGGGAATCGATCTGGCTGCGAGCCCCGGCACCATCACGGCGATCGTTGGTTCGACCGGCACCGGGAAATCGACACTGATGTCTCTGCTGCTGAGGTTATTCGATCCGGACAGCGGCAAGATCACCATCGACTCCGTGGACATGCGTCACATCCGCATCGATGATCTGCGCGCCAACATCACGATCGCCATGCAGGAGAATGTGCTGTTCGCTACAACCATCCGTGAGAATATTCGTTACGCAGTGCCTCAGGCCAGTGATGAGCAAGTGCGTGCCGCCGCACGAATCGCCTGTGCCGACGAGTATATCGAGGCGTTCGATGCAGGCTATGAGACAGAATTGGGAGAACGTGCTGGCAAGCTCTCCACTGGCCAGCGCCAGCGCCTCTCTATCGCGCGCGCAGTACTCAAGGATCCCTCCGTACTCATCCTCGACGAGCCCACTGCTTCTCTGGATGCGGTGACCGAACACCGGGTACTGCAGAATCTGTCAGAGTGGGGCCGGCATCGGGTGGTCTTCCTGATTACCCATCGTCTCTCGACCATTCGCAAGGCTGACAGAATAGTCCATATGGACCAGGGGCGCATAGCTGAACAGGGCAGTCACGATCAACTCATGCAGGTGGAGGGCGGGCGTTACCGGGCGTTTGTCCTGGCCGAAGAGGGGCTCAAGGCGCCTGGGGAAGATGCATGAGCGAACCGCGCTTTGACGACAGAATCGACCTCAATACCGAACTTACCAACATTCAGGTACTTGCCATCCTGCGTAGAACATTGGCGTTTATCTGGCCGGTACGACGACTCTTCATCATCAAGTTCTTTCTCATGTGCGGCAGCGTTATCCCAATTCTGGTGGCCCCGTGGCCCTTCAAGATCATTATCGATCACGTCATATGGGGGCGACCCATCGACGATGCCATCGTACCCTTTCCCCCCTTTATACAACCGTTTGTCGATCTGCTGGTGGGATTCAGCCCGATGGAGATCATGGCTGCCACCGTCGCGCTGATGGCTGGACTGGTATTCGCCTTTGGTGCCGGGGATGAAGGCCGCCAGGGAGCCATCGCGTTTTTCGCCCAAGGCGAGGACACCGCCACCCAGACCGAGAACATGATCAGCGCAGGATGGAGTCAGGCGGGCGGTATTTGGGGACTGCTGGATCTGCTCTGGAATATTCGCCTGGTGCAGGGGGTCACCCACCTGGTCAGGTACCAGCTATTTGAGCGGTTGATGAGACTGCCGATGCAGACCCTCGACGACAATCGCATCGGTGATTCAGTGTACCGGGTTATGTATGACACGCCGACATTTCAGGACCTCTGTTTCGACATCACGCTTACGCCATCGATTGCCATCCTGACCGCATTGGCATCGCTATACGTGATGCAATACAGCTATGGGGACCTTGCCCCTCAATTGATCTGGGTAGGGTTGTTGTCATTGCCGGCGGTACTCATCATCACCATGCCGCTGGCAGCGCCGGCCAGGCATGCCAGTCAAGCGTCGCGTGCATCCGGTGCGGCCACCACGGATACTGTCGAGGAGAGCATGAGCAATATCTCGGCAGTCCAGAGTCTCGGTAATATGGTCCAGGAACATAGACGCTTCGAGGCCGCCAGCCAGGAATCATTCCGGCAGTTTCGGCGGGTCAAGCTGATCAACGTTTCGGTGAGTTTCTTCGTGGGGCTGGTCGGCGCCAGCATGCTGATCTACGTCTTCTTCCTCGTCTCCTCCATGATAATCGCCGATCAGCTATCCCCCGGTGACTTCTCCGTGCTGATGTCCCTCTATTTCACCGTGGCGGTGACCGCAGGCCAACTTGGGCAACTGTGGATAGACTTCCAGAACAATGCTGCGGCAGCCCGACGCGTCTTTCTGTTCATGGATCTACCATCGGAAGATGGCCAAGCGCCATTGCAGCTCTCACCCATCAGCGAAGGTGTTCGCATTGAGGAGGCAGACTTTACCTTCCCGGACGGGCGCAAGGCACTCAGCGCTGTCAACTTTGCAGCCAATGTGGGCGAACTCATCGCCATCGTTGGACCCACCGGTGCCGGCAAGACTACACTCGCTTACCTTATTCCCGGTTACTACAGGCCAACCCGGGGTCGCGTATCGATCGACGGCAAGGACATCGCAGACATGGCTGCGGACTCTCTGCGTCGTCAGGTAACCTATGTGTTTCAAGAGCATCAGCTCTTTTCAGAGACGATCACAGATAACATACGCTTCGGTATTCCCGAGGCAACTGCAGCAGAGGTCGAGCGCTTTGCCGCGACTGCCGGTGCCAGCCAATTTATCGACCAGCTGCCGCAAGGTTATTCGACCCGCTTGGGGCGTGGCGGCAATACCCTCTCTGTCGGCCAGAAACAGCGTCTCTGCATTGCCCGCGGTCTTGCCCGCAACAGCCCTGTTCTGATTCTCGATGAACCCACCTCCTCCCTCGACGTAGAAGCTGAAGCCGATCTGCTGAACGCCCTGCAGCAGGCAAGACGTAACCGGCTGGTCATCGTGATCGCTCACCGCCTGTCGACGATTCGCGCAGCCGATCGCATCGTCTTTATGGACGCGGGCACTGTAGTGGAAGAAGGAACTCACATTGAGCTGATGGCGAGGCAGGACGGAGCCTATCGACGCTTTGTCGAACTGCAGACCGGCTGAACCGAGCAGCACGCAAGTGCCGCAACTCAGGCCATTCCTATCGTCATGGGTGTTAGTGAAATCGCGGATCATCTGGGCTCTTACTTGCTGAGATTGTCCTGATCCTGGTATTGATCGTCTTGACTGTTGTCCTTCAGTACAGAAGCAGAGACTTTATTTAGCATCTTGATCTGCCCACACCTTTGTGCCAAAGCCGGACAACGGACTCTCGATTCCGGAATCCACATTTCAGAGCCCAGATCCGCCACGATGAAAAGTGGCAGCCTATTCGGACCGTGTGTTTCCGATCATCCGCACTACCATGAATTCAGTCATGGGATATGTGCACACTGAAAAGATGAACTGCATGGTGATCTATCGGAAGTCGAACCCTAGTTACACTTCTTCATTAGCTGCGTCTTTGCATGTAGGGATTGCTTCTTCTCTTCTGAAATTGCAGCAGTATTCAGCCAATTCTCAAAAGTGTCGAACGACCAAGTGAGTTTTGGTTGCTTTGCGAGTGCGTCCGTGAGTCGGAGCTCAAATCGAGAAGCGTCCTGATCTCGCAATTCATGCAGCACGAATTGGAGATGGCAGTAGATCGTTTGGGTGGAACTATCGGTTCCTGACGTCGGCATGTTCTGCAGAACCTGAATCCCGCGATCAAAGTCACCTGTGATGATATAGAGTTCAGTTAGATTGAGAAAAGCGCCGCTGTACTCAGGATCTAATTCGATGGCTCTATTGTAGTCATCGATGGCCTTCTGATCCTCTCCCAATGCCGCGTACCTGTTGCCTCGATTGTTATAGGCATCGGTATATTCGGGATCCAATTCGATGGCCCTATTGTAGTCATCGATGGCCTTTTGATCCTCTCCCAATGCGGCGTACCTGACGCCTCGATTGCCATAGGCATCAGCACAATCAGGATCTAACTCGATGGCCTTGTTGTAGTCATCGAGGGCCTTTTGATCCTCTCCCATTGCGGCGTACCGGTTGCCTCGATTACTGTAAGCATCGGTATCCTCAGGATCTAATTCGATGGCTATGTCGTAGTCATTGATGGCCTTTTGATCCTCTCCGATCGCGGCGTACCTGACGCCTCGATTGTGGTAGGCATCTGTATAGTCAGGATCTGTTTCGATGGCTCTGTTGTAGTCATCAATGGCCCTTTGATCCTCACCTAAGGCAGCATACCTGTTGCCTCGATTGCTATAGGCATCGGTATATTCAGGATCCAATTGGATGGCTCTATTGTAGTCATCAATGGCCCTTTGATCCTCTCCCAATGCGGCGTACATCACGCCTCGATTACTGTAGGCGATGGCATAGTCAGGACCCAATTCGATGGCGTTGCTGTAGTCATCAATGGCCCGCAGGTCCTCTCCCAGGTCAGCGTAGCTGTTGCCTCGATTGTTGTAGGCCATGGCATAGTCAGGATCTAATTCGATGGCGTTGTTGTAGTCATTGATGGCCTTTTGAGGGTGCCCCAATTCTGCGTAGCTGATGCCTCGATTGTTGTACGCATTGGTATAGTCAGAATCCAATTCGATGGCCTTACTGAGACTCTCGATAGCTTCCTCATAATCACTATCGGAATTCTGCTTCGTCCCTCTAAGAAACCAATCGGCCTCTGTGAATTCCGGTTCAGTTTTGAATTCAGTGAGGGTCTCTTCAAATCTTGCCAGTTTCATCCTCAGGTCTTCAGCCTCGACGGATTCAACGATCATCTCTGATAACAGACGTTGGTCTTCCTGCACCTCACGTAATTGTGTTTCATAGTCGATCGCCAGCTTGCTGGTCGCTTGCAGTTTCTCCTTTACTTCGTTCTCTGCTTCCGCCACCAATCGCTCAATCTCCAGCGATGCGTATGCTTGTATTTCGTCCTCAAAGCCTCCTTTCGCCAGATTTCGGACAACCTGATCAGCAATGACCGTCGCGGCTATGCTTCTAAATCTAGCATAGCCAATGAGCGCCAACAGAATCAGAACAGACGCCATTATGAAGAATCCTACTATGTAGAAAGTGCTGGCTCTCTCTGCCGCACCGTCAGTCTCGTCAAATCTCTGAGTGGTTGCTTTCTGCAACTGATCAAGTTTGCGGTTGAGATTGTCTTCCACAGCCTTAGTCCGTGACTCCAGATACGCCTTGTTTTGGTCGTCTCTTGAGGAGAGGTCCTGCCTGTCCTGATCAGCTCTGGCAGTTAGTTCGCGCTTGACTTGCTCCAAGGCGCCGGTGTCAACGCCGCCCTCTGCTGATAGCACTTGAGCAACGCACAAGAGACCCGCAAGAAACAGAATTGTCCTAGTCATCGTCCTTCATCCACGCCCTTCCAGATCGTCTATCGTCAATGAGTAGCCTGTTTTCGAGCAGCGATCCCGGTGATTCAATTCACGTCTTGGGAGTTTGCCGACGTTCCATCGATCTTCGGCTCGACACCCGTCGCTCGACAAAGTTACCACTCGGGGGACGCTCAGCCTTGCGACGATCTGTCCTTCGCCTGTCGCCCGTTCTTTTGTCTTCACTCACTTCACCGCCTCCCTTTCTTGGGCCTATCCCAAGATCGTTGCCGAAGCCAGGTCCTGCTCCTTGAACCCGTACATTAATCGTGGATGCACGGAAAGAGAAATCAATCTCATTCGACGACCACATCCAACATCTGCTGGTAATCGCTTAACCCCATGAATATCTTGCCGATGGCATCCTGTTTCAGACTGCGCATCCCATCCCGCATTGCCTGAGCTTTGATCTCCTCAAGACTGGCCCTCTCATAGATCAGACTTTGTATGTGTGGCGTGCACACCAGCAACTCGTGAACACCGACTCGCCCCCTGTATCCTGTACCACTGCATTCTTCGCACCCCACTGCCCTATTGAGCTTTGCGTTCATCAGTTCTTTGCTCAACTCCGTGAACTGATCTTTACCATAGGTCTCTACCAGATGCGTTAACTCTCTGTCATCCGGCTGGTAGGACTCACAACAATTCACACACAGCGTTCGCATCAATCGTTGCGCCAGGATGCCGAGCAGGCAATCGGAGAAATTGACCGGATCCAGACCCAGATCCAACAGGCGGGCTATGGTTTCAGGAGCTGAATTCGTGTGCAGGGTCGATAACACCATGTGACCTGTTAAGGAGGCCTCGATAGCTACGTTTGCCGTTTCCGTGTCCCTCATCTCACCGATGAGAATGACATCCGGATCGGCGCGTAAGAAGGCGCGCAACGCCGACGCAAATGTCAAACCGATCTTCGGCTTCACCTGCAGTTGCTGCAGGCCCGGTTGCGTGATCTCAACTGGATCTTCGGCCGTGCAGATCTTGCGATCCGGACGATTCATGTGTCTCAGCACAGCATGCAGGGACGTGGTCTTACCGGATCCGGTCGGTCCTGTCACCAGAAACAGCCCATGGTGGTGTGCGGTGATCTTCACCACACCGTCATAGATCGGTTTGCTGAGATTCAGATTCTCCAGCGGAAGCGCCTCGCCGGACCCG
>Ga0187833_10004363_pt1 | contig 13868 bp, 12 predicted proteins | sample ETNtaG_37_FD_167968 | JGI IMG/M metagenome (GOLD analysis project Ga0187833, IMG submission 167968) | Marine microbial and viral communities from oxygen minimum zone, Eastern Pacific Ocean - ETNP2014_SV_400_PacBio MetaG (Illumina Assembly) | ecosystem: Environmental > Aquatic > Marine > Hypoxic... | reverse complement strand
GATGGATTTTCAAAAAAAAATGAATATGTTCCTGAAATTGATAGTGCCTATAAATTCGATAGAGATACCACTTTGGCTATCATTGCTGGATTTGCATTTAATAAACGAATTTTAATTCAAGGTTATCATGGAACAGGAAAATCAACTCACATCGAACAAGTTGCTGCAAGATTAAATTGGCCGTGTATTAGAGTAAATTTGGATAGTCATATAAGTCGTATAGATTTAATAGGAAAAGATGCAATTGTGATCAAAGATAATAAACAAATTACAGAATTTAAAGAAGGTATTCTTCCATGGTCGCTACAAAATCCCATAGCTCTAGTATTTGATGAATATGATGCCGGGCGACCAGATGTTATGTTTGTAATTCAAAAAGTTCTTGAAAAAGAAGGAAGCTTTACCTTATTGGATCAAAATAAAGTTTTAAAACAACATCCTTTTTTTAGATTATTTGCAACAACAAACACGATAGGATTAGGTGATACAACTGGGCTTTATCAGGGAACGCAGCAATTGAATCAAGGACAATTAGATAGATGGAATATAATAACCACCTTAAATTATCTAAAATTTGATAAAGAATTAGAAATCATTCTTGCTAAATCTAAAAACTTTAATACCAAGGAAGGTAAAGAAGTTGTTTCAAATATGATTAAGGTTGCGGACTTGACAAGAAAAGGATTTGTTAGTGGTGATATTTCTACTGTAATGAGTCCTCGAACAGTTTTGCATTGGGCAGAAAATTTTAAAATATTTAAGGATGTAGGCTATGCATTTAGAGTAACGTTTATAAATAAATGTGATGATTTGGAAAAAAATATAATTGCAGAATATTACCAAAGATGTTTTGGTGAAGATTTGCCGGAATCTACAATCAATATTAATATATAATTTTTAAAATGGATGAGCGGGAACTATTAAAAGAAAGATTTAAATCTGCAGTTTCTTCTACAGTTAAAGTCATTTCTGAAAATTTTAATCTTGAAATTAAATTTGGCAATAATATTAATTCAAAAAAAAAATTTTTAAATTTACCTGAAATAATAAGTCTGAAAAAGTTACAAGATTTTACTAATTTAAGAGCCTTTGCAGACTCCGAAGCTTTAAAAATAAAATATACCGATAGAAAAATTTATCTTGAAAATGAACCCAAGAGAGCAATAAATAAAGCGTTATATGCTATCGCAGAAAAAATTAGATACGAAAAAATAGGATCCAATAAATTAATAGGTGTAAAAAATAATATAACTCAGTGCTACGAAAATAAATTCAAAAACAAAAAAGCAGAAGAAATTAAGACAGAAACTGATGTTCCTGTTACAGAAGCTTTTGAATTATATTTAAGAAATCATTTTTTTGAAATAAAACAAAACGATACTACAAAAAAAATGCTAAGTTGTTGGAGAAATTTATTCAACAAAAATTTGAACAAAAATTTAAAAAAATTAGATGCTTGTATTGAAAACCAAAGTAAATTTAATCAACTAGTTGCAGATATAATTGAGAATCTAGATTTTAAAGATTCAGATTCAAAAGAAAAAGATGAAGAAAAAGAAACAACAAAAGAAGATAATTCTCAGTCTGAAAAGAGTAACGAGGAAAATAATTTATCTCAAAAAGAAGAAGAGCAAAATGATGATTCTGGCTTAAATGCTCTTGAAAACAGCCTTGAATCTTCCAATGAAAACGACGATTCCATACAAAAAGAAGTTGACGAAAATTCAAGTTTACTAAAAATAAATAAAAAAAATTTGTTAAAAAAAAAATACAAAATATTTACCAACGAATATGATGAAGTAAAAAATGCTGAAGAATTAGAAAATGAAGATGAAATTTTTAGACTCAGAAAGAATTTAGATCAACAGCTTACTAATTTACAAAACTTAGTTGCTAAACTCGCTAATAAACTTCAAAGACAGTTGTTAGCAAAACAAAATAGATCATGGGAATTCGATTTAGAAGAAGGAATGCTTGATGCTTCAAAATTATCAAGAGTAATTATTGATCCATTTCACTCTTTATCATTTAAAATGGAAAAGGAAACTGAGTTTAAAGATACTGTGGTTTCGCTTCTTATTGATAATTCTGGATCCATGAGGGGAAGACCAATTTCTGTCGCGGCAATCTGCGCAGATATTTTATCAAGAACCTTGGAAAGATGTTCCGTTAAAGTAGAAATTTTAGGATTTACAACAAAAAATTGGAAAGGTGGAAAAAGCAGAGAGAAATGGAACTTAAAAGATAAACCCGCAAATCCCGGAAGACTAAACGATCTAAGACATATTGTTTACAAATCAGCCGATAAACCTTGGAGACAATCAAAAAAAAATCTTGGTTTAATGCTCAAAGAAGGATTGTTAAAAGAAAATATCGATGGCGAAGCACTTCTATGGGCCTTCAAAAGAATTGCAATAAGAAAAGAGGAAAGAAAAATATTAATGGTTATTTCAGATGGTGCGCCAGTTGATGATTCAACCTTGTCAGTAAATTCCGGTGATTATTTAGAAAAACATCTAAAGCAAACCGTTAAATTGATCGAAGAAAATTCAAACATAGAAATTTTAGCTATAGGTATCGGACATGACGTAACTAGATACTATAGGAAAGCCATTAAAATAGCTGATGTTCATGAACTTGGTGATGTGATGATTAACCAACTAACTAAACTTTTCTCAGAAAAAAATAATAAAACTATACACTAATTTTTTCTTTTATAGTTGAATTTTCCTGAATGTGAGAAAGCAAAAGTCTAAAAGGAATCAACATCGTTAGTGCAACAAATATTTTAACAAACAAGTCTCCAAATGACAGGGTTACCCAATTTATCCCTGTTCCATAAAATGAAATTGAAAAAAATAAAAAAGTATCAATTGTAGATCCAATTAGTGATGATACCAAAGGAGCGGTAAACCAAATTTTATTTCTTAATTTATCAAAAATATTAACATCAATTAATTGTGCAGTAAGAAATGCGGTTCCTGATCCAATTGCAATTCTGATCGAAATCAAATCTGAATAATTTGTTGAAAAATAAAATGTTAAAAAAACTCCTAATGCAAAACCTAAATATACAATTTTTTTAGCAGTATTTTTTCCATACCTTCTATTTGATAAATCTGTTATTAAAAATGCTACTGGATAACTAAAAGCCCCATATGTTAATAAATCTTGAAGAGCAAAATAATTTACGGGGAACTGAACTAGATAGTTGGATATAGCAACTACCAAGGCCATTGAGAATGCTAAAATAAAAAAAAATTTATTTTTTATCTTAATCATTAATAACTAAACTTTTGCAATTATTTTGTTTCTAAGTTTTTTTGCTTTTGGAGATAATTTAAATGATTTAACGCTTTTTAGATAAAAATCTAATCCACCCCTATAATCTACTGTTCTTAACGCTGAATTACTAACACTAAGCTTAATGTTTCGTTTTAATATATCGCTTCTAAGAGTCACTTTCTTTAAATTTGGAAAAAACTTTCTTTTCACTTTATTATTTGCATGGCTCACTTTATGACCTTTCAAAGGAGACTTGCCAGTAAGTTCACATTTTTTTGACATAATTAAATTTCTCAAACTGTATATAAATCTAGTGAAAAATAGAATCAAGGTAATATATTAAAATATTGACAACCTTAATATCGAGGAATAGGTATATTTAGAGTTTTTTAAATGGAAGTTTACTTACCTATAGTCGAAGTTCAAATAAACGTAATACTAATACTTTTTGTAAGTTTTATAATAGGTTTCTTATCCGGATTATTCGGTGTAGGAGGAGGATTTTTAATGACTCCTTTTTTAATTTTTATGGGAATACCTCCAGCTTTTGCGGTGGCAAATGAAGCAAATAATATTTTAGCTTCATCAACTTCTGCCACCTTAACTCACTGGTTTAAAAAGACCATAGATCTCAAAATTGGTTGGCTTATAATCGGCGGTGGTTCAGTTGGAACTTTATTAGGAATTATAACATTTAGTCATTTTAAAGAAATTGGAAAAATAGATTTAATAATCACATTGGCCTATATGTACGTTCTTGCCATCTTAGGAAGTTTTATGCTTAGAGATGGTATTTTAGAAATTGATCGAACTAAAAAAAAAGTAATAATTAAAAAAAAATTACACACTCATTATTGGATACACGGACTACCTTTTAGAATGCGATTCAAAACATCACAAGTATATGAAAGCGCCCTGGTTCCGATTATTCTTGGTTTGTTTGTCGGTTTCATAGCTGCAATTATGGGTGTGGGAGGAGCGTTTTTAATGGTGCCTGCAATGATATATTTAATTGGCATGCCAACCAAACTAGTTCCTGGCACCTCTTTATTTGTGACAATATTTATAACAGGATTTGTTGTTGCGTTACATGCTTTTGCTTACCATACAATTGATTTGGTTCTTGTTTTAATTTTAATTACAGGATCGATAGCGGGAGTACACTCAGGACAAAAAATCGGACAAAAACTTCAAGGATCTGAATTAAAAACTTTACTAGCAATACTTATGCTTGCGGTAGGAGTCTTAATGGCCTACGATTCTTTTTTCAGAAACGGAACACCAAGTATTAATATTTCAACGGATAAGATCGCAGAAATAAGTGAGATCGGAAATACAATTTTTAATTTATCAGTTAAACATCCAATTACCTATGGAATCTCATCAATCTTCTTGGCGTTAGTTGCTGGAGTAGCGATATCTTTTATTAGAAGACAAATAAGTAGATGGAGGTATGAACGAATGAATAAGGCAGCAATATATTAATGTCCACAACGTTGTCTATAGCTTTTTTTTCTGGATTAATTAGTTTTTTATCACCTTGTGTTCTTCCTTTAATACCTGGTTACATTTCTTATATCTCAGGAACTTCATTTGACAAATTGATTGAGAAAAAAAGAAATTTAATAATCGCTAAAACAATTTTTTTTACTTTAGGTTTTTCTTTTGTTTTTATATCATTAGGATCAACCGCTTCATTTATTGGAAAGTTTTTTTTAACTAATTCAAATGTTTTTAGAATCGTCGCAGGATTAATTATAATATTTTTTTCTCTTCAACTTATTGGAATTATTAATTTTAAATTTATGAACAAAGACATAAGAATTTTTACCGAAAGACATAATCAAAACTTAGCTTTTCCATTGTTTGTAGGAGCAGCTTTTGGATTTGGTTGGACTCCTTGTATAGGTCCTATTCTTGGATCAATTTTAGCTTTAGCTGCAATAGAAGAAAATACTAGCAAAAGTATATTGTTACTCTCATTATATTCATTAGGTTTAGCAATACCATTTATTATCTCTGGAATTTTAATTGATAAATTATTGTTTTTTTCTAAAAGTGTTAGAAAATATATATCAACCATTACAAAACTGGGTGGAGTTATTTTATTGTTAACTGGTATAGCTATTCTAACTGGACAATTACAAGTTTTAGGATTTTTAATATTAAAATACTTTCCTTCATTGGGTAATGTGGGGTGATATTAAACTCCTTTACCTATAGCCTCTTTTATATTGCTTAGTCCTTCGGTTTTTAAAATTTGAATTAATTCTTTTTTGATATCTTTTGCTATCGAAGGACCTCTATAAACAAAACTAGTATAAAGTTGTAATAATGATGCTCCAGCAATAATTTTTTCGTAGGCGGATTTTCCTGAATTAACGCCACCAACTCCTATAATAGGAATTTTTCCATTCAGTTGTTTGTAAAATTTTTTAATTATATTAGTTGATATTTGCTGTAAAGGTTCTCCCGAAAGCCCACCTTCTTCCTTCTTAACTTCGCTTCTCAAATTATCTCTATTACCATTTGTAGTGTTTGTAAGTATAATTGCAGCAATATCATTTTTTGTTGCTACATCTACAATTTCGGAAATATTATTATCTTTAATGTCTGGAGAAACTTTTAACAATAGAGGAGTGTCCGTTTTGTTTTCTTTTTTTATTTTATTAAGTGCTAGTAAAAGATCTTTAAGTTTTTCTTGATCATGAAAATCTCTTAAACTTTCAGTATTTGGTGAAGAAATATTAACAGTAATATAGTCTGCTATATCAAAAAAATTTTTTAAACCTAAGCAGAAATCATTTTTTTGATCTTTTGTGTTTTTGTTGGGACCAATATTAATGCCCAATACACCTTTCTTTCCACCTGATTTTATTCTATTTTTTATTACCTTCATTCCATCATTGTTAAAACCGAGTCTATTGATCAAAGCACCGTCATCTTTAAGTCTAAATATTCTTGGTTTGGGATTTCCAAATTGTTTTAAAGGTGTAATTGTTCCAACTTCTATAAATCCAAATCCTAATTTTAGTAGAGAATTATATACCTCTGCACTTTTATCAAAGCCCGCGGCTAAACCAATAGGATTAGGAAAATTTTTTCCTAGTAATTCAATTTTTAATATTTGTTCATCTTCAACTTCAAAAATTTTTCTAGGAAGAGGATTAAATTTTAGTGATTTAATTGCTAAATCATGTGCACTTTCCGGATCTAGATTAAATAAAAAAGGTCTTAAAATAGAAAACATTATTTAATATGCTTATTAATCAGTTCTATACTTTCTTTTATACCAAAAAAACTTATAAAAAATCCCATTCTTGGACCATCCTGATCTCCAAAAATTATCTCGTAAATCACCCTAAACCATTCTCTTAGATTTTCCTTATACCCATTATCTTTACCTACCGAATAAACGATTGTTTGTATAGCTTCAGGATCCATTTGATCTTTGCAACCCCCTAATCTTTTAACCAAATCTTGAAGTGCTTTTTTTTCTTTTTCATTAGGTTTTCTATATTTTTTTTTTGGCTTAACTATATCTGCAAAATATTTTAGAGCATATTCAACTAAGCCATCTAAAATCGGATGATCCGAAGTTTTAATATTTTTTTTATATTTTTTTATAAATTTCCACAAAACTTTTTTATCTGTCGCATTACTCGCTCCAACTAAATTTAACAAAACTGAAAATGGCATAATTGATTTTTCATTAGGAGGATTTCCATTATGAACATGCCAAACTGGATTAAGTAATCTATGTTGAATGTCTTGTTCAGTAAATTTATCTATATTAGTTAAATATTCGTCGACAGCCTTTGGAACTACGTCTGCATATAATTTTTTTGCCCTTTTTGGATTTTGATACATGTAGAATGATAAACTTTCTGGCGAAGCATACTTTAACCACTGTTCTATTGTTATTCCATTTCCTTTTGATTTAGAAATCTTTTCACCTTTTTCATCCAAGAACATTTCGTAGGCAAAACCATTTGGACTTTTTTTTCCCAAAATTTGGCAAATTTTGCTAGAAAGAATAGCACTTTCAATTAAATCTTTTCCATACATTTCATAATCAATATCAAAAGCGTACCATCTCATAGCCCAGTCTACTTTCCACTGTAGTTTACATTTTCCATTTGTAACTTCTGTCTCAATTTTTTTATCACGATTTTTATAAATAATTTTCCCTTCCTTTTTTTTAATTTCAATAATTGGAACCTCTAAAACATGTCCAGTTGTAGGACATACAGGCAAAAAAGGGCTGTACGTTTTTTGTCTTTCCTCACCCAGTGTAGGAAGTATTATTTCCATTACCTGTTCATATTTTTCCAAAACCTGAAGTAGTGCATTATTAAAAATTCCTTTTTTATATGTGTTGGTTGAACTTCTAAAAATGTAATCAAATTTAAATTCGTTAAGAAAATTTTTTAATATTTCATTATTATGTTCACCAAAACTTTTAAATTTATTGAAAGGATCGGGTACACTGGTTAATGGTTTATGTAAATTTTTTTCTAAAATTTCTTTATTTGGAATATTGTCTGGAATTTTTCTTAAACCATCCATATCATCGGAAAACGTGATTATCTCTGTTGGAATATCAATAATTTGCTTGATGGCACTCACTATCATTGTAGTCCTTGCTACTTCTGCAAATGTTCCAATATGAGGTAAGCCACTAGGTCCATAACCGGTTTGTAAAGTGATTTTTCCCTTTTTTTCGTAAATTTTCTGTCTTTCTTTTATTAACTTTCTAGCCTCAACAAATGGCCACGCGCTAGTAGCTTGAATTGTGGATCTGTCAATCACGTTATTAAAGATTTATTAAATTTCATAAGTAAAATACAGGTATAATAAAGCCTTATTATGTTGAATTTCAATTATTTTTAAATAACCTCCGCTTTCAAAAATGAATAATTACAAAACTGTTTTTTTTACAATTGGTGTGCTTCTAATAATATTAGGAGCATTCATGCTTATACCATTTTTTATACAATTTATATATGGTGAGGAAAACAATACATTTTTATCTTCAGCATTGGTAACAACATTTATGGGAATACTTTTGGTTCTCACAAATCTGGAAGAAAATAGAAAACTAAATTTGCAACAAACGTTTCTTCTAACAACTTTATCATGGTTAAGTATTGCTATTTTTGGATGTATACCATTTTTGCTATCTGATCTTAATTTATCATTTGTTGATTCCTTTTTTGAAAGTATGTCTGGAATAACGACTACTGGATCAACAATCATTACTTACCTGGATAATGCTCCTAAAAGTATTCTAATATGGAGAGCTATTTTACAATGGCTTGGAGGTATAGGTATAATTGTAATGGCAATCACTATACTTCCCTTACTAAACGTTGGTGGAATGCAATTATTTAGAATGGAAAGTTCTGATAACACTGAAAAAATTTTACCTAGAGCGCGTGAAGTAACTTTAATAATTTCATTAATTTATCTTGTATTAACCTTTGCTTGTGGAATTGCTTATTGGCTAATTGGAATGAACATTTTTGATAGTATCGCACATTCCATGACAACAATTGCAACAGGAGGTTTTTCAACTTATAGCAGTTCAATTGGCTATTTTCAAAATCCAAAAGTTGAAATTGTTTCAATAATTTTTATAATTTCAGGAAGCATACCTTTCATTACCTATTTAAAATTTGTAAAAAATGACAAAAAAATATTTTTGAAAGATAGTCAAATTAAAGGTTTGGTTTATATTTTAATTATTTCTATTTTATTAATGTTTTTGTATTTAATGATAAGCAATAAAGAACATAGTTTTTTAGAAAATTTGAGAATATCTACTTTTAATGTCGTTTCAATCTTATCTGGAACTGGGTATGTAACTTCTGATTTTAGTACGTGGGGTAAATTTCCTCTAATATTTTTTCTTTTTTTAATGTTCATTGGAGGATGTGCTGGTTCTACAACTTGTGGAATTAAAATATTTAGATTTCAAATACTTGGTTCTTTTATAATAAACCAAGTCAAGAAACTAGTTTATCCTCACGGTGTATTTTCTATAAAATATAATAATGAAAAAATTAGTAATAAATTTATTTATTCAATAATAACTTTTATTTTTCTTTATTTCTTTATTTTTTTTATCTTAGCTACGCTTTTATCTATAAACGGTTTAGATTTTGTTACAGCGTTATCTGGTTCTGCTTCAGCAATATCAAATGTAGGACCTGGATTGGGAGATGTTATTGGACCCGATGGTAATTATAGTAATTTGCCTGACTTTTCTAAATTAAGTTTGTCTTTTGGTATGCTTCTTGGTAGGCTTGAATTGTTTGCCGTGTTAGTTTTATTTTTTCCTTCATTTTGGAAAAACTAAAACGTATTTGATGCTTTATGGAGATAGTTAAAAGACAAACACTATCGGAAACATTTTCTGTTTATTTAGATAGACGAATGCTTAGAATTCTTTTACTGGGAATTATAAGTGGGTTTCCTTGGGTTCTTATTGGAAGCAGTCTTAGCCTTTGGCTTAAAGAAGATGGTCTTAGTCGTAGTACCATCGGTTGGGCTGGATTAATATTTGGTGTTTATGCAATCAATTACCTTTGGGCACCAATAATTGATAGAATTCGTATTCCATGGTTAACCAATAAAATTGGTCACCGTCGTGGTTGGATTGTGACCATGCAATTTATTATTTTGGTCAGCTTGGTTTGTTGGAGTGTAGTTGATCCTACAACAAATCTTGCATTAGTAATTACTATTGGTTTGATAATCGCTTTTGCTTCAGCAACTCAAGACATCACTGTAGATGCTTTAAGAATTGAACAAATTGGGGAAAATGAAGGAAGATCAATGCAGGCGGGCGCTGCTATGGCAGTCGTTGGCTGGTGGACTGGTTACAAATTAGGCGGTGTTATTGCACTCAATTGCGCAGAATTATTTGAAACCGGTGGTAATTTGGGAATATCATTTATTTCTATTGCGATTCCAGCAATAGAAAATTATTGGCAAGTTACTTTTCTAATACTCGGTATTGTAGTAATTGCTTGCAACATTGGTCTAATGTTTGTGCATGAATCACAACCCACCGAAAGACAAATAGCTCAAAAACAAACTGATCAAATGATAGAAGGGAAATTAGGCTCTTCTGGAGCTATTACAAAAATTATTGCATGGATTAGCGGAACAATTGCTGGTCCTATTTTAAGTTTCTTCAAACGTAACGGTTTTAAAATTGCTTTGTATATTCTCGGATTTGTATTTCTTTTTAAAATTGGTGAAGCCTTTCTTGGACGTATGTCCATTGTTTTTTATAAAGAGATAGGATTTTCTAAAGGTGATATTGCTCTCTATTCTAAAGGCATAGGTTGGATTACCACAGTCGTATTCACACTTCTTGGAGGTTTGTTTGCAATACGTTCAGGAGTAGTGAAGGCAATGTTTGTCTCTGGAATATTAATGGCAGGAACGAATCTTTTATTTGCGGCTCTCGCTATGTCTGGAAAATCTGAATGGCTTTTTGCTGTAGCTGTATTATTAGATGATATTGCGGCAGCATTCGCTACTGTTGCTTTTGTTGCTTTTATATCGTTATTGGTGGATAGAACGTATACAGCAACTCAGTATGCGTTACTTGCATCAATAGGTACTCTTGGCAGAACTACGTTGGCTGGTTCTTCTGGGTGGATGGTTGATACGTTAGAAAAGGGAACAGATTTTGTTTTATTTAGTAGATTTTCCTTATCAATCCCAAGTGTAGAAAATCCATGGGCAGTCTTTTTTGTTATAACAACTGTCATGGTTATACCCTCTCTAATTCTTTTGTGGTTTATACGAAATAAACTAAAAGTGCAGTGAGAAGCAACAGCTCTGTAATAAACGTATACAAAAAAAATAGTTTAAGATCTGAAATAGTTACACAGCTATTATATGGAGACACATTCAAAAAAATAAAAAAAACTGGATCATGGATTAAAATTAAAAATGATACAGATGATTATAAAGGCTATATAAAAAATAATAAATTTCTACCTAATCAAAAAAATACACATAAAATTTGTAAATTATATGCTAATTTATATTTTAAACCAAATTTAAAAAGTAAGATTAAGAAAAAAATTAGCTTTGGCTCAAAAGTAAAAATTATAGAAAAAAAAGATAACTTCTACAAAGTTGACAATTCATGGATCAAAAAAAAAGACTTAAAAAAAATAGACTATAAAACAAAAGATATATTCATGAATATTGATAAATTTATTAATACAAAATATAAATGGGGCGGAAAGCACTTCACGGGGACTGATTGTTCAGGACTTGTACAATTATTTTATAATTTTAATAATAAATTTTGCCCTAGAGATGCAAAAGATCAAATTAATTATTTTAAAAAAAAAATTAAATTAAAAAATATTAGAAAAAACGATTTGATTTTTTGGAAAGGCCATGTGGCTATTGCCCTTTCAAAACGCGCCCTCATTCACGCCTATGGACCATCAAAGAAAACATTAGTAATGCCCATAAATAAAACTATTGATAAAATTTACAAAACAGCAAATTTAAAAATATTAGGAATTAGAAGAATTGTTTAAATTGCTGTATTTTATGCATTTCAACTACAGCGATTATATCTCACCAAGGATATTTTGTAATTACAAAAGATGTAATAAATTTGTAGTAATATAGTGTTGTGAAAAATTTTCTAAGTGCCTTGGGTATAAGTTTTGTTTTGCTCATCTCTTGTGCAAAGCCTACGGTAGTAAATATAACTTTGCCTAATGACGATAAATTAAATTGTGAAAAATTAGAAAACGCAGTAACAGATGCACAAGAATTTAGAAGAAAAGCAATGGCCGTTACAGGTAATACTGGGAAAAACCAGGCCGCGGCTATATTATTTTGGCCGGCACTTATGATGACATATGTCAATGCATCCGAAGCTATAGTAGCAGCAAATGAACGAAGCGTTCATTTGATTAATATTATGCAAGACAAAAATTGTAATAATGTAGATAAAGTTCTTGCTCATATTGCGTCTACACCCAGAGTACAAACTTTAAAAGATTTGTCTGAAGCCTATAAAAATTTAAATGAACTGTACAAATCTGGTGCCCTAACTGAAGATGAATTTGTAAGGGAAAAAAGACAAGTTTTGGGTCAATAGCATTACAGTAAATTAGACGAAGATATGAAATTCGAATCGCACAATACCTTCCTCAGCACTCACGTTTTCCAAGCATGCGCTCAAAAACTTCTAAAATATAAATATTCTAGTCGACTAACACGAAATAAACTACGACAGCTGCTGCTAACCAAATCATAAATTACCTTTCCCTTGTCTCTTAATTGACGAATCAGTTAACATCCTAAACTTAAATTCAGAAAATTGAAATCAATTAATAGGTAAATTAATGGCGGAGAGAGTGGGATTCGAACCCACGGTACCTTTGACAGTACACAAGCTTTCCAAGCCTGCGCCTTAAACCGCTCGGCCATCTCTCCTTAATGTCATTAGTTATTTTAACTAATAATCATTTAAACAATATATTGAATAACCTTTTATGTTATTAATATAGAAACTTTCAACACATTGAATATTTTTTAATTCCTCTATAATTCTCTTATCACAATTAATAAAAATGAATATAATTTTTTTTTTGTTAAGTGAAAAATTAATTATTTTTTCTATAAATCTTAAAGATTCTAAATTTTTTTTTAAAGGATCATTAAAAAAATAACAATCAGTATTGTATTGAAAAAAATTCAATTTTGTGAAATCCTCTTGAATAATTTTTATATTTTTTTGTTTTTGAAAAATCTTTCTACAATATTCATATAGATTAGTAGAATATTCGATGCCAATAAAATTTTTATTAAAAAAATTTTTATTAAAAAAATCAATTGCTCTTCCAGATCCACAACCCAAATCCAAAAAATTAGAAAAATTAGAATTTTTTAAAGTTTTTTTAATTCTAAACAAAAAATAGTAGGGACAAGGTAAATTGTCTGTCATCAAATCACTGTTTAAAAAATTAAATCTATTCCCTTTGTAACCTTTGAGTAAATATAATAATTCAAAAAAAACAATGGTGATTATAGAAAATTTATAACTATTTATTATTCTAGCTAAATTCTTTAGCAGCATATGGTAATATCCGAAAGATATATTTTTATTTTTTTATTAAGATACACTGGCCCATGTAGTTGTTAATAAATGAAAATTCATTTCGATATTTCTTCATTATAATATCGACATATTTTTTTACACCTATGGTACTATGTATTCCATAATCATCAAAAATTATTACTCCATTTTTTATAATTTTTTTTTTTATAAATTCAAAAGAAGATTTAGTGGCATTATAAGTATTAACATCAATGTGACAAAGTTTGAATTTTTGTTCCTTAAAAGATTTAAGCATGTCTTTTGGAAAATTAGCTTTAAATACTTTAACATTCTTCAATTTAAGCAACTTAATTTTATTTTTTACAAAGTTAATATCTTTAAAAACAAAATGGTCTTTTTTGTGGTAATTTTCATTTTCAACCAAACCTTCAAAAGTATCGATTAAATACGTCGTACCTTTTTTGTTTGCTTT
>Ga0187833_10004361_pt1 | contig 13870 bp, 11 predicted proteins | sample ETNtaG_37_FD_167968 | JGI IMG/M metagenome (GOLD analysis project Ga0187833, IMG submission 167968) | Marine microbial and viral communities from oxygen minimum zone, Eastern Pacific Ocean - ETNP2014_SV_400_PacBio MetaG (Illumina Assembly) | ecosystem: Environmental > Aquatic > Marine > Hypoxic... | reverse complement strand
CGGCTGCAGCGGGAAGAAACGCAGGCCTGCATTATAGACCGGACAGCTTTTGATATAACCCTGGCCCGCCGGGCACAGGACAAAGGAACGGAATATTCCCTAGGTACCCTCGCCGGAGAGATAGCGGTTGAGACGGATAAGGTTAAGGTTAAGACATCCCGACAGGGTAAGAGGACAACCATCACCGCCAGAGCCCTGGTTCTTGCTTCTGGCTTCGGCTCAGGGCTGGTCGAGAAGCTGGGGCTGGGTAAAGTCAGCGATTTCGTTATCGGCGCCCAGGCGGAAGTAGCCACCGGGGAGACTGACGAGGTAGAGATCTACCTGAGCCGGGAGGTATCCCCCGGGTTTTTTGGCTGGCTGGTACCGACCTCTCCCCAAAAAGCCCGGGTGGGATTGATGTCACGCCGGAGTCCAGAACTTTACCTGAACAAGCTATTTACCTACCTGCAGGCCCGGGGGAAAATAGCTTCGGCAACCGCCCGGCCAAGCTATGGAGGAATCCCCTTAAGGCCACCGCGTAAAACCTACCGTGAGCGAGTGGTAGTGGTGGGCGATGCGGCGGGACAGGTAAAGCCGACCACCGGTGGCGGCATTTACTACGGGCTGCTGTGCGCCGACATCGCCGCTGACACTCTAGACCAAGCGCTACTGCAGGATGACCTGTCCGCCCGGAATCTGGCCCGCTACGAACGGCAGTGGCGACGGAGACTGGGATGGGAACTGAGAACCGACTACTGGGCCAGAAAACTGTTTGAGCGCCTCGGTGACCGGCAGCTCGACCGCCTGTTTGCCGTTGCCAAGGCCAACGGCATTGACCAGGCTTTGATGCGAGCCAAGGATGTCTCCTTTGACTGGCACGGCCGAACGATACTGGCCCTGCTGGGCTACACCGTGGTCTCCCAAGCCATCGGCTTGGTAAGAACTCCGTCTTGGATGAGTAAAGGTTAGAGTAACAGTTCAGAGAAGGACTATTCCCAATGACCTATCGACCTTCGGCTTCCTTCTCCATTTTTTCTAGCCTGGCATAATAGTCCGCGAACTCATTCAAGTGCGCTAGGGCAATCTTTCCCGTTATTAGATGGTCATCGTCGGTAATATTGGTGTGAGGGTTATGTAGACCGTGCTCCAACTCAACGTCAAGACCCATCCGGTATTGCTCCACGTCAAATTTACTCCAGTCAATACCCAGACTCTCACCAACTATTTTAGCTTCGTCAGTGCTGAAGCGTTTTTTAACGGTCATTTCCGGCTCCCAAGTTCCTATTTCTATAACTATCGTAGCTCGGAACAAGGGAATTGTCAATGCTCCAAGTATAATCTGACCGCCCCCTTTTCCCACAAATGGATATGGCGGGACTGTCTTACTTTATCGTATCATATGGGTATATTAGAATTTACTTATGGAGAGTGCTATGACAGACGAGAGCCATCAGAATCCGAGCCTAGGTGAGGCCGCCGGTCAGTTTCTGGCCGGACTATCACCTACGGAAAAGAACACCAGCCAGCCAGAGATCTACAAATTTATCCGCTGGTACGGCTGGGAGCGGTCTTTGGCCGGGCTCACCGCCCCGGAAGTAGCCAACTACGCCGAGCGGCTATCGCTCTCGGATACCGACTACGGTGAAAAACTGGAGCTGATACGGGCTTTCCTGGCTTACGCCAGCAAGACGGGCTTGAGCAAGACGAACCTGACCACCCATCTCAAGGCTAAAAAGACCCGGGCTGGCCATCCGCCCACCGCCCGGCAGAACCTGCCAGAGGCGATCCCTTTAACTCGTAAAGGATACGCGGAACTAGAGACCGAACTGTCCGCTCTAAAGAACAAGCGTCCCTGGCTCATCGAGGAAATACGCCGGGCGGCCGCCGACAAGGACTTCCGCGAGAATGCCCCGCTGGCCGCAGCCAGAGAGCAGCGCGGGCATCTGGAGGGGCGCATCCGGGAACTAGAAGAGACTCTGAAGGCGGCCACGGTTATTGACAACGCTCGAAAGTCAACCCTTAAAACAAATATTGGGGATAGCCTTCTCCTGAGTGACCTGGCCTCCGGGGAAGAGCTGCGTTATATCATCGTCAGTCCCCGGGAAGTGGACCCTACTCAGGGTAAAATTTCCAGTGCCTCCCCCTTGGGCCAAGCGCTCACCGGCCACGGCGAGGGCGAGACCGTGGAGATAACCGTACCGGCAGGCAAGCTGCGTTATCAGATTAAACGCATCGAGCGCTAGGGCCCACTTAATAGCCGATGCCGGCTATGGTATAATTCTGGGTAGTCTGGGGATATAGCTCAACTGGGAGAGCGCTGCGTTCGCATCGCAGAGGTCGGGGGTTCGAATCCCCCTATCTCCACCACTGGTATCATTGGGCAGAATTTCACCCATGCCTCCGCCAGAGCTACCTTTTAGAGAAGTAAACTAGCTTGAGCCTAAAGCGTATACCACAAATATCTGACACCAGTTCGGTGACAACCAGTACTTAACCATCCGGCTTACCAGAGGAAAAAACGGGGTACGACCATGAAAGGCGAGATAGCAGGTGTCATATTCGACCTAGACGGAGTACTCGAGTTCCAGGGAAAAGCCTATCCTGGAGCCGTTGAACTGCTCGTTTCGCTTCGCCGAAGACGGGTTCCCATTCGAGTCCTGTCCAACAGCACCCTCAAGAGCCGGAGAGCGTGCATGGGAAAACTAAACCAGAAAGGCTTCAACGTTTACGAGCACGAGGTCGTTACCGCTTCTTTTGCCACCGCTCGATATCTGGAAACCCTGAATCCGAGGTCTTGTTGGGTACTGCTAAAAGGGGAAGGAATGGAGGAGTTCCGTAATTTCCGACACGACCTGAATAATCCCGAGTACCTTGTCCTCGGAGACTTACGCGAGGATTTCAACTTTCAGACCCTGAACAAGGCGATTCAGCTCCTCTATAAAGGTGCAAAATTGATTGTTATGATTACCGAAACCGTGGACAGCAGCCTGGGAGAGATGGAGTTAACGGTGGGCGCCTACGGGAAAATGCTGGAAGATGCCGCCGGCATCGAGGCCACTTATATCGGGAAGCCGAATCACTACATTTTCGATATCACCCTTGAGACCCTGAGGAATATAGACCGGAGCCAAATCCTCATGGTGGGAGACAAGATTGGGACCGACATTCTGGGGGCTAAAAATGCAAGTCTCAAGACGGCGCTGGTGAAAACGGGGGAGTTTCGGGAAAGTGATTTGGAGTCTCCGGTTGTTGTCCCGGACTATATCTTCGACTCAGTCCGCGACGTCGAAAAACTCTTCCCTTAAGAAGCCGGAATTCCCCAGCCATAGAAGCCTGGTGCCAGCTCCTCCAGCAGCCGCCCCAAGTGGAAAGTCACTACCATAATTTTCGCTATTAGCTCCCCAGCGTGGCCACCATGACCGCCTTTATGGTGTGGACTCTGTTTTCGGCCTCGTCGAATACTACGGATGCGTCCGATTCGAAAACGTCCTCGGTAACTTCCATACTCTCCAAGCCGAACTTCTGATAGATTTCATCACCGATGGCCGTCTCCCGGTTGTGGAACGCGGGCAAGCAGTGCATAAACTTCACCTTCGGGTTACTGGTCATTTCCATAATTTCTTTGTTTACCTGATACGGTTTTAGAAGCTCGATTCTTTCCTTCCAGACTTCATCCGGCTCGCCCATGGACACCCAAACGTCCGTACACAGAAAATCGCAGTCTTTTACCCCCTCTGCCGTGTTGTCCGTTAACTTGATACGGGCTCCGGTCTGTTTGGCGATATTCTCCGCCTCCTGCACCAACTCTTTCCGTGGCTGCATACTCATTGGAGACACGGAGCGAAAATCCATTCCCATCTTCGCCATACCGACGAGGAGTGAGTTTCCCATATTAAACCGCGCGTCTCCCAAGTAGGCGAGCTTTACCTCACTCAAAGGTCTGGTGGTATACTCCATCATGGTAAAAATGTCAGCAAGTACCTGGGTAGGATGAAACTCATTGGTGAGGCCGTTCCAGACAGGTACACCGGCATACTCGGCGAGTGCCTCGACAACCTCCTGCTCAAACCCGCGGTACTCAATTCCGTCATACATCCTGCCCAGCACGCGGGCGGTATCTTTCATGGACTCTTTCTTTCCCAGCTGCGAGCCCGATGGGTCCAGGTATGTTACCCTTGCCCCTTGGTCATAGGCGGCGGTTTCAAAGGCACACCGAGTCCTGGTGGATGCCTTTTCGAAAATCAGGACGATATTCTTGCCCATCATTCTCGGCTGCTCAGTGCCGGCGTACTTCGCTTTTTTCAGTTCCGCAGTAAGGTCCAGTAAGTATCGGATCTCTTCCGGGGAAAAGTCCAGCAATTTTAAAAAGCTTCTGTTTCTAAGATTACCAACCATTTTCAGTCCCTCCTCTAATGACTTAAATTATAGCAAATAACCGATGTTAAGTGAATTACCAAACTAGCTGGGTTCCAATATTGTGAGCAATTATTAGGGATAGAAGTAATACTATTTGAATCGAAAGAATAACAATATGACAGTATGTTCCCATTATCGCTGACGGTCTACAGTTATTATATCGGCAATGCTAACTTAAGATGTGATACAATTACTGAGTAAAGTCACATGTGTAAGATGAAAAGTAGAATCACATTATTAACAATATCATTACTAATCTTGGGGCTATTAAGCACCATATCATGCATGGAAGTACCAAAGGAAGAAGATATATACGGTATTTGGGAAGGTAAATTTCATGAAATGGAACTTTATTTACGTTCAATGCTGATGGAACATGCTTATTAAGTTTTAAGAATAGCATCAATGACGAGGTGGATAAACTAAAGGGAACATTTGAAGTAGATTTCTCAAAATATCCTCTGCCTTTGTCTATCAGAAATATTCCACAGTTGAACCATGGCCTATATACAATTCTAAAGTTCACAGACAATGGTTCGCTTGTAATTGCTGATTTTGCACCGCGTTGGAGGTTTCGGCCTACCTCCTTTGAATATGATACTGATATGACTTTGAGAAAAGTTGATGGGAATTAGAGTTTAGCGCGCACCTTCCCAGTAGGAAGTGTATCAGTCTTGGGAATTTGATACGCCTGTGAGATTGTATATAGTATCAAAATTAGCAGTAAAATATGGCGGTGATGGTCATCGTAGAGCCGCAGGTTTCACATGTACAATGCTTCCATTTAAAGGAGAAGGATATGCGGAAAGGTAATCGACATCAAGGAGTGCCCTCAGAAGAGGTAGTTCATCCAACTCCAGACGAACTTCTCAAGAAATATATCGTTGACGTGCCTAACTTCCCACAACAAGGCGTAATTTTCCGTGACATTACGCCACTTCTCAGACATGCCACCATGTTTCGACACGCTATGGAACTTATCGCCAATAAACATAAGCATAAAGATATTGAACTTGTAGTAGCATTAGAGGCACGTGGCTTTATCTTTGCACCAGTTGCCTTACTCATCGGAGCAGGATTTATACCAGTTCGCAAAGAAGGAAAATTGCCACGAGTTGCTTATGCCCGTGAGTATAACCTCGAATATGGGAAAGCAGTAATCGAAATGCACCGTGACGCAATCCAACCCGGCCAGAAAGTTCTCATCGTTGATGATGTCCTCGCTACAGGTGGTACAGCCCGAGCTGCAGTTGAACTTGTCCGAGACCTTGGCGGAGAGCCGGTGGCAGCTGATTTCCTTATCGAGCTTGACTTCCTCAAGGGGCGAGAAAAGCTTGATATTCCTGTAAATTCGCTTATTCATTATTGACAAACAACAAGTAAAATACTAATACTATGTATCGCCGATGTGGTCTTTACGCATGTGAGATTGTATATAGTATCAAAATATGAATGGCTGGAGTCTTTCAATCCCGGTCACATACTTAGAACTCCTTGTCATTCTCATCGGAAACAGATCAGTGATAAATCTCGCCTCTTCATCATCTTTATCTGAATACTTTAATTCTAATATTGTGCGGCGTCAGTGATTAAGACGCAAGTGAGCTACAGACACTTTATCCTGTTGATTTCGACCTGTCAAGAAGTCAGGCTCAGTGGTTGATTAGTGTAACCGCTAACTGTAGGATTATTCAAGGAACCTACCTTAGGGATGTGCGAAACTATTCCCAAAGATAATCCCCCATGACCTGCCCCCAAAAAAAGAGTCCAGTTATAATGTTAGTAAAACAGGACAATGAAAGGGGAATAAATGGTCAGGAAAACGTACACTCCGGAACAGATTATCAACAAGCTGAGGGAAGCTGAGATCCATCATCCGAAGCCCTCAGCTTGGGGTAAACTATTTTTTTAAAATTCAATTAATCGTGGGGATTAGCTTTGAAACGAGTTTCGCACATCCCTATACCTCCCAGGTACTTGACAAGCGCTAGGTAAGGGTGTATATATGAATCAAATTACCACATAAAACCATCACTTGCCCGACTTTTATCACTTATTTTTTACAGGAGGCCGGGAGAAAATTATAATGCGGGCGGTAGACGGTAACCGCTTTCCGCATTATATTAATGGTGACGTTATGAAGTTAGTCTACATTAACGAAGAAGTATGTATCGGTTAAGGAAAGGAGTAAACATGGGGAAGAAAAATATACTTATTATCGGCTCTGCGGGAAGAGACTTTCACAACTTCAACACGTATTTTCGGGACAATGAAGAGTACCACGTGGTAGGCTTCACCGGTTCACACCAGGTACCGGGCATCTCCGGGAGACCATACCCGCCCGAACTGGCGGGTGCCCTCTATCCGGGAGGAATTCCCATTTACGCGGAGGAGCAATTACCACAGCTGATAAAAGAGTTGAAGGTTAATGCCTGTGTCTTTGCTTACAGTGATGTTTCTTACCAGCACGTGATGGGTATCGGCGCCATCGTAAATGCCGCCGGGGCAAACTACATGCTGCTCGGCCCCAGAGACACGATGCTCAAAAGCAAGAAACCCGTTATCGCAGTGTGTGCGGTGAGAACAGGCTCCGGCAAAAGCCAGACTTCGAGAAGAGTCATAGAGCTTCTGATGGAAAAAGGTCTGAAAGTGGTTGCTGCCCGTCACCCCATGCCGTACGGCGACCTGGTTATCCAGAAGGTACAGCGCTTTGCCGAGCTGGGAGACCTGGAGAAGCACAAATGTACTGTCGAGGAGATGGAAGAGTACGAGCCACACGTCGTACGCGGCAACGTGATATACGCCGGCGTGGACTACCAGGCCATTTTAGAGGCTGCCGAAGAAGACCCTAAAGGCTGCGATGTCATCGTCTGGGACGGAGGAAACAATGATTTCCCGTTCTTCAAGCCCAACCTGATGGTAACGGTGGCCGACCCCCATCGCCCGGGGCATGAGGTCTCCTATTATCCCGGTGAAATCAACCTGAGAATCGCCGATGTGGTGGTTATCAATAAAATCGACAGTGCCCATCCGGATAACATTCTGAAGGTGCGAGAGAGTATTGCCAGGGTAAATCCAGAGGCAACCGTAGTTGACGCCGCCTCTCCGATTCGAGTTGATAATCCGGAGATTATCAGGGGAAAGAGAGTACTGGTCATCGAAGACGGCCCAACGTTAACGCATGGCGGGATGAGAATAGGCGCAGGAACGGTAGCCGCTCAACGGTACGGTGCCGCCGAATTGGTAAACCCCAGACCTTATACCGTCGGAAGTATCACCGAAACCTTCAAACTCTGGCCGGATATCGGAACACTCCTGCCGGCAACGGGGTACGACGAACAACAGCTAAAGGACCTGGAGACGACCATCAACAAGACCGATTGTGATGCGGTAGTGGTGGCCACACCCATCGACTTAAACCGGATCATTAACATCAAGAAACCCAATACCAGGGTCTACTATGACCTTCAGGAAATCGGAACGCCAGAATTAGGCCAAATATTATCCGAGTTTGGAAAGGCGCATAATCTTCCTATGAAATAGAAAACGAACTTTCCGAAGAAGTGTTAAAAATTATGGCAGGAGAGAGTATACCGTTTTTCTTCACATCGATCATTCCGGACCGGTGGCGGTTGGGATATTCGATATACCGTCTATCTTTAAAAATAGAAAATAGCAGAAGTCCGCGTACACTCCAAGGAAAGAGGTGATTCAATTAGGTCGAAATGAAAGATGCCGTGATAGACTACAGCGCAGCCTGAATTGAAGAAAGAGATACTTAGAAAAGGAGAGGGTTTTAATGACAAAAATTGTAAACTCCTGGAACGAATGGGACCCGTTGAAGCGCGTGATTATAGGGAGACCAGAGGGTACCAACGTTCCGGCCTCGGAGCCTGCTTGGTGGTATGACCTCCCGCTGGGCGGTTTTCCGCTGGGGCAATGGGGACCGTTCCCGCAGGAGATGGTGGATGCGGCCAACGAGCAGATGAACTATCTTGTGTCGGTACTTGAAAAGCGAGGCGTCACCGTCGAGCGAGTAGATATTCAACCGTTCATGCTAAATGTACCGATCTCGAACCCGTATTGGACGCAGCTTAACTGCCACGGCGTCAACAACACCCGCGACGTCACCATGATTCATGGTAACTACATTGTTGAGGCCACTACCTGCCGCCGCACCCGCTACTGGGAGCGTTATAATCTCCGGCCAATCTTTGAGCGGTACTTCAAAGAGGACTCCGAGGTAGTGCATTTCGCCGCGCCCATACCCATGCTCACGGATGAGTCCTTCGTCAGGAACTACTATTACGATATGGAGCATACATGGACGGATGAGCAGAAGAAGCAGAGACTGCACGACTGGGAGTTCCAGTTGACCGAGAAGGAACCGCTGTGGGACGCCGCTGATGCTATGCGGTTTGGCAAGGACATCTTCCACCAAGGCTCATGCGTGACCAACAAGGGTGGTATGGACTGGCTGAAGCGCATGTTCGCTTCGCTCGGCATCCGGGTCCATCATGTCCTGTTTGACACTCCCTGGCCCCCCTCGCCTGACCGGCCGGACAATTATCACCCGTGGCACATCGATGTGAACCTGGTACCGCTACGGCCAGGGCTGGCCGTATATAATCCAGACTGGTCCCCGCGCACTCCAGAGTTATGGGAATTATTCAAGATAAACGACTGGGAATTGGTTCCTGCGGCGCGGCCAGTACACGTACATAAGAACAAAATCTACCTGACCGGACTATATGAAGGTAAGTCATGGATCTCGATGAACACCTTCTCCGTAGACCCGAAGACGGTCTGCGTGGAAGCTCATGAGACGGCGTACTGCGAGCAGTTAGATAAGCTCGGCTTTGAGGTGCTCCCTATTCCGTATGAAAAGGTTATCCCGTTTGGGGGCGCCCTGCACTGCACCACGCTGGATGTCTATCGCGAGGGTAAATGCGAGGATTATTTCCCGAAACAGATTAAGGGTTACTAACGAAGAATTTGACTGAATTAAAAACGAAAGGAGATGAAAGCGCATGAACGGTTATCAGATTGGTCTAATTATCCTTGTAGCGTTTTACGTTCTCGTTGGTATATCCATGTATTTCATGGTTCGGAAGAGTGGAAGGCGCTTCATCATTGCCGGTAAGCGGCTGCCTCTTTTCCTGATAGGCACCATGTTGTTCGCCCAGGCGCTGGATGCCAACGCCACGCTGGGTAATGCCGGCGGCGTGCATAGCTTTGGGTTCTGGGGTGGATTCATGTTCCCGCTGGGGCTGGCTTTGTGCCTTGTTATCGTCGCCATATGGTACGCCAAGCCTCTGAACCGGATGAACCTGATAACCTTGGGCGATTTCTACTTCAGGAGATTTGGTCGCCATGTAGAAGTCCCCGTTGGACTACTTATGTCTTTCAGTTTTTGCATCCTAGTGGCGGGCAACCTGGCCGGTGCCGCCTGGATAATCCATATGATCTTTGGCCTGGAGTATTTCCCGGCGCTGCTCATCATGAGTGTCCTGCTCCTTACCTATACCTTTAGCGGCGGGCTTTTCTCATGTGCCGCCACCGACATAGTGCAGCTATATCCTGCTTTGCTAGCGTTCGTTGGTGGAGCTCTCTGGATATTTTTCAGCGTTGGTGGCGGTGATTGGAGCTACTTTGCCGCGGCCATTCCACCGGGCTACGCTGACCTAAGTGGTTTATACTCAATAGAAAATGGGGCGCTTCTGAATTGGGCGGGTATCTTGGCGCTCGGTATCGGTGACGTGGTTGCCCTTGATTTCATGGAAAGAGTCTTTGCCGCGAAGAACCCGGAAACAGCTCGAAGGGGCTGTTTGTGGGGCGCCGGATTCACGCTGATCCTGGGACTGGCTGCTTCATTCATTGGGTTGATGGCCTTCCAGTTCCTTCCAGAAATCGATGACCCCAGGTCGGTTTTAGTACTGGCGACAACAACTACCATGCCTCTGGTCATCGGACTGTTCGTCATGGCTGGCGTTATCGGTGCCGGCCTGTCCACCGCCAACGGGGGGGCACTAGCCGTATCCGCCGTATTTGGCCGGAATATACTGCACCGGAACATCTTACTTCCGCTACAGAGAAGAAAAGCTAAAAAATTAGGAGTGGGCGTTGAAGAGCTAGCTGTTGACTGGCATGTTCTGGACAACAGGCTTCTATGGTGGGCTCGGCTTTGGCTTATACCGATAATGGCATTTTCGGTTTGGCTGGCCTACGTAAAACCCGAGCCAGGGATGATGCTGGTTCTCGCTTTCGACGTGGTTTTTGCCGGATGCCTGGTTCCTCTGACACTGGGCATATACTGGAAAAAGGCAAATGCGTACGGGGCTTTGTCCGCCGTTGTTATTGGTTCCATCCTTCGATTGATCTTATTCTTTGCGGTAGGCAATCCAGCATATGGTATCTTTTATATTCCGGAGCATTTGGCCGGTCTGGACACATTGATTCCGCCGGTTGTCTCGCTCCTTGTGATGATACCAGTGTGTCTGCTAACTCAGAAGCAAGACCCACCAAAGCATACGGTGATTTCCGAAGCCCCTTCTGAGGAAGAGGTGGCCCGAGCCATACGTTACTAAAAGACAAGACCCTAGTCTACGAGTCATCGGTTAAAGCGAGATACTCCCTTCCTGCTTAGCAGGAAGGGAGTATCTCTACCTTAATGCAGTAGGTGAGCCGAAAAATAATGTCAAATAAAAACAAAAGCAAGATATTCGTGATCGCTCTTGGTGGCAACTCTATTCTCAGGGCGAAGGAGAAGGGAACTACCGTCGAGCAATACCAGAATTTAGACCGCACGGCGGAACAGTTACTTAACCTCCTCAGCAGTGGAAACCGCGTCATCATCACTCACGGGAACGGACCGCAGATCGGCAATCTACTCCTCGCCGATGAAGCTGCCAAAAACGTGGTGCCTCCTATGCCTCTGGATGTCTTGGGAGCGCAAACGGAAGGGTACATGGGCTACATGATTCAGAATACACTGGCTAACCATCTGAGACAGGCGGGAGCATCGCATAATATCACCACCGTGGTAACTCAGGTGATAGTGGATAAGAATGACCCCGCCTTCAAAGACCCTTCCAAACCCATCGGCCCTTTCTACGATGCCAACGAAGCAGAACAGCTACGCCAGGAAAAAGGATGGGATATCATCGAAGACAGTGCCCGTGGTTACCGCCGCGTAGTCCCTTCGCCAATACCAGTCAATATCCAGCAGGCCAGGATTATCAAAAGCATGCTGAATACCGGTGAGATAGTAATCGCCGTCGGCGGTGGCGGAGTCCCGATGGTGAGGGAAGATAATCACAATTTACGCGGTGTAGAAGCGGTAATTGATAAGGACTATGCCTCAGTCCGCCTAGCTATAGAAATTGATGCCGACGTCCTCTTTATTCTTACTGCTGTGGAGCACGTATATCGAGACTTTGCCACACCTCACCAGAAGGCGTTGGAGAACCTGAGTCTCGCGGAAGCCAAGAAATTACTGGAGGAGGGACATTTCGGTAAGGGGAGTATGGAACCCAAAATCCGGGCAGCTATAATGTTCCTGGAAGAGACCAAACCATCGCGGGAGCGAGAGGTGATTATCACCATCCCTGAGACGGCGCTAAGAGCGCTGGAGGGAAAGACTGGCACCCGGATTACCAGATAAAATACCGGAGTCAGGCACAAATGAGGGTAGTGCTAACAGGGCATCCACCAGAGCAATCTGGGAAAAGTTTACAACTATTAAACAATATGCTATAAACTAACCAAAACCACTCGACGGCATTACGCTCGGACTTGAGGGGGTGGTGCTTACCCGAAAAAAGAACGATAGTATTTCAGAATTTAATGTAACCTTAGCCTCAAAGCTTGAGGCCCCAAAGAGGTCGACTTTAGGTAAATCAAAAACAGAGACGAGGAAAATAAGATATGGAATGGTTGCAAGATATTCTCTTTGCGGTATTTACCCTAGGTGACACTGTAGGTGAAGGTTTTGTCGCCTTAAGTCTTGGGTTTGCCGCTCAGGCTACTGGCCTTGGTTTCCTGTTCGGCGCCGCTTTAATGCTCATTTTCCAGTCGGTGGTCCCGGTCTCCTTCCAAGTGGAAGGACTGACGGTCGTTTCCCGACGTAACAACGGGGACTGGCGCGGCATGTGCTATACCGCCATGCTGGCTGGCATAGTTGGTGCCATCCTTGGCGGTATCGGTGTTTACGGGACTATCGTGGGCTTCATTGGTGAAGCGATTCAAGGCGGCATGATGGCTGGTGCTGGGCTAATCCTATCCATTGTTGCCTTTGATTTGTTAAGGGAGAACTGGAAGATCGGGATTACCTCAGCGATAGTAGCCTACCTGCTCTTCATCCCTATGTCTATTATCAGTCCAGACTGGGCCTTAATCATCGCCTTAGCCGGTAGCGTTACCGCCGGTGTGATTGCCGGCAGAATTCTTGGCGCTTACGAACCGGTGGTATCCAAACCAGAGATTGAGAAGGTTAGCTTGATACCCCGATCCTGGGCAGAAATCAAGGCCTACATCACCAAACCATCGGTCATCCGGGCTACCCTAGCCATACTCGCCTTGAGAACCGGGACGAGCATTGCCTACGGTGCCATTGACTCTGACCTACTAGCCGGAAGGGTCGCCAACCCGGATGTGGTAAATGTCACCTCTGGTGTAGGGTCCCTCTTCAGCGGTATGTTTGGTGGCGCCAATGTTGAACCAATAATAAGCGCCACCGCCGCGGCACCTCACCCCATCTTTTCCGGTGTGTTAATGATGGTGCTAATGGGAGCACTATTACTCTTTGGCATACTCCCTAAGTTAGGCAAGTTAGTTCCCACGCAGGCCATTGTCGGTTTCCTGCTGGTCCTGGGTACGCTGATAATCATCCCGGAAAACCTGCCAATTCTAATGGCAGACCCGGTACCAGGCGCCGTTGCCGCTGGCGTCACTGCAGCCTCTATCGATCCGTTCCTTGGCATGCTGGTAGCCATCACTGTGCGAGTGCTAATGGGAATGTTTGGAGGTTAAATAAGGAGGCATATTAATTATGGTCAAGACAATTGAAGGGAAGGCGGCCATCATTATAATTGATGTGCAGCATGACTTTCTACCCGGAGGCGCGGTTCCCGCGGTAGAGGGGAACAAGATAATCTCACCGATAAATCGGCTTACTGACGCCGGCCGCAAGGTGGGTATTCCCATTATTTTCACGCAGGAATTTCATCGGAAGTCTAAGGTAGACTTCGGCCGGGAAAAAGATGGCGCTGAGCCAGATCACTGTCTGGAAGGTACCAAAGGGGTGGAAATTACCAAGGAACTAACGATAGCGCCAAGCGATTACGTAATCCAGAAACCGAGGTATGATGTTTTTCTGGGGACGGGCATGGAATACCTCATCAATGGTCTAGGAGTTAAGCCTGGTGATACCCTCATCATAGCCGGTTTAGTTACTAATGTCTGCATACATTACTCG
>Ga0187833_10004360_pt1 | contig 13870 bp, 14 predicted proteins | sample ETNtaG_37_FD_167968 | JGI IMG/M metagenome (GOLD analysis project Ga0187833, IMG submission 167968) | Marine microbial and viral communities from oxygen minimum zone, Eastern Pacific Ocean - ETNP2014_SV_400_PacBio MetaG (Illumina Assembly) | ecosystem: Environmental > Aquatic > Marine > Hypoxic... | reverse complement strand
TAGAAGAGGAAGTATTACCGGCTATCTGACAGTTTATGGAACTCAAGGTCACGTCGCTTATCCGCATCAAGCAAATAATCCTGCCCCTGTTATAACAAAAATACTAAATCAAATTACAGATATTAAACTCGATAATGGAACAAAAAACTTTCAATCTTCAAATCTTGAGATAGTTAAAATTAATATTAAAAATACAGCTGATAACATAATTCCAGCAGAAGCTACTGCAACTTTTAATATAAGATTTAACAATACGCATTCATCAGGTTCTTTAAAAAAGAAACTAAATAAAATTTTTGATAATGTCTGTAAAAAAAATAAGTGTACTTTTAAAATTTCTTACATGGTATCGGGAGAAGCTTTTATAACTACACCCAATAAAACTACATATATGATTCAAAAAATCATCAAAAAAATAACTAAAATAAAACCAAAATTATCAACAACTGGTGGAATATCTGATGCAAGATTTATCAGAAAAATATCTCCTTGCGTAGAATTTGGATTGGTCGGAAAAACAGCACATATGGTCAATGAAATGGTTTCGGTTGCCGATTTGAAAAAACTTAAAAAAATATACCTAAATATTTTACTAAATTATTTTAAGTAAATTATGAACTTAAATAGAATTGCATTAAGTTTAATAACCTTACTTTTATTATTCGCTATTTTTTGTTCTATGAATATCGGAATGTCATGGGATGAACCTCAAAATCATTGGCAAGGAGCAATTAGGGCTGATTATTTAAAATCTTTAAATTTTGGAAAATTCAAATTTAAGCCAGGAGGCTGGTCAGAAGTTGAACCTGGTTTATATGATACATTTCATTTTTTTATTGCTAACTTATTTATAAAAATTTTTCCTGGAAAACTTATTGGTATCAAACATTTAATTAATTTAACCTTTAGTTTTTCAGCATTAATTGGACTTTTCGTATTATCAAAAAAAATCTTCAACAAAGAAATTGCTTATTTAACAACACTATTATGTCTTCTAAACCCATTTTTCTTTGGGCATATCTCAATAAATCCTAAAGATACAATAAGTTGCTTTGCTTTAGTTTGGTTTACTTATTATGCGTATAAGTACTGTGTTAACTTTGAAAAGAAGCGCTTAAAATTTCTTATTCTTGCATCCGTTTTTATGGGAGTGGGTGTTGGAACAAGACTCCCTTTTTTTGCGGTGCCAGTACCAATTATCATAGCAGCATTAATATTTATTATTACATCATTCAAAGGAAGATTGGGAATGATACAAATCTATAAGACAGTTTTTTTTGATTTTACAATTTTTTGTTTAATAACTTTTTTCTTAATGGTTTTAGCTTGGCCTTATGTTCATAGCTCCCCTGATATACTTTTAAAAGCATTTAATGCATATGTTCTCTATCCGCACGGTCCAGTCCTAGACATAATGAATGGAAGTTACTACGAAACAGCAAAAACACCTAGATCGTATTTTTTTAATTTCTTCGTATTTAGATTTCCTATTTTTATTTTAATATTGTTTTTTGCTTTAATAATTTTGGTAAGAACTGATAATAACTTTTTTACATCTAGATTTAAATATTTTAGAAATAAAACAATTATAATTTTTTCAATAATTTTCTTTCCAATTTTAGTTCATTTAATTTTACAAGTTAAAATATATAACGGTATAAGATTGTTTTTATTTATTATACCGTTCTTAAGTTTATTAACAGCAATTTCTTTTTATTATATTTTAAAAAATTTTAAAAAATCTGTTTACGTAAAATCTCTTTTAAGTATCACAGTAATATTTTTTTTGTTATTTTTACAAAGATTTATTTTTTTAACACCATACCATTATGATTATTCAAATTTTTTTAACCTAAAATTCGCAAATACAGAAAAACTATATATTCATGATTATTGGACTACTTCTTATAAAGAATTAATGAAATTAATAAAACAAAACAAAACTTTACAAAATATCAAGGCTGATTATTGTGGTGGTGATCGATTTGGTTTAAGATACTTAGCAAAAAAATATTCAGGCAATAAAGTAAGTATTGTCTCCTATAAACAAGCAGATTATATAATTATGATAGACACAGTAAGTACTAATGTAAATAATAAATCTAGTTGCTTCACACAACGCCCAGGCAAAGATATAGTTATGGTCAGCAGATTGGGAGTTAAGCTTTCAGTTTTAAGAAAGTTAGAAAAATAGGTTCTAAAAAATATGAAATATGAAAATTATAAAGAATTTGTAATAAATTATAAACCATTTGATTGGGAGGTTGAATTTAATACTTCAGAATTTAGAGAAAACATAAAAGGAAAGCACAGTTTTATAGTCAGTTATATAAGGTTTTATAAAGTTTTTCTTTATCTTGAAAAATTAATAAAAGAAGAAAATTTAAAAAATCCAAAAATTATTGATGTGGGCGCTTTTCCAGGAAACATGGTTAAGCTAAACAAAAAAATTTTTGAAAATATATCGGAATATTGTGCTGTTGGCTTAGATCTGAATAAAAAATTTACAGAAAAAATGAAAGAGTACAATGTTAGGTGCTTAGACACAGAAATTGACCCACAATTTTCAGGCGCAAAAAATATTATAGAATGGAAAATAGAAAATTTTGATATTTGTTTTTTGTTAGATACAATAGAACATTTGGTTGATCCAATTTTTTGTTTGGATCAAATAAACAAGTCTCTGAAAACTAACGGTTTTCTATTAATTACAACAGATAACATAACAAATTTTTTATATATTATTGACATGGTAAGAAAGGGCAAAAGTCCAAATGTGCATCCATTGTTATCTTCAATGATATATAGAGGAAATCATCGTCCACATCACAAAGAATTTAGTAAAGAAGAGCTTAAATTTATTCTAGAGCATTGTGGATTTAGAACAATTGAGCATGAGTATTTTGACAGAAAACAAGGTGACTATTTTATAGATAAGAAAAGTAACTCTATAAAAAAACACAAAATAAAAAAGAATCTTAAAAATATAATTTTTGAGTTAGTAAAAAATACAGGCTTTCTAATACCTCACTTAAGAAATCATCATATTCTAATAGCAAAAAAAATTAAAAATATTGATGAAGTTGCTAAAAATAGAAAAGCAGTAACTTCAAAAAAAGATTTTTTTGAAATAAGAAAAAATACTTTGGGCTATTAATAGTTGTATAATTAGTGAAAACTTGCATTCTAACTACTAACACTTATTTAAATCATATCACAGGTCAAGGTCATCCAGAAAAACCAGATCGTGTTACTGTAATTATTGATCATTTAAAAAAGATAAACTTAAAAAATTTAATTTGGAATAAACCAACAAAATTTGATCTTAAGTATTTAGAATTAGCTCATGATAAAAATTATCTGAATAATGTAGAAAACTCTTTTCCTAAACAGGGCTTAAATTTTTTAGATGGAGATACAATCGTGTCGCCTGGAAGCAAAGAGGCTACGAGAGATGCTGTAGGTTCAATTCTAACCGCCATTGATGGAGTAATTAAAAAAGATTTTAATAATGCATTTTGTGCCGTTAGACCTCCAGGCCATCACGCAGAGAGAGAGAAAGCTATGGGATTTTGTGTTTACAATAATATCGCCGTTGGAACTTATTATTTATTGGAAAAATATAACCTAAAAAAAGTAGCAATTATTGATTTTGACGTTCATCACGGTAACGGAACACAAGATATTTTCTATGATAACAAAAAAGTTTTATATGTCTCTTCTCACCAATATCCTTATTATCCCGGTTCAGGAGCCGCGAGTGAAAAGGGTAATAAGGATAATGTTTTAAATGTACCTTTAAGTGCCGGCACTCAATCTCATGAATTCTTAAATGCTTATGAAAATATTTTTAGAAAACTTAAAGAATTCAAACCAGAGTTTATTTTGTTGTCAGCTGGATTTGACGCGCATAAAGATGACCCTCTTGCTCAAATCAATCTAGAATCAAAAGATTACTATACATTGACAAAAAGAATATTAACCCTAGCAAAAAAACTTTGTGATGGAAAAGTAGTTTCTATTTTAGAAGGTGGATATGATCTAAACGCTCTAAAAGAAAGTGTCGATTACCATATAAAATCTTTATTAGAGTAATTAATATTTGATTTTTGCTAGATAAAGGCCACAAGCGGGTGCTGGTGGTGCGCATTTAAGTCGACTGTTTGATTTAAATGATTTCTTAAAATCATTCAGTTTCCATTTACCTTCACCTAAATATTTAATACACCCAACCATTGATCTAACTTGCTGTTGCAAAAAGGATTTGGAAGTAAATTTTAAAGTTATTTTTTCTTTATTTTTTTTTATTGAAATCTTTTCTATAGTTTTAATTGGTGATTTTGCTTCACAAGACGAAGCTCTAAAGGTTGAAAAATCATGAGTTCCTAACAACAATTTTGCTCCTTTTTTCATGGCTTTGACATCTAGCTTTTTACGAATATGCCATGCTTTATTTTTTTGAAGAACTAACGGCGCTTGTCTATTAATTATTCGGTATTGATATGTTCTTTTTTTAGCATAAAATCTTGCATGGAATTTTTTACTGGTTTTTTTTATTTTTAAAACAATAACTAGTTTATTTCCAATGTGTTGATTAATGCCTGGCAAAAAACTTTCCTTCTTAATTTTTTTTTTTAAATCAAAGTGAGCAACCTGTTCTAACGCATGGACTCCAGAATCTGTTCTGCCCGCTCCAGTTACAACTACTTTTTCTCCAGAAAAATTAAATATAGCTTTTTGCAATACTTCTTGCACTGATTGTCCATTTTTTTGAAATTGCCACCCAACAAATGGTGTTCCTTCATATTCTATTTTTATTTTATATCTTTGCATTAAGTTAAAATTGCACCCTTGCTAATTTTTTTTCCTAACAAAAAATCCTCGGTAGTTTGCTTTTTTTTCCCCTGACGTTGTATTTCTAAAATCTGAATAGAATGAGATTTACATGCTATGGTTAAATTTCCATCAAGAAGAGCGCCTGGATTCCCGCTTGCTAAAAACTTTTTTGCACGTAAAACTTTGAATCTTTCGTTTTCATACTCGAACCATGCCCCAGGGTTTGGACTTAAACCGTGAATATGCGCTAGTACTCTGGCAGCATCTAAAGCCCAATTAATTTTTGTTTCTCCTTTATCTATTTTTTTTGCGTATGTGGCTTGAGAATGAATTTGGTTTACAAATTTTGAATTGCCACCTCTTATTATTTTTAAACTTTCAAGCAGTAAATCAGCTCCAATTACAGAAAGTTTTTTTTCAATTTCACCATGGATCAAATTATGATCCAGATCTATTTCTTTTGATATTAAGATAGGTCCGCTATCTAATTTTTCTCCGATCTTCATAATGCTTATCCCTATTTTTTTATCACTATTCATTATAGCTCGTTGAATTGGAGCCGCTCCTCTCCATTTCGGTAAGAGTGATGCGTGAACGTTTATAAATCCTAGTTTTGTTGTTTTTAGAATATTTTTTGGAATTAATTTTCCGTAAGCAACAACTACAGATATATCTGCGGATAAACTTTTAATAAAATTATATTCCTTTTCATTATTTAAATTTTCAGGATTTCTAATAGGTAAATTATTTTCCTCAGAAAATTTTTGTACAGAAGAAACATTAATTTTTTGTCCTCTTCTCGATTTTCTTGGAGGCTGAGTATAAATACTTAAAATTTCAAATTTGTTATCAATTAAAGCTTTAAGAGTGGGAACTGAGAACTCTGGAGTTCCCATAAAAACTATTTTAAGTGGCATGAATCTATTTTTGAATTTAAATTACAATTCTATCAAGCTGCTCTTTTTGCTTTACAAGTTTTTTAATAATCATTGATTTTTTTAATTTTGACAAATAGTCAATAAACAAAATTCCTTCCAAATGATCTATTTCGTGCTGAATACATGTTGCAAGCATACCTTCCGCTACAAGTTCTTGGGGCTGTCCATGATAATCTAAATATTTTATACGGCACTTATCTGGCCTATCGATTTCAGCAAATTGACCAGGAACTGACAAGCAACCTTCTTCATATGTAGAATTATTTGTTGATTTTTCAATTATTTCTGGATTTACAAAATACATTGGATTTTTTCTTTCTTCATATTTTTTATTATTTATACTTTCTAATTTATCACGCCACCTAATATCAAGAACAATAACTCTTTTAGGAACTCCGATTTGGATTGCCGCCAGACCAATTCCTGGAGCTGCATACATTGTCTCCAACATATCATCCATCAATTTTTGCAAATTTTCATCCACCTGATTCACTTTTAAAGATTTTTCTCTTAAAATTTTATTTGGTTCGGTTAAAATTTTTTTCAAGATCATGGAAATATGAATAAATTATAAGATTATTACAGTCAAGCAATTGCAATTTTTACAAGAGAAGGTTTTTAAACTCTAGTTGGAAGAGCTTCGCTCAAAATACTGTTTCTTATTTTTTTTAGATTTAAATCGTTTAATATTTTATTTAAAAAATATATAGTTTCTGGATCCAAATCTCTAACATTATCTTCTCCAATAATCTCTACAATTTTAAGCATAACCAAACCTATTTGATTTTGATTTGCTAATTCTTGCAAATTGTTTGGAACCGTTAATTGAGAAGATAATGCACTATAGTTTAAATTTTTGGGCAGTATAATTCCATCAGCAACAAGAGACTCCAAAACAACAATATCCTTTATAGAAATAAAATATTTTTTATTTTTTTTTATTTTTTTATAAACTGTTTTGAAATCCTTTTCAGTTCTACTGAGTTTTTCATTATTTTCCAAAAAGTGTCTTATAATTTTTGATCTATGCAATATATCGTTGTCAAACTTTATCTTTAAAATTAAACTTTTATCAAGATTTTGTTTTACTAATTCAACATAATTTTCAGGAATTTTTTCTGGATCAATAGATTTTAAAATATTTGATAATTCTTCTGAATAAATATCTAAAAGTTTATCCTTGATAAATAGATCTTTAAGTAAAAATGCTAAATCAATTTTTTTTTTAATACTATCGGTTAATAATATGCTTTGATAAATTAAAGCTCTAGCTTTATAATTGGGCAAATTTTTATAAATTTCCTGAGAATTTATCAATTGATTAAAATTAAAATTTATTTTTAAATAAATTTTAAAAATTTCACTACTTTCAAAAGAATTTTGTGCTGCGGCTTGCTCATAAGTTGATATTACATCTTCATCTTCAAAATTGTTAATTTGAATTAAATTACTTGAAGAAAGATATTGCCATATATATTTATCTGTATTAGCGTTCGGTTCATATTGAAAGTTATCATTGGTTATATGAGAAAAATAAAAATTTAAAAGATTATCATCTAAAATTTTTTGAGTTGTTGTTTCGGTTATTCCTAATAAAAAATTAATTTTATTTTCAAAAAACTTATCTTCAAAACCTCTTTCTCTTAGTAGATCAAAAATTATATTAGCTTCTTCTTTTCTTTCTTCATTTATTAAACAATAAATTGTAAATTTTTCTAAATAATTATTTTGAACATTTCGATCTATAAAATTTATTTCTTCGCAGGCTGATTTTATGTTTGCAGAAGAAAGATGTTCATTAACTAAAAATTTTACGGCTTTAGGATTTTTACCAACTTCGTGATTTACTCTTAGTAAAGTTTCTAGATCTTTAATTCTTTTTTTTTCAATTAGCCAATTTATTTTTATTTTTAAAAATTCCTCTGAATTTAAATTTTTTTGTGGAGAATATGAATTTGTAAATAAAACCAGAAATAACAAATCTTCAGAAATTTTTGAAAGTTTTAATTTATTTATTCTATTCAAAATTTTTTTAACATCTTCTCCATCTGTATTTGTCCACATATTTAAATTAAAATTATTTTCTTCGGGATCGAGTATACCAATTACAGACTGTTCAGTTTCTTTAATTTTGTCCTCGTTAATTTCTACAGTTATTTTATTTACATCATCTGGGAGGATGGGACTTTTTATTGTTATATTTTTTTCATCAATAGTTTGTTCGTTCTGTTCATTTTGGTTTTCTTTTTTTTTCCATATATCAATGTATTCGTCTTCTGAAAAAACAGAATCAAAAGTTAAAACTATAAAAAAAATTACGGATAATACTAGTTTACTTAAGTATGATAAGCTTATCATTGCTAATTTCTTGTTTAATAAGTTTTTTTGGTACTGGAAAATCAATTTTATCAAGCAAAAATATTCCTAAAAAGAAAACTAGAATAATTAAAATAACTTTAATTACTAAATTTTTATTACTTTTCCGTTTTAATCCAAGTTGCATAATTGTTAAATTGTATTTACACTTGAAAAATAAGACATAATTGTGAAGAATTAAATTTAAAATTTCAGGTAATTGTGAGAAAAAACCTTGTTTTATTAGGAATGATGGGTGTTGGTAAAACTACCGTTGGTAAAGTTGTGGCTAAAAAACAAGGTATGAAATTTATTGATACTGACAAAAATATTGAAGAAAAGTGCTCTATGAGCATTTCAAAGATTTTTAGAAAAAAAGGAGAAGAGTTTTTTAGAATAGAGGAAGAAAAAAAAGTATTGGAATTATTAAAAAAAAATAATTGTGTTATAGCTTTAGGCGGGGGAGCATTTATAAATAAAACTATCAGAAATAATGTTCTAAAAAATGCAATATCCATGTGGTTAGATGTTGATTTAAAAACTTTAAACAAAAGAATAAAATGGAACAAAAAAAGACCATTGGTGAATAAAAAAAATAACCAAAAAAAAATTAATAAATTGTATTCTGAAAGAAAAGATATTTATAAACTGGCTGATCACAAAATCAACTGTGACAAACTGAACAAAGAAAATATTGCTAAAAAAATTATAATTTTTTATGAAAAATACCAGACTTATAGTTAAAACCAAAAGCAAATCTTATCCAATTTATTTTGGAAATAATATTTTAAATACAACAGGAAGACTGATAAAAAAAAATCTTCCCAGCATAAAAAAAATATGTATCATTAGTGATAATAAATTACCTATATTTTTATTAAATAAATTAATTAAGTCTTTAAAAAAATATGAACTTAAAATTTATAAATTATCAGCAACCGAAAAGATCAAAAGTCTTAAAGTTGCAAACAAAATCATTGAACATCTCTTAAGTGATAATTTTAATAAATCAGATTGCATAATTGCTTTGGGAGGCGGAGTTCTCGGTGATTTATCAGCTTTTATATCAAACCTTACTAAGAGAGGATTAAAATTCATCAATATTCCAACTACCTTATTAGCTCAAGTTGATGCGTCTATAGGAGGAAAAACAGGAATTAATTCAAACAGAGGCAAAAATCTTATAGGAACATATTACCAACCAGATTTTATATTAAACGACGTTTCGTTATTAAAAAGTTTACCGCAAAGAGAAATGATTTCTGGTTATGGTGAAATACTAAAACATTCATTGATTTTAGATAAGAAGTTTTTTTTATGGCTTTCTAAAAACGGAAAAAAAATAATTAATAAAACAAATAATCTGTTTTTAAAAGAAGCAATTATCAAAAGCTGTAAAATTAAATGTAAAGTTGTTAATAAAGATGAAAAAGAAAAAGGTCTAAGAATGATTTTAAACTTTGGTCATACTTTTGCGCATGGATTTGAGAGTGCAAAAAATTTTTCAAAAAAATTAAATCACGGTGAAGCTGTGCTATTAGGTATGATGATAGCTAGTGAATTATCTAACAAAAAGAAACTATTATCATTTAAAGAATTGTCATCAATAAAAAAACACTATCTTGCATTAAAATTACCAATGAATATTAATAAAATTTTCAAAAAAAAAGAGATCAGTAAAATTATTCATTTTATGAAAAAAGATAAAAAAAATATTGACGAAAAAATTAATTTTATTTTATTAAACAAAATAGGAAAAACCACCAAACCTAAAAAATTTGCATTACATAGTAACGAAATAAAAAAATTTTTGCATTCTTATTATTTATAAAAATTTAATGTATCTCTATTTCTAAAGCATGAATTTTATTACTCATTTCATCTTTTAAAATTGAATAAATTTCTTTGTGAGCCATAACTTTGTTCATGTTTTTTAATTTTTCAGATTTTATTATAATCTTGAGGTGAAACTTATTTGAATCAAAATATTTATGCTTTGTGTGAAGATGCGAATTATCAATTAATATTATATTTTCCGGATTAATTTTTCTACTAACTTTTTCTTTAACTTTATCAAAAAAACTCATAATTTTGCTTCTAAAATCTTAAAACATATAATAGTTTTAAACAATGAAAAATGTTTGTGAATGGAAAAATTGCAATGAAAATGGAAAATTTAAGGCTCCACTAGAAAAAGATAATAGCAAAAATTATAAATGGCTTTGTGAGAAACATATTAAATTATTTAATAAGAATTGGAATTATTTTGAAGGAATGTCCCAACATGAAATAGAAAATTTTGTTAAATCAGATCTTACTTGGCATCGACCCACTCAAAAATTTGGTTCTTCTGATAATTTTTTTAATATTCTTTGGAATAATGCACTTAGTGACAGATTTAATCTTTTTAAAGATGAAAAAATTTTCAATAATTTAAAGGATAGAAAACTAAGTGAAAAAGATAAGGATGCCTTTAAAATTATGGAATTAAGATTTGATTCAGATTGGTCAAGCATACAAAAAAAGTTTAAAACTCTTGTAAAAAAATTTCACCCTGATAGAAACTCAGGCAATAAACAATTTGAAGATAAATTAAAAAAAGTAACTCTTGCGTACAGTCATTTAAAATTGATAATAGTAAAAAAATAGTTGATATGACAAATTTAACTGAATTACTTCCAGATATTAAAATTTCTGTAAATCAAATTTTCGGAATAGATTCAGAAATGAAAGTAGATGGATTTTCAAAAAAAAATGAATATGTTCCTGAAATTGATAACGCCTACAAATTCGATAGGGATACCACTTTGGCTATCATTGCTGGATTTGCATTTAATAAACGAGTTTTAATTCAAGGTTATCATGGAACAGGAAAATCAACTCACATCGAACAAGTAGCTGCAAGATTAAATTGGCCATGCATTAGGGTAAATTTGGATAGTCATATAAGTCGTATAGATTTAATAGGAAAAGATGCAATTGTGATCAAAGATAATAAACAAATTACAGAATTTAGAGAAGGCATTCTTCCATGGTCGCTACAAAATCCCATAGCTCTAGTATTTGATGAATATGATGCTGGGCGACCAGATGTTATGTTTGTAATTCAAAAAGTTCTTGAAAAAGAAGGAAGCTTTACCTTATTGGATCAAAATAAAGTTTTAAAGCAACATCCTTTTTTTAGATTATTTGCAACAACAAACACAATAGGATTAGGTGATACAACTGGGCTTTATCAGGGAACACAACAATTAAATCAAGGACAATTAGATAGATGGAATATCATAACCACCTTAAATTATCTAAAATTTGATAAAGAACTAGAAATCATTCTTGCTAAATCTAAAAATTTTAACACCAAGGAAGGTAAAGAAGTTGTCTCAAATATGATTAGGGTCGCGGACTTGACAAGAAAAGGATTTGTTAGTGGTGATATTTCTACTGTAATGAGTCCTAGGACAGTTTTACATTGGGCAGAAAATTTTAAAATATTTAAGGATGTGGGTTATGCATTTAGAGTAACGTTTATAAATAAATGTGATGATTTAGAAAAAAATATAATTGCTGAATACTACCAAAGATGTTTTGGTGAAGATTTGCCGGAATCTACAATCAATATTAAAATATAAATTCTTAAAATGGATGAACAAGAACTATTAAAAGAAAGATTTAAATCTGCAATTTCTTCTACAATTAAAGTCATTTCTGAAAATTTCAATCTTGAAATTAAATTTGGTAATAATATAAATTCGAAAAAAAATTCTTTAAATTTGCCTGAAACAATAAGTCTAAAAAAGTTACAAGATTTTACTAATTTAAGAGCCTTAGCAGATTCCGAAGCTTTAAAAATAAAATATACTGATAGAAAAATTTATCTTGAAAATGAACCTAAGGGAGCAATAAACAAAACGTTATATGCTATCGCAGAAAAAATTAGATACGAAAAAATAGGATCCGATAAATTAATAGGCGTAAAAAATAATATAACTCAGTGCTATGAAAATAAATTCAAAAACAAAAAAGTAGAAGAAATTAAGACAGAAACTGATGTTCCTATTACAGAAGCTTTTGAACTATATTTAAGAAATCATTTTTTTAAAATAAAACAAAACGATGCTACAAAAAAAATGCTAAGTTGTTGGAAAGATTTGTTCAACAAAAATTTGAACAAAAATTTAAAAAAATTAGACGCTTGTATTGAAAACCAAAGTAAATTCAATCGAATAGTTGCAGATATAATCGAGAATTTAGATTTTGAAGATTCAGATTCAAAAGAAAAAGATGAAGAAAAAGAAACAACAAAAGAAGATAATTCTCAATCTGAAAAGAGTAACAAGGAAGATAATTTATCTCAAAAAGAAGAAGAGCAAAACGATGATTCCGACTTAAATATTTTTGAAAACAGCCTTGTGTCTTCCAATGAAGACAACGATTCCATGCAAAAAGAAGTCGAAGAAAATTCAAGTTTACTAAAAAAAAATAAAAAAAATTTGTTAAAAAAAAAATACAAAATATTTACCAACGAATATGATGATGTAAAAAATGCTGAAGAATTAGAAAATGAAGATGAGCTTTTGAGGCTTAGAAAGAATTTAGACCAACAGCTTGCTAATTTGCAAAACGTAGTTGCCAAACTCGCTAATAAACTTCAAAGACAGTTGTTAGCAAAACAAAATAGATCATGGGAATTCGATTTAGAAGAAGGAATGCTTGATGCTTCAAAATTATCAAGAGTAATTATTGATCCTTTTCACTCTTTGTCATATAAAATGGAAAAGGAGACTGAGTTTAAAGATACTGTAGTTTCACTTCTTATTGATAATTCTGGATCCATGAGAGGAAGACCAATTTCTGTTGCTGCAATTTGCGCAGATATTTTATCAAGAACCTTGGAAAAATGTTCCGTTAAAGTAGAAATTTTAGGATTTACAACAAAAAATTGGAAAGGTGGAAAAAGCAGAGAGAAATGGAACTTAGAAGATAAACCTGCAAATCCCGGAAGACTAAACGATCTAAGACATATTATTTACAAGTCGGCCGATAAACCTTGGAGACAATCAAAAAAAAATCTTGGCTTAATGCTTAAAGAAGGATTGTTAAAAGAAAATATCGACGGTGAAGCACTTCTATGGGCCTTCAAAAGAATTGCAATAAGAAAAGAGGAAAGAAAAATATTAATGGTTATTTCAGATGGTGCACCAGTTGATGATTCAACCTTGTCAGTAAATTCCGGTGATTATTTAGAAAAACATTTAAAGCAAACCGTTAAATGGATCGAAGAAAATTCAAACATAGAAATTTTAGCTATTGGTATTGGACATGACGTAACTAGATACTACAGAAAAGCCATTAAAATAACTGATATTAATGAACTTGGTGATGTGATGATTAACCAACTAACTAAACTTTTCTCAAAAAAAAATAATAAAACTATACACTAATTTTTTCTTTTATAGTTGAATTTTCCTGAATGTGAGAAAGCAAAAGTCTAAAAGGAATTAACATCGTTAATGCAACAAACATTTTAACAAACAAGTCTCCAAATGACAGGGTTACCCAATTTATCCCTGTTCCATAAAATGAAATTGAAAAAAATAAAAAAGTATCAATTGCAGATCCAATTAGTGACGATACCAAAGGAGCAGTAAACCAAATTTTATTTCTTAATTTATCAAAAATATTAACATCAATTAATTGTGCAGTAAGAAATGCGGTTCCTGATCCAATTGCAATTCTGATCG
>Ga0187833_10004359_pt1 | contig 13871 bp, 11 predicted proteins | sample ETNtaG_37_FD_167968 | JGI IMG/M metagenome (GOLD analysis project Ga0187833, IMG submission 167968) | Marine microbial and viral communities from oxygen minimum zone, Eastern Pacific Ocean - ETNP2014_SV_400_PacBio MetaG (Illumina Assembly) | ecosystem: Environmental > Aquatic > Marine > Hypoxic... | reverse complement strand
GGTCCAGTTTCAAAAGGAGTAATTAAGTTTGCTTTTATTCTTGTGAGTTCAGAATAAATAAATACATAAATTTTTGCTTTATCTATTTGGTCTTTATTTAATTTATCTATTTTTTCGATTTTGTGCAATAAATCAAAATATTCTTTCTTTGATCTGGGATCTGTTGTGAAACCTCTATTTGAACAAACTGATTCGCATGCATTAAGTACTGGTATACCCAAAGAAGGGTATTCATATGAAGCACTGCCAGCCATAGTTATTACAAAATGTACAAATTTCGGTATCGAAGCAACGCTTACATTGTCTGGGAAAGGTAAAATATGTTTGTAATTTGAACAAATTTTTTTGTATTCAGACATAGTATTGGTCACGACCTTGTGTCTTTCATCATTTGGATGTGGTTTAAGCAACCAATTGACATTTTTAATATTTTTTATCTCGAGAAGCGTTTCTCTAATCCAAGTCAATCTATCTCTAAATAATGACCATGTATTATCAAATACTCCGTCCGATAAATCGGTTGCTAGTATTGCCACTATGGGTTTATTTTGATTCCATCTCAATTTTTCACAAAATTTTTTTTTAGAAAAATTTTTTTTTTCATTTTCTTTTTTTTTAAGGAAATTTTGGCGATCAAAATAATAATGAAAAGCCTCATATTCAGGAATACCAATAAATCTTTTTTCAATATTATTTCTACCTATCTCAACGGCTTTTTCTTTAATGCTATAGTTAATTTGGTCATATAATTTTTTCGAATATCTTTCTCTACACTTCCACATTTCTCTAGTATCTGAGTACTTTCTTACAGAAAATCTATTGCTACTTCCCGATCTTGAGTAAACATTTATTCCATTAATTAATGAATTTTGGTAGATAATGCTACCAGGAATGAATTGCCTTTCTGATTGTACGCAAGCTACAAATTTGAATTTATTATAATTTTTTTTTATTTGATGATGAACTGAAAGAGCTTTAGATAAAAAAAGATAAAATTTATGATCAAAATGATTAGCTGTGCCCATTCCTGTAAATCTAAGATAATGATCATATACAGCTAGGCCTATATTGATTCCATTTAACTTAAATTTAAAAAAGTCATCTATTGTTTTGCATGATTTAATTATAGAATATGCCATCAAAAAATACCTTATTCTCATAAAAAAGTTTATATCATTTAAAAAAATAAATTTTTTTATTCCAAAACTTTCAAAAATAAGTTTAGATTTTAAGTCATATTTTCTTAAAAGTGCCATACCCTCAGATTCAAAGATCTCCATTAGATTTTTTCCAATAACAACCTCTGACATTGTGCAACCCAAATGATTTACTATATTTATGATCAAAACATATTTATTGGTATTTTTATTTACAAACTCTCTTCTATATTTCCATTTTTTTGAATTTTTTGAGATATAGTTTCTGAAAATCTTATCTCTACTTGGTATTATAGATTCGTCTATCAAATAACAAAGGAACCTTAATATGCTAAATTCTTTAATAAAATAATAAATAAATTGTATTTTGTTAATTGTTAATACTATTTCTTCTTTAAAAAAAGATAATATAACAATCAATATAGAGTTTTTCATGTAATCAAAATTCTTTATTTATATGAAATTAAGTTTTTATGTTTAAATGAATATACTTAAATTATAATAATTGATATATTTTTACCATGGATAGTTTAATAATCTTTTGTAACGAATTTATTAGATTTTATTTTAGAATTAACTAAATTTATAGATTGCATAATCATTTTGTTAATTTAATATTAAATAACTCTTTACAGTTCAATTATTGAATAATATATTATAAGTAGCTTAAATCAATAATTTAATCTTGAGTATGCATTTCATAGTTGTCTTAATTTTGTAAGACAAATTAATGTTTAAAAATAAATCAATATTAATTACCGGAGGGACAGGATCGTTTGGAAAAGCATTTTTAAAATATTTAATAAAAAATTATAAAGGATTTAAAAAAATAATTATATTTAGTCGTGATGAATTAAAACAGTATGAAATGACAAACTATTTTAGCGAAAATAGGTTTCCATTTATTAGATATTTCATAGGAGATGTTAGAGATTTGCAAAGACTTAAACGAGCCATGGGAAACGTTGATTATGTAATACATGCGGCTGCATTAAAGCAAGTTCCAGCCGCAGAATATAATCCATTTGAAGTAATAAAAACAAATGTAATTGGTGCTCAAAATATTATCGAAGCTTGTCTTGATACAAGAGTGAAAAAGGTTATTGCTTTGTCAACTGATAAAGCTGTGGCACCAATAAATCTTTATGGTGCAACAAAGTTATGTTCTGACAAATTATTTATTTCTGCGAATAATATTATTGGAAAAAAAAATTTATCATTTAGCATTGTCAGGTATGGAAATGTGATGGGAAGTAGAGGTTCTGTAATTCCAAAATTTTTGGATCAAAAAAAAAATGGAACTCTTCATATCACCGATAAAAGAATGACAAGATTCAGCATAACAATGGATGAAAGTATAAAATTGGTTTTGTGGGCATTAAAGAACTCAATAGGCGGAGAAATTTTTGTACCAAAAATACCATCTTATAAAATTTTAGATTTAGCTAAAGCAATAGCTCCATATGCTAAAATTAAGATTACCGGACCCAGGTTGGGTGAGAAAATCCACGAAGACTTAATAACCGCCAATGAAAGTGAATATACGATAGACTTAAAAAAATACTATGCAATATTAACTTTTCTAATAAAAAACTCTAATAATTTAATAAATGACAAATTGTTTCGTGCTTATCTGAAATTCAAAAATAATAAGAGAGTAAAAAAAGGTTTTATTTATAGATCTGACACCAATATTAATTTTTTAAAAGTTAAGGAAATTAAAGAATTGATAAAAAAACAAAATATTTTCCCTTAGAAGTATTTGATGAAAATTGGTATAGGCACAGCCAACTTTGGCCAAAAATATGGATTGATTAAGCAGAGCAATATTAAGTCTGCTAAAAAAATAAGTAAAATATTAGGTTTGGCAATTAATTCAAAAATAAAAATTTTAGATACTTCACCAAATTATGGTGTTTCTGAAAAAATATTAGGAAAAAATAAACTAAATAATTTTAAAATTATAACGAAAATCAAGTTTTCTCCCCGCGAAAAAAAAACAAAAAACTTGAATAAGTTGATTTTTACTAAAATAAAAAGATCACTTTTAAAATTAAAAATTAAAAAGTTCTACGCAGTATTAATACACCAAAGTTATGATATGAAGAATATTAGGGGTGGAAATATTTTGAAAATATTAAGAAAATTAAAAAAAAAAAAACTTGTATCAAAAATAGGAATTTCTATTTATGATCCAAGAGAATTGGATGAAATCTGGCTTAGTTGGAAGCCAGACATTGTTCAATGCCCTTTAAACATTTTTGACCAACGAATCAACAGGAGTGGATGGTTGAAAAAACTAAAAAAATACAATGTTGAAATTCACGTTAGGTCTGTTTTTTTACAAGGATTACTTTTGCAAAATTATGAAAATATTACAAAAAGATTTGATAATTGGAGTAATATTTTAAAAGAATGGTCTTTCTTGTGTAAAAAAAAAAATATTTTAAAATTGGATGCTTGCCTTAATTTTATTAAATCATTCAATAATATTTCATATGTAATTATTGGTTTTGAAAATATTAATCAAATGAAAAAAATTATTAAATCCTTTAGTTCTAGTAAAAAAAGAACATATTTTTCACTTCCCTGTAATGATGAAGGTCTGATTGATCCTAGATTATGGTAAAAAAAATGAAAATAATGATAATTGGCGCAAATAGTTTCTTGGGTGTGCATCTTTCTAATTATTTAAAAAAAAAAAACATTATCATAAAATGTGGGAGAAACAAAAATCATGATATTGTTTTAAAAAATTTTAAAAAAGAAAAATTATCAAAGATTTTTCAAAAAAATTTACCTGACGTTGTAATAAATTTAATTGCCTTAACGGACGTAGATTTATGTGAAAAAAAGCATTTGAAAGCAGAAAAAGTGAATTCCGGAATTATTAAAAATATTGTAAATTCTTTAATTGAAGCCAATTTATCAGACAAAATTTTCTTATTACATCTATCTACAGACCAGGTTTATTCAGGAAAAGGTCCCCATAAAGAAAATCACACTAACCCTATAAATAATTATGGTAAGACAAAATTAAAAGGGGAAAGATTCGTTAAGAAAATAAACGGTTGTATCCTGAGAACAAACTTTGTCGGAAAATCATTAAATTACAAAAAAAAAAGTTTTACAGACTGGATATTTGAGTCACTTAATAAAAAGAAAAAAATTCAAGTTTTTAATAATGTCATGTTTTCTACTTTAGATGTTAAATCACTATGCAAATACATTAGCTTGGTAATAAGAAAAAAAAATACAGGAATATATAATCTCGGTTCTAGAAATGGTCTGAGCAAGGCTCAATATGCTATGCGCTTTGCGAAAAAATTAAAATTAAATACCAAGCTTATTAAAATAGTTAAATATAATAGAAAATTTTTAACCGCAAAAAGACCACTCGATATGAGAATGAATATAAATTTTTTTGAAAAAAAATTTAACACTTTTTTAAAAAAAACAAATCATGAATTAAATTTGACAACTAAACAGTATATAAATGAAAAAAGACTTTAGAGAAATTATTATTGTAAATTCAGCCGTGATGCTATAGATATTTTTTTGAAATTAAATCTTGATGCATCATTATTGCCTAATTACCTAATAAAAAAATTAAATAAATGAAGTTTAAAATAAATAATTCCCTGATTGGTACTTTTTACCCGACCTACTTTATTGCAGATATAGCAGCAAACCATGATGGCAGCCTCAGCAGGGCAAAAAAATTAATTAAGTTATGTGCTCATTCAGGAGCCAATGCTGCTAAATTTCAACATTTCAAAGCTGACACTATAGTGAGTGACTTAGGATTTAAACAAATGAAAAGATTAACGCATCAAAAAAAATGGAAAAAATCAGTTTATCAAGTCTATAAAGAAGCAAGTATAAACCCTAAGTGGAATAATGTACTAAAAAAAACTTGTAAAAAATATAATATTGACTTTATGACCTCTCCATATGATCTGAATTATGTAGATGAAGTAAAAAAATACATATGTGCATATAAAATAGGTTCTGGTGATATTTCTTGGATAGAAATAATTAAAAAAATTTCTAAAAAAAAAAAACCTGTTATATTATCCACAGGAGCCTCTGATATAAAAGATGTAGAAAGAGCAGTAACGGCTATAAAAAAAATCAATAAAAAAATTGTTCTTATGCAATGCAATACAAATTACACAGCTGATAAAAAAAATTTAAAATATATAAATTTGAATGTTTTGAATACCTATAAAAAAAAATTTAAAAATGTAATTTTGGGTTTAAGTGATCATACGCATGGACATACATCAGTAATAGGAGCTGTGGCTTTGGGAGCAAGAGTAATTGAAAAACATTTTACAGATGACAATTCAAGAACTGGACCTGATCATTATTTTTCAATGAACCCTAAAACATGGAAGCAGATGGTAATTGCAACCAAAGAATTAGAAAAAACTTTAGGAGATGGAATTAAAAAAATCGAAAAAAATGAAATTGAATCAATTATGGTACAGAGAAGATCCATAAGAGCTAAAATAAATATTCCAAAAAATACCAAAATTAAGAAAAGCATGTTAGTTAACCTAAGGCCAATAAGTAAAAATGGTTTGCCTCCTTACCAAATTAAAAAATTAATAAATAAAAAAACAAAAAAAAATATTAAATCTCAAGAAGAATTAACTTGGAAAATTCTAAAATAATAATTTTAATACCAAGCCACAACGAATTAAAAACATTAAAAAAAATTTGTATTTATATTAAAAAGAATAATTTTAAGTTTCTTATTATTGATGATAGCTCACAAGATGGGACATCACGGTGGCTTAAAAAAAACAAATTTAATTATTTAAGAAATAAAACACAAATGGGATATGAGAGATCAATTATTAGAGGCATTAAAAAAATTGTAAAAAAAAAAAATATTAAATATTTAATTACCTTTGATGCTGATGGTGAACATCAGACAAAAGACATTAAAAGAATAATTAAATTTATAAAAGATGAAAAGATAAGTTTATTGATTTGTAATAGAGATAAATTAAATAGATTGACGGAATATTTGATCTCTTTTTTATTTTTTAAAAAATTTGAAATCAAGGATCCATTGTCAGGATTTCGGGCATATTCGATTAGAGAGTTAAGACATTTATCGAATAATATTAAAAACAATGAATTTTTAATCGATCTAGTTTTAAGTTTTAAAAAAAAAAAATTAAACATAAAAAATATGCCTATTCAAACTAAAAGAAGATTGGGAAAACCAAGGGTGGGTAATATTTTATTTGTTAATTCAAAAATTTTGAAATTAATCAAATATATATTTCCTTTGCAAAAACATGTGTATTAACTTAAAAACTTTCTAATTATAAAGCTTTAAATGCTTTGCCCATCAATAGATGAACACATGGTTATTTTGATACTTTTTTTTAAATAATAATAATCTCCATTTCAATTAACTTTTATGTATTTTTTGTTAATCATCAACAATTCTTTTTTCTTATTAAGAAAATTTAAAATATCTCTAATTTTAAAAAATTTATTTCCCTTATACAGAAATTGATATATATGAAATATCAAACAATAATCTTCAATATAATCCAATCCTAATCTAATTTTATCATGGTATTTTTTTTTTCTATTTAAGTATGAAAAATTTATTATTTTAAAAATATGTGGATTATCCCATATGTAAGGGGTTACATGTTCTCTTTCATAATTTTTTCTTGAGAAGTAAAAACTTTTTTTAAGTGCTTCAAAACTGAACACTTCCACATTAAAACCATCGGGTTCACTGGGGGGATGAATATTGCTAACATAATCAGCATTAGATTTGCGAAAAGTGTAAATTGCCTTATCAACAATATTGACATCCATTAATGGACAGTCAGATGTAATTCTTACGATTGTTTGGCCATTAAATTTTTTTGCAGAATAAAAATATCTGGAGAGCACATTTTGCTCACTTCCTCTAAAACAATCTACTTGAATTTGTTTACAAATGGTTGAAATAACATTATCCAGCTTATTGTTTGTTGTGGCAACAATAATATTAGAAATAAATTTTGATTTTTTTAGTCTTTCTATTAAATGAATTAACAAAGGCTTATTACAACCATTTAATAAAATTTTTCCGGGTAATCTAGAACTATTTACTCTAGCTTGAATAATACAGATGATCTTTTTTTTAGTTTTACGCATTAACTTTTAAATTATTTAAAATAGAAAGATTTATAAAATTTTTTTTGAATAACATGTTGTTTTATACATTTTTATATTTATTTTTTATTTGAGAAAGAGTTTTTTCTAATGCTTTACATTGATTAAGTAACTCATTTCGATCAGAATAATTTGTCTTTAATTGAATTAGTCTTTGTTGAATGTTTTCAGCTTTTTCACATTTTTTATATTTTATTTTTAATCTTTTATAAAATTCTTCTTGATAAGCAAGTCTCCAGCAAGCATAAAAAAAATCTCCACCATTTTTACGAAACTTTTTTTTAAAAAACTCATAATATTTTTTATTATTAAATAATAGTGAAAAAGCCCAATATCCATGTTTATAAGATTGACTATATTCCTGAGTTTTAATAAAGCTGAATTTATTTATTATTTTTTTATATTCCTTCCCACAATCATTTCTAATCTTGCATAAAAGATTTATTTTTTTTAATTGTCCATAAACGATTGCAGCACTAATATCGGATAAGCTATATTTATATCCTAAAACTTTATGCCTCTTAAAATTAGTATTTTGTAAATTTATTCTTGTTTGCCTATATGTTTTCTTGCTAATATAATAACCTAGATTTGAATATACTTTTGCTTTCTCCCATAGTCTTTTATCATTTGTAACTATTATTCCGCCCTCTCCGCAGGTTAATACTTTTGATGATTGAAAACTAAACATTGAAAAATCACCAAAAGATCCTGCTATTTTTTTTTTATATCTGCCCATGACACATTCTGCGTTATCTTCAATTAGGTAAATTTTTTTTTTATAACTTTTTATAATTTTTTTTAGTGCTGTATAATTTGGTGGCAATCCATATAAAGATACACAAATTATTGCTTTAGTATTTTTTGTAATTCTCTTTTCCACAGAAGTTGGATCAATATTTAAACTATTTTCATCTATATCTGCAAAAATAGGTTTGGCACCAGATAGTAATATTGAATATGCCACCGCCGACATTGTGATTGCCGGCATAATTACTTCATCATTTTTTTTTAATTCTAAACTTAGTAGCGTAGTATGAAGTCCCGCAGTACCACTGCTAACAGTTACTCCGTATTTAACATTAATTTTATTACAAAATTCATTTATTAATAAATTATTAAAATGTCTATTCTTTGAAGTTCTAAATTGATTATCAACGGCTTGATTAATATATTTAGTGCTATATTTAATTAAATTAGGCATTGTTGACTTTTAGAAATTTTTTCATGTTTCACTTTCATATGCTCTTTATTAACATCCATCTTCATTTGCTAAAAGACTATATTTTACTTGAAGAATATAATGTTTTATCTTATTTAACTTCCCAAGTCCTCGTAGCTCAATTGGTAGAGCAACTGATTTGTAATTATTCGTCACTCCAAGATCATCTTAAAAGTTATCATAAATCCCCATAGAAAGATTCAAAATAGTAAAATAACAAAATTATTTGCCTAATTTTTTTCTAAGTCTTTTATGTTAACAAATTTCTTGCAAAGGTTTTTATTGTTTTTTTTTATATCATCAAAAAAATTCCAAGCTAAAACCAAAATACAATCAACTTTTTTTGAAATTTTATCTTTTCCAACAATAGATATATTGGCCCCAGGTAAATATTTACCGTGTTTTAATTTATTATCTTCAACAATAAAATCTATCTCATTTGAAATACCAAAAAAATTTAATGCCGTAGTGGCTTTGGCAGGTGATCCGTAACCCACAATGGTATTATTTTTTTTAATTCTAGAAATATTTTTTATTACGTTTTCTCTTATCTTGTAAATTTCTTTCGAAAACTTTTCATAAGTTTTAAAATCTTTAATGCCAAAATGTTCTTCTTCCTTTAAAAGATCTTTAACACTTTTCTCTATTTTTGTTTTATTATTTTTTTTAACATATATTCTTAAAGATCCACCATGAGTATTAATTTTTTCAGCCCTAAAAATTTTTCCACCCAATTTGTTAAAGAAAGTGAGCAAAGAAGTTAAAGACCAGTAATTGTAATGTTCGTGATAAATGTTATCGAAAGTTAAATCTTTTAAAGTATTAAGTAGATATTGAATTTCTATAATTATGGTTCCTTGTTTTTTTAATAATTTAAACATACATTCGGCCATAGTTTTTAGGTCATCAGAATGTGCAAAAACATTTGATGCTAAAATCAAGTCAGCATTTTTCTTAATTTTTCTTAAACTATTTTTGTCTAAAAAACCGTTATAAGTTTTTATCTTTTTTTTATTTGCAATTTTTGCCAAATTTTTAGCTGGCTCGATTCCTAATAGCTTATGAAACTTTAAATTTTTAAACGGTTTTAATGCTATCCCATCATTACTACCAACATCAATAATATAAGATTTTTTTGGAGATAATTTAAATTCATTAATATATTTCTTTGCAGCTTTCTCAAAATGTTCTCTAAATAATCTCGAGGTTGAAGATAAATAAAGATAATTTGAAAACATTTTTTTTGGATTAACTGCTACTGACAGTTGGCAATTATAGCAGTCTTTACAAAGATTCATTTCAAGTGGATAAAATTCACATTTTGATTTTTTGTTTTTTAGTAAATTATTTGCCAATGGCTGGTAACCTAAAGATAAGACTCTTTTTAAATTTTGACTTCCACAACAACGACAATCAAATTTATATGAATTTATTAAAATGTCTTTTTCCTCATTATTAACCAAAACATGTCGCATAGTATGGGTAATTCCATAATTTTCATGTTCTCTTTCTCCGCTTACTAGATTTAGAAAAATTGAGTCTTTAGTAAAAACCATTGTGTGAGCAACATTTGGTTTTGTAATTATTAAATCTCCTTCATTGACTACATGTGTAATTTTTTTTGCTTTGTCGCCTAATAAATCTTTAAAAATACTAATATACTGACCCTTTATAAGAGTACATTTTTGTTCTTGAATAGGATGATAATGATTTGCTCTTATTGTTCCTTTTTTTGACTCAATGTAACCAACCAAATTGATTGGTTCCGGTAATTCATAATTGCTGATTTTTCCCCTTTCATCAATAAATTCTTTTTCCCCCTTCTTAATATATTCTAAATTTTCATTAAAATTTTTAGAAGACCATTTAGTAATCATTTCTTTAATTGAAGTTTCTAAATTATATAAAAATTTAAATCCTGTATTTAAAAGTTTTTTGTTTGAAAGTGTGTAACCTGAATTTGGTATTTAATCCTTGGTTATTTCTAAATTAGTTTTTGAATTTATTTTTTTGCAAATTTCAGCAATTTCTTTTACAGAAGCATTTTCTTTTGTAAGATGAAATATTTCTTTATTAATTTTATTGTTTTCTCCCATAAATTTAAGACATCTAACCACGTCCTGTAACGGGACGAGACTTTTTATTTGTCTACCGCCAGAAAACAAATTAATAGTCCCATCTAATGAAGAAATTTTAGAAAATAAATTTGGTACTATTTTTATTCTTGTAGAATAGTTTGAATATCCATAAACAGATCCCAGTCGAAGTATGATGTAGTTTTTTTTTGATTTTTTTATATCCATCTCATTTTGTAGTTTACTAGATGAGTAGGCAAGTACCGGACGGGGTGTTTCTTCCTCATCAATATCATTCTTAAACTGTTTAAGACCTTCAAAAATTACATGAGTAGATGAAAAGATAATCTTGCATTTTCTTGGAATTGATTCCAAAATATTATTGGTTCCTTCGATAGCCACTTTTTTGATTTCATCATCTAATTCGTGGCTGGTCTCCTTTTTAACATATGGTACGTCTGTAATTCCAGCCAGATGATAGACAACATCAGCATCTTCTAGATGTACTTGTAAAGAAGATTTATTAAGGATTTCAACTTGAAAAAATTCGATATTCCAATTTCTCAATTGATTAACTATTTCAGAAACAAAACGATCGTCAATTGCGATGATTTTATGATACCGACTTTCCCCCGAATATAGTTTACACAGCTCAGCACCCAAATATCCAAGAGCACCAGTAATAACAATTTTTTTTTCATGAATATATTATTATGATTTGATTCTTTCAATCAAAATTCTTAATAGAACAGGAAACATATGATAAAACTTTATTTTTTTTCCTTCACTTTTTGTTCTACCACTATAATTTACAGGAACTTCATAAAATTTTTTTCCCTTCTTAATTAATTTGCATAAAATTTCTGCCTGCTGTTCAAAGCCAATTGTTTGCAAATTTTGACAATCTAATAATTGTTTCTTAAAACACAAATAACAACAATATATATCTGTAAAGGTAGTGTTATATAAAATATTAAAAAGAAAAGTCAGAAAGTAATTACCCAGTTTATTAAGTATATTGAAAGATCGCGTATATTTATTATAATTAAATCTTGAACCAATGACTATGTCAGCTTGGAATTTTTGAATAACATCTATAAACTTTGAAAAATCCTCAGGATCATATTCTAAATCACCATCCTGAAAAATTACATATTCGCCAGTAGAAAGTTCAAGACCCCTTTTTACAGCATAACCCTTGCCAAAATTTTGTTTACCGTCAATTAAATGTTGATACAAATTATTGTTAGATTTCAGTAGCTCTAAAGTATTATCTTTAGAACCATCATTAATGACAATTATTTCATATTCAATTCTGTCATCTTTAGTTTCTTCAATTCTTTTCAAAGTTGTAATGATTGTTTTTTCTTCATTATATACAGGTACAATGACGGATAGCTTTTTTTTTATCATTTATATTCAATTATTAATTAATAAATATATTATGTTAAGGTTATATAATTTAATTCTCTTAAATGAAAAGTATTTTTAAAAATAAGTTAAATTTATTTCTTTTTTTTTTACTCATAACAAACTTAATCTATATTAAAAATATAAGTTATTTTAACTTAGGAATCTTGATAAATTCATTTAATAAAAATTGGATACCTATTTACTCAATATACCGTCCTGAAGTAATTGAGTCTAAATATTTATTGAACAAACATGGAATTGGTAAATTCAATGTTAGTCAAAAAATAATCGGAGAGACAGACCTTGATTTTTCATCAGCAAATAAGATTAAAGAAACCGACCTATACACATATTTTAGAATCGTAACATATAATTATCCGATTAGACTTGATTCACAATCAAAATATTTTCTCTTCTTTTTAAATGAAGAAACTTCAGAAAAATGCAGAACACTAGACAAAGGTAAATATCTGAAATTATTAATATGTTAAAACAAATCAAAAGATTTTTAAAAATAGAAGTAGTTGTATCTATCTTGCTATTATTAATTTTATTAAATTATTTTATAATGTTTATAAGTTACAATGAATATGTAATTAAATTAATATTTAGTCTTTATATTGTTACAATTTTATTTTTTTTTATTTATAAACCGTTAAAATTTTTTCATTTAAAAATAACACTAATTGTATTAATGATAATTATTCTTGGAAATCCAACTTATTCTTGGGATGCCTGGAGTATTTGGTTGTTCCATGCTAAAAGAATTTTTTTTGAAAAATCCGTTATTGCACAATTAGATGGGTATGCTATGTGGACTCATAACGATTATCCGGTAATAGCACCTACATTTGCAGCATCACTCGCAACATTAGTTGGGGGTTGGAATAATATTTTTCCTAAATTAGCTTTTTTATTAATGTATTTTCCACCACTAATACTATCTATTAAAATATTTAATTTTAGATATCATTTGTTATTTTTAATATTAGTTTTATTTATATTAAATTTATTCTTAATCAATGGATATGTAGATGGACTTGTTGCTATATATTTTTCATTTAGTTCCTACTTGGTATATGATATTTTTGTAAATAAGCAAAAATCATTTTATTACTTACTTATAACATTCTGTTTTTTTAATATTCTTTCTTTGTTAAAAAATGAAGGAATAGTTATGGTCATAATTTTATTGAGTATTATAATTTTAATTAATATTTCAAAAAAAGAAACATTACAAAATTATAAAAAAATAATTTTTTTATTATTTTCACTTATCCCAATTTTATTTTGGAAAATTGCTTGTATTAATTATGATGTAAACAATGATATCATAAATTATAATGCCTTAAACTCTTTAAAAAACATGATTTTTAATTATAATTCATTTAAATTAGTATTTAATTTATTGATTTTAGATACAAAGTTCATTCTTTCAATAATTTTTATTTTAATAACTTTTAATTTTACTAAAAATAAAAAAAATTTCTATTTCAGCTTATTGGTTGGAATGACTTATATATTCTCACTGTTTATGGTTTATTTAATTACTCCCTATGATCTCTCATGGCATTTATCATCGAGCGCCTCTCGTATAATCATGCCCCCTACTCTTTTATTCTCTTTTTTTGGACTTTTACAAATTTACTTTATGAAAGAAAAAATTTAACAAAAAATAAAGAAAAATATAGGTTTTATCTTTTTAAAAAAGTTTTGAACATCTCCGATCGACCCCTTTGAGTTACTTTTTGTTCCCATGAGTTGCATGTATTTTGTCTAAGCTAAGAGAGCCCTGAGCCTTGTTCAGCG